>ENA-UERK01000233-UERK01000233.1-human-gut-metagenome-genome-assembly--contig:-NODE-233-length-52833-cov-44.138923_pt1 | contig 52833 bp, 35 predicted proteins | sample MGYA00242957_ERZ507957 | MGnify/ENA primary metagenome ERZ507957 (study PRJEB26167, sample SAMN06115538) | human gut metagenome | host: Homo sapiens | place: China:Heilongjiang | collected 2015-11-06...
CGTCCACGATACAAGGTGTAGAGGTGGTTGAGCTGCTCTTCGTACTTCTTGGCAGTCTTCAAATCTACCATGCTTGCTACCTCGCAGATGCTCTGCATGATCATAATCTGACGGATGCAGTCGCTTTGTGCTTGAGAGAAGCGGTTGGCATCGAGCGACAGGTAGTAAGAGAGATACTGGCTGGCATTCTTCCAGGTTGCACTCACATACTCCTTAGCCTTTGCCATATTGCCTGCCATCGCATAGCCACGAGCCATGTCGAGACCGCCACTCATATAGTTGACGGTGACATTGTATGCTGGAATCTCCACGTAAGCCTTGTTCAAGATGTTGAGAGCCTTCTTCTTCTTGTTCTCGGCAATCAACTGGAGGGCTGTCTGAGCCAACAAGCGGCGGTGGGTATAGCACATGCGCATGGTGGTCTCGTCGATGTAGAGTCCCTTCTGCTTCAAGTTACCAAACTTGAATCGTGTCATGATGTTATGATATGCCTTCTCCGTATCGAAGTTCTTGGCACCAGGTTTGTTGGTGGTGAATGGAGTGATACGGTTGGCAAGACCTTCCTGTACGAAGTTGTCACCCAAGTTCATGTAGTTGTCTTCACCTACGGTCAAGGCTACATAGAGAGGGCGAGTCCAGTTGCACTGTGCCAACATCTCCAGCATCATCAAGTCGCCCTTGTAGAGCGCACTCTTGCCCTTCAGTGAGATGACCATCTTGTCTGGGATGGTATCAGAAGCCATCATCATGCCGCTCTTCTTCACAGCCTCCTTGTCGATGGTGAGGTAGAGGGTGTCGGTAGGGATGACGTGCATATCAGGGTTCTTGCTGCGTACCCAGTACTTCAAGACGTTCTTCAACTCGAATGGCTCATCGCCAAACTGCTTCTTGGCAGTCTCTGGGCTCTCCTTGTAGAAGTCGAGAATCTGCTGCTTAGCCTCAGGCTCCACGGATACATACTCATTGGTACCCGAACAGAAGTCGAGACGTGGCCAAGATATAGGCACGGATGGAGAGTCGTAAGCAGGACGCTTCATCTGGTCGATGTACCAGTCGGTCTGGAGGTAACTCAAGTTGCAGACACGGTCGTTGGTTCCTACGCCTTCCACCTCCTGGTTGTACCAGAGTGGGAAGGTATCGTTATCACCATTGGTGAAGATGATAGGATTGCCCTTCTCCTGGAGTGACATCAGGTAGTTCTGACCGAAGTCACGGCAAGTGTAACGGTCGGAACGGTCGTGGTCGTCCCAAGTTTGAGATACCATCTGGATAGGAACCAAGAGGGCGAGAACAGCCACGATGGCTGCTACGGCTGTACCGCTTACCTTCAACTTCTTCTTCAAGAGGTCGAGGATGGCGAGAACGCCGAGACCGCACCAGATAGCGTATGCGTAGAATGAACCGGCGTAAGCATAGTCACGCTCACGTGGCTGCATTGGAGTCTGGTTCAAGTAGATGACGATGGCAAGACCTGTCATGAAGAACAGGAAGAACACTACCCAGAACTGCTGGATGCCGATAGGGAAGATGACCTCTTCCTCCTTGCCGTTCTTGACTACCTTGCGCTTGCGAGTGTACCAAGCCTGCCAGAAGAGACCGATGAGGCCGAGAATCAAAGGCATGCAGTAGAACACGTTGTGTCCCTTGTTCTCCTTCAAGTCGTCAGGCAACTTGCTCTGGTCGCCATACATCGCATCATCGATGAATGAGAAACCAGTGATCCAGTTACCATGCTCTGGCTCGCCATTGCCCTGGATGTCGTTCTGGCGACCGGCAAAGTTCCACATGAAGTAACGCCAGTACATGAAGTTACACTGATAGGAGAGGAAGAAGCGGAGGTTATCGATCTGTGAAGGAACCTTCACCATGATGTTCTCACCGCAACGGTCGTAAGGTACCTCGGTACCATCCACGCCGCCCATCCAGTCCTCGTAAGCCTGTGCGTGAGCAGAGCTATACATACGAGGGAACAACATATTCTGTGCGTACTTGTACTTATTCTTGTGGCTCACTACGAAGTAAGAGTCCTTCTCGTCCTTCGAAGCCTTCTCCTTGCGCTGATATACAGGAGCGCCTTCCTCCATCACTGGCTTGCACATGTTGCCATCTACTTCGAGGGCAACCTGTGAGGTGTATGCCTGTCCGTAGGCGAGAGGGCGGTCGCCATACTGGTCACGGCTCAAGTAGCTGCCAAGGGTGAAGATGTCCTCAGGAGAGTTCTGGTCCATCGGAGGGTTGGCAGAAGAGCGGATAACGATGAGGGCGTAGCTGGAGTAACCGATCATCAACATCAACATGCAGAGCAACGCAGTGTTCTTGATACGTGCTGAGATGAGAGGCAAGAGCAGTGTCTTCTTCTTGACGATGCCGGTGGTCTCGTCGGTGCCAGTCACCACTTCCTGCTTGCGCTTGTAGTTGAGCACAAACCAGAGGATAGCCATCACGATGATGCCACAGATGACGGCGCTCCAACCATATCCATAGAATGGGATGCCGAGCATACCGAAGCCAAGGATGAAGGCGATGTTCTGTCGCTTCACGTTCTTGTCGCAGGCATTGAAGGTCTCGTAGATACCCCAGATGACACTTGCCACAAGGCAGATGATATAGACAATCTCACCTGTGTTGAAAGGACAGCCGAGCACGTTGACGAAGAACAACTCAAACCATCCGCCCACGGTGATGATGCCTGGTACGACACCATACAATACGGCAAAGACTACGAGGAAGGACACGATGAGTGCAATCAAGGAACCCTTGAGGTTGGCCTCTGGCACCTTCTTATAGTAATATACCAATACGATGGCAGGGATGCAAAGCAAGTTGAGCAAGTGGACACCAATACTCAAACCAGTCATATAGGCGATGAGCACGAGCCATCGGTCGCTATGAGGTTCGTCGGCGTGGTCTTCCCACTTCAGTATCAGCCAGAAAACGACTGCTGTGAAGGCAGACGAGAAGGCATATACCTCACCCTCCACGGCAGAGAACCAGAAGGTATCGCTCCATGTGTAGATGAGTGCGCCCACCATACCAGATGCCTCGATGGCTATCATCTTGGCGGTGGTCATCTCTTTCCAGTCGCTGATGATGAGCTTGCGAGCCAAATGAGTGATGGTCCAGAAGAGGAACATGATGCAGACAGCACTGAGTAGTGCGCTCATCGTGTTCACCATCTTAGCCACCTGTGTGGCGTCGCTAGCGAAATGGGTGAAGAAATTGCCCAAAAGCATGAAGAATGGTGCCCCAGGTGGGTGACCGATCTCTTGCTTGTAAGCGGTCGTAATAAACTCAGGACAGTCCCAGAAACTGGCTGTCGGCTCAATTGTGGAGCAGTAGGTGAAGGCAGCGATGATAAATGCTACCCAACCGAAGATGTTGTCCACTAATTTGTACTGTTTCATTATTGCTTATAAACTTTAATATGATATACTTTTTAGTCCCTAGCCATAGACGTTCAATTCCCTAGCCATGGGCACTGAATTCCCAAGCCAAGGGCATCCAATTCCCAAGCCAAGGGCAATGATTGCCCAAAGGGTGGGCATTTGGGCTACCTAGTCAAGCGGTTTTTCTCGTCTGTCTAAGCATTCCGATGCTCCTTTCTAGGCATACAACGGTGCAAAGTTACTAAAAAGAAAAGAAATAAGAGTTTTTGGCGTTTGTTTTTTAGGTTATATTATATATTTGTGGGCAGAAATATAGCCATTCTGCTGTCTCTCTTATGATTATCCTATCCAGTTGAGGAAGGTGGTGATGATGCCCGTGTTGATGAGATCGACAAACATGGCTCCGATGATAGGAACGATGAGGAATGGCTTCACCGTGTAGTGGTACTTGTAGCAGACGGCGCTCATGTTAGCCATCGCATTAGGCGTTGCACCGAGACCGAATCCGCAGATACCTGCCACCAGTACGGCTGCATCGTAATCGCTTCCCAAGAGACGGAAGGCGAGGAAGTAGGTGAGCAGCATCATCACGATGACTTGGCATACCAGGATGCTGATGAGTGGGAGGGCAAGGCTAGATAGTTCCCAAAGTTTGAGCGAAATCATCGCCATGCCGAGGAATACGGAGAGCGAGATGTTGCCCACGCTGACAATCTTTTCCATCTCCAACTTCTTGCGCCAGGGTGTCATCTCTATCAGATTGCGTACGACGGCTGCCACGATGAGGGCACCGAAGTAGGTAGGGAAGGTGATGCCCGTGCTCTGGAGCAACTTGCTCATCACCGTGCCTAAAGCCATAACTACTAAGAGGGTGTAGGTGGCATTGGCATAGTGCTGGAATTCTATCTCGTGGCTACTGAGGTGCTTCTCACGACCGGCAGGCGACTGCTCGTCACTCTCGATACCAGCCATGGCTGGGTCTATCTCATAGTCTTTGACAATCTCGTGCTCGTAGGTGAGTTTGGTGCGAATCAACTTCTCCGCGATAGGTCCACCGATCACCGAGCCTGCTATCAGACCGAAGGTAGCCGCCGCCATGGAGACGGTGCCTGCGCCCTGTAGTCCGAGGTGTTCCAATACCGATGCAAATCCGCCTGCCGTACCATGACCGCCAGCCATGGAGATGGATCCAGCCGCCATACCGATAAGTGGACTGACATCCAGTAATTTAGTGATGATGAGTGGCATTGCATTTTGCAATACAATGATGCCCACCAAGAGACAAAGCATCAGGACGAGTGTCTTGCCGCCTTGTCGCAATACCTTCAGGTTGGACTGGAAGCCCACGGAGGTGAAGAAGGCGAGCATGAAGACATCCTTCAAGGTGCCGTCGAAGGTGAGTTCGATGTGGAAAACCTTGTAGAGGATGAGTGTGGCGATGGAGAAGACGAGTCCTCCCGATACAGGCGATGGAATACAAAACTTCTGTAGCCATTTGATGTTACGTGTCATCAACATACCCAAGAGCAGTGCCAGGGCGCCGATGCCGGTTGACTGCAACATATCTAATGAAATCGTCTGTATCATATTTTATCCTTTCTCGTTTGATTTTGGAAGTATTTCTCCCTTTCTCGTTGGCAAATGGAGGCGAATCTCCCCTTCTCGTATCTAAGATGATGCAAAGGTACGTATAAAATATGACAATATGTAATATTAATGCGGATTTTTAAATCTTTTTGCGAAAATAATAGCGGAAAGGAAAGAATCTTGCAAGAATATACAGAAAAAGGCTCGCTTTTTGGCGAACCTTCTTTCTTCAGTCTTCTATCTTTCGATTTCTATCTTCATCTCTTATCCTTCTATCCTGCAATTTCTATCTTTGTCGTTTTCAGTTTTCCTTCTATACTTTCAGGAAGTGCTCTTCGAGTTTCTCCCTCGGCATGTCGGCTGTGTCGTGGTAGTGCAAGTGATGGTTGACGCAGGCGATGTGCTTCACGTTGTTGAGCACCTCGGCTATGTCGTGGCTCACGATGATGATGGCGCACTCCTTGTTGATTTGCTCCAGCATCTCGTACATCTGCTTTTGGAATCGGCGGTCGATGTAGGTGTTAGGCTCATCGAGTATCACGACATCGGGCTTGGCGACGATGGCACGGGCGAGGAGCACTCGCTGCAACTGTCCTCCGCTCAAGGCTCCGATATGTCGGTCCTTGAGGTCGGTGAGCTGCATACGCTCCAGTGTGTCAAGCACTTGCTGGTGTTGTGCCTTCGTATATCGGGCGAAGAGTTTCTTGCTCTGGCTCAAACCAGAGAGCACAACCTCATAGACGGAAATAGGAAATTGCTTGTCGAGAGCATTATATTGAGGGAGGTATCCCATGGAAATCTCCTTTACCTCCTTCAGATGCTTGTCCTCATTTGTCTCTCCCTTTTGTTCCTTGTCCTGACGAGTCTCTCCCTTGCTTTTCTCCTCCTTGAAGAATCGAATGGTTCCGCTCGTCGGCTTCATCAGTCCGAGGATGAGACGGATGAGCGTAGTCTTGCCACCACCGTTAGGTCCGATGATGCCCAGGTAGTCATCGCTCGTCACGGTGAGGTTGATGTCGCTGAGTACTTCCTTCCCCTCGTAACCAGCGTGGAGATGTTCTATTTTGATGATTGTTGACATAAGCGATTCTTTTAATTTCTTATGGAATGTTTTACTTCCTTATGGAATGGTGTATTTCCTTGCAGAATGATTTCATTTTATGTCATAGCTCTCGGCAAATTTCTTGGCGATGGAGACCATCTCTGTAGCCCAATCATAAGCCAACGGATTGATCTCGATGGCATGCGAGCCTGTGGCATCTATGAAAGTCTGGGTGTTGCGATTAGCAAACTCTTTCTGGATGAATACCGTCTTGATTTGGTCTTGCTTGGCTCGATTGATGAGCGCCTGAAGCTGTGCGATGCTCGGCTCCCTTCCTTCCTCCTCGATGGGGAGTTGCTCGAATCCATGGTCCTTGGCGAAGTAGGTGAGGGCAGGATGGTAGATGACGAATGGGAATCTTGTTTCTTTCTTCTGGGTGAGTTGCTCCCTTGCTTCCTTCGCCTTTCGGAAATAAGGAGTCATCTCTTGTTCCACCTTTGAAATAACCATTCCCTTGAAGTGAAGGCATCTTTTGGCGAAATAGGAGCTGTCCTTTGGCATCCACTCGCATAGGGTTTGACAGATGTTGTCGGCAATGATGCGTGCACTCTGACAACTCATCCAGGTATGTGGGTCGATGATGCCACCTGCGGTCTTGGCAGGAGTGATGCCCTTGGAGGTGTCGATAACCTTCATGTCGGGGGCGTTGTCGGTGAGCTTCTTCATCCAAGTTTCCTCGAAGCCTATGCGTCCCACCTTGAAGTAGAGGGCGCTGTTGGAGAGTTTTACCATCTGCTGTGGTGTAGGCTCGTAGGTTTCTGGATTGCTTCCGGCTGGCACCATCACGTTGATGCTCACCTTGTCGCCAGCAATCTGTTCCACGAAGTAGCGGAATGGTTCGATGGTGACGCTCACGGTAGGCTTCTCGGTTGTTGTCTCCTTCTTGCCGCCTTTGCAACTCGTCAGTGCAAAAGCGAGAAGAAGACAACAGAAAAAACAGCAAGCCGAGATAGGGCTTCGGTCTGAAGTCGTCTTCCTCTTGGATAAGCGTAATGTGTTGGCAGCTTCTGCCGCCTTATATATAATAAGGTATAAATGTCGTCTCATAATTCTCTATCTATTATAACGTTTGAATTCTTCGTTCTTCACTCTTCACTCTTCACTCTTCGTTCTTCACTTACACGATGAAGCTCATGCCATATACGAGCAAGAGGTATCTTAATACTTTTCCAATGGTGATGCTGAGGATAGAAATGGGTACGTTTGCCCTGGTCAATCCGAGTACGATGGTGATGGCACTTCCGAGTAGTGGAAGGAAGGCGAAAAATCCCATCCAGGCACCACGTCCTGCCATGAATCGCTCTGCCTTGTCAAGACTTTCCTTCTTCACGTGTAGGTATCGCTCTATCCATTCCATTTTGCCCAGTCTGCCCACGCCATAGTTGAACATCGAACCGAGCACGTTGCCGATGCTGCCATATATCACGAGTGGAAGGGGAGTCAGTCCTGCAGCTTGCAATCCCACCATCACAGCCTCGCTGCTAAAGGGAAAGAAACTTCCTGCGAGAAATGCCGCTACCAGCATTCCCCAGTAGCCCCAATCCACCAAAAAACTTATAATCCAATCTATCATCTCCTCAGTCTCTTATTTTCACGCTTTATTCCTTATTTTCTTCTCTTCTCCCATCTATTATGATCCTTCTTCTCTTTTCCTATTTATTACTATCCTTCTTCTATTCCTCGAACGATGGTCTTCCGTCTTCTCTTCTTCGACCGATGTCTTCCTTCTTCTTCTTATTGCAACAGAATAACGTCAGGTAAGAACAGGTTGTACAACAAGATCAGAGCCAGTGCTACCAATATGGTGATAAACATGATATTGGTAATCTTACCTTTCGTAAAGGTGATGAAGTGGGCGATGAGCGGAGCTGTATTGACAATCATGATGCCGCCCAACTCCTTGACATGCTGAGGCTGAAGGATGATGAATATCAAACTTAGCACGTCCATGAGGATGAATGAGTCGTATATCATGCGGGTACGAATCTTGTCGGCATAACTCGTATGAAGGAAATGAATGGTGCCGATGATGCCCAGGATAACGAGGAAGATGAGGCTGACAGCCTCATGCATAGTGACTTGGGAATAATCGAACAGTTCCTTGTAGTTGATAAACTCGATGAAATGATTGAGCAAGTCATCCAATGTGTCGGTATATGCGTAATAGCCTGCCGCAAACCAGTAGGGGGTGATGACACCGAGGATGGAAGCGAAGAAAGTGCGGAGGCTGAAGTTGTTGGAACATGTCAGCATCATCAGCCATAAAAATGGCAGGTAATAGCCAATCTGAACGAATGCCATCGAAGCCAAGCCGATGCAGGTGAAGGCATAGAAGGTCCATCCTGTCGAGGCTCTGTCTTGGTAACCGTTCCAAATGATGAGGTAGTAGGCGATGATACACATCGTCACGATACTGCTTTTGAGTGATGGGTCTGGCAAGAATGCCATGGTGATGAGCATCAAGAAGCTGCATGATACCATGCGGCTGTAGGTGCGCATCAAGGAGTTGCGGTTGTTGAGCTCCACCATCAGGAAGGTGGAGATGATGGTGAAGGCAAACTCCACCCAGATGTTATACTGCATAAAACCCACTGCAACCCAAACCAAGGCGGCAAGGGTTGCAGTTACGGGTAATGAGAAGCGGCTAGCCGCTATCTTGTTTTGTATTCTTTTCTTTCTTAACATTTTCCTATAGGTCTTGTCCGATGTCAGAGCGGAAATACTTGTCGGTGAAGTGGATCTTCTGTGCCTCGGCGAAGCTCTTCTTCAGGGCTTCCTCCTTGTCCTTGCCATAGCTGCTCACGCAGATGACACGACCGCCATTGGTTACCACCTGTCCATCCTTCATGGCTGTACCTGAGTGGAATACCACAGAACCTTCCACCTGGTCGATGCCCTCGATAGGATAGCCCTTCTTGTAAGCCTCTGGATAACCACCGCTCACGAGCATCACGCAGACAGCTGCACGCTCATCAAACTCGATGGCTCTCTTGTCCAAGTCACCATTAGCCACGCCCTCGAAGAGATCCACGATGTCGCTCTTCAAGCGAAGCATCACGCTCTCGGTCTCAGGGTCGCCCATACGGCAGTTGTACTCGATGACCATAGGCTCGCCCTCTACGTTGATCAAACCGAAGAAGATGAAACCCTTGTAGTCGATGTTCTCCTCAGCCAAGCCCTCTACGGTAGGACGGATGATGCGGTCTTCCACCTTCTGCATCCACTCCTTGGTAGCGAAAGGCACTGGAGTTACACTGCCCATACCACCTGTGTTCAAACCTGTATCGTGCTCACCAATGCGCTTGTAGTCCTTAGCCTCAGGCAGAATCTTGTAGTTCTTGCCATCGGTCAAGACGAATACGGAGCACTCGATGCCGCTCAGGAATTCCTCAATCACCACACGTGCGGAAGCGTTGCCAAACATACCGCCGAGCATCTCCTTGAACTCCTTCTTGGCCTCTTCGAGGGTAGGGAGGATGAGAACGCCCTTGCCAGCGCACAAGCCGTCTGCCTTCAGTACGTAAGGAGCCTTCAAAGTCTCCAAGAACTTCAAACCTTCCTCTACAGTGGTGCCATCGAAGGTCTCGTACTTGGCTGTAGGGATGTCGTGACGCTTCATGAATTGCTTGGCGAAGTCCTTGCTGCCTTCCAATACGGCACCAGCCTTAGATGGACCAATCACTGGGATGTTCTTGGTGCGCTCGTCAGCCTTGAAGTCGTCATAGACACCCTTTACCAATGGGTCTTCAGGACCAACTACCACCATGTCAACACCCCTCTCGACAGCAAAGTTCTTGAGAGCCTCGAAGTCGTCAGCCTTGATGTTTACGTTCTCGCCAACCTCTTGTGTGCCGGCGTTACCTGGAGCGATAAAGAGTTTCTCTACTTTCTCGCTCTGGGCGATTTTCCATGCTAAGGCGTGCTCACGGCCACCGCCTCCTAACAATAAAATTTTCATTTCTGTAAGTTATTGTATTTATGTGTTATAATTGAATTCTTACTTCAGATAGTCGAAGAAGTACTGGCTGATGCGCTCATGCAAGTGAGTGCTCTGATGACCTCTCATGTTGTGAGGCTCGCCTGGATAGACGAAGAAGTCTGGCTGAGTACCTGCTGCGATGCAAGCCTTGAGGAAGGTGAGGCAGTGCTGTGGCACTACGGTCACGTCGTTCAAGCCCTGGATAATCTGGAGCTTGCCCTTCAAGTTCTTTGCCTGGTAGAGCAGGGAGGTCTTCTTGTAACCCTCTGGGTTGGTCTGAGGAGTGTCCATATAGCGCTCGCCATACATCACCTCGTACCAGTGCCAGTCGATGACAGGACCACCTGCCACGCCTACCTTGAATACGTCTGGGTAGTTGGTCATCAAGGAGATGGTCATGAATCCACCGAAACTCCAACCATGTACGCCCATTCTGTCGGCATCCACGTATGGAAGAGACTTCAGGTATTCCACGCCCTTCATCTGGTCTTGCATCTCTATCTGTCCCAACTGTCGGAAGGTAGCTTGCTCGAAAGCCTTGCCACGGTTCTCACTGCCTCGGTTATCGAGGATGAAGAGCAGATAGCCCTTCTCTGCCATGTAGGTCTCCCAGCCACGGCTGCAATAGTTCCAACGGGCATCCACGTTGTGGGCATGAGGTCCACCATATACATATATAATAGTAGGGTACTTCTTGTTAGGGTCGAAGTTGACAGGCTTCACCATTCTCCAGTAGAGGTCGGTCTCGCTGTCGGCAGCCTTGATGGTACCGCAACTGTACTCTGGCACATTGTAGCCCTTCCATGGGTTCTCGGCGGTGAAGTAAGGAGTGCGGTCGCCTATCTCCATGTTGACGATGGCTATCTTGCGAGGCACGGTTGGAGTGGAGTAGTTGTCGTAGAGATACTTTCCGCTCTCGCTCAGTGTAGCGTTGTGCCAACCCTTGCCGTTGTCATCCATCATGGCACGTTTTCCTGTCTGTGCATCTACCAAGAAGATATTACGCTGGATAGGAGAGCACTCGTTGCTGGCGATGATGATGCTCTTGTGCTTAGGATAGAAGCCGAGCACATCCATTACTACCCACTTGCCACTTGTGAGCTGCTTCATCTCTATGGATGAGGCGTTGTCTGATGCTGAAAGACCTTTTGCCTCAGCTTTGCCACCTTTCAAAGTACAGATATACAAGTGGCTGTAACCATCCTTTTGGCTCTGCATGATAAACTGGTTGCTGTTCCATGGCAAGAACTGGATAGGATGCAAAGGCTCCACATACTTCTCGTCGGTCTCACGATACAGTTCGGCTATCTTGTCGCCCGTCTCGGCATTATAGCTGACGAGGCGGCAATCGTTCTGGTCGCGGTTCAACTCAAACATATAGATTACCTTGTTGTCCGGACTCCAAGCGATATTGGTGAAGTAGCGGTCGGTAGGGTCGCCAGCCTTCAAGTAGATGGTCTTGCCTGTGGTGCAGTCGAAGACGCCTACGGTTACCTTGTGGGAAGTTTCTCCCGTCATCGGATACTTGTCTGGGGCAGGGGTTGCGATGCAACTCTGTGTCTCAGGATGATTGAAGTCGTCTATCTCAGGGATGTTCACCTGTGGATAGTCGGTCACCATGCTCTGGTCCATGCGATAGAAGGCGAGCTTCTCGCCACTAGGACTCCAGAAGGTTCCCTTCGAGATGCCAAACTCATCACGGTGAACGCTCTGACCATACACAATCTCACGGCTACCATCCTGGGAGAGTTGGAAGTCGTGCGACTTTTTCTCCTTGGTATTCGCATTGCTGCTTGTGCCTGTGAGTACACGTACGCAGAGGTTGCTACCCTTCAGATAAGCGTATGCAGTCTGTTGGGCGTTGGCCTCCAAGAGATTCTCGCCCTCGCCAAACTCCACCTCGCTTACGAGGCGCTGCTTCTTGAAGTCGATGGTGTATATCTTGCTGCCGTTCTGCACCTTGACGATGCTCTTGTCGGCAAAAGGGAACTCAGCGTTGTAGAGAGCTCTCACCTTGATGTCTTTGGTAGGAGCGATCCACTGGTTGATTTCGTTGAGGCTGAAGAGTTTGGTCTCCTTGCCGTTCGCCTTGTTGACGAGGTAGCAGGCATCGATGTCTTGGCGAACGAGTTGGTCGCCCCACCAAGTAGCCCAACGGTTCTTTGCCACCATGTTGCGATAGTTGTTGCCACCGAAGTTGAGGTCTTCGAGGGTGAACGCCTTGTCGCCCTTCTGTGCTGGCACTACTCCCTGTGCATGGACACTGCTCATAGACATCATAACCAACAATGCTGATATTGCTATTTTATGAAATGATTTCATTGATATGTGACTCCTTTCTGATTAATTGTCGTTGCCAAAATCCTCGAAGCCTCGCTTGCCGCCACGCTTGAAGTCACGGCCACCCTTGCGGTCTCCCTTGAATCCGCCACGCTTGTCACCCTTGTCAAAACGCTTGCCACCGTCGCCGCTGCGTCTGTCACGGTCGCCGCCACGCTTTCCGCCGAAGCTGCGTCCGCCCTTGCGGTCGTCATCGTCGTCACGTCTGCGAGATGCACCTACACGAGGTCTTCCGCCACGGCGAATCTCCTCACGACGCTTCTCAAACTCCTCTAGGCGGTTGTGGAACTTGAAGGTACGGATGTCGCCCTCGTCGTTCTCTGTCTCCTCGCTGATGCGCTTCTTGAACTCACGCTCCTTCTTGAAACGGTGCTTCTGAGCCATCTCATGCTTCTCGTGCTCGGTCTTCACGATGCCGCCCTCAGAACGGAACTCCTTCATCTTGCCATCAAACATCACATACTTGCGGAACTCGCACTCCAAGCTACCATTGTAAACTGGTATCTTGATGCTAGGCTTCAAACCGATCTGCTCGAAGCACTCCTCACGGTAGCTCAATACCCAAGCCTCGTTGCCTGTGAACGCCTTCTTGAAGCGCTCGCCTATCATCTTGTAGGTGCCGAGGAGGTTAGGGGTTGAGATACGCTCGCCGTATGGAGGGTTCATCACGATGATGCTCTTCTCGGCAGGCTGGGTGAAGTCCTTGAAGTCTTGCTGGGCGATGGTGACGTCCTTGCTGAGGCCAGCCGCACGCACGTTCATCGAAGCGGTGTTGACCGCCTTCATGTCGATGTCGTAGCCGTAGATATGATGCTCGAACTCACGCTCCTGTGAGTCGTCGTTGTAAATCATGTCGAAGAGATCCTGGTCGAAGTCGTTCCACTTTTCGAAGGCAAACTCCTTGCGGAAGACGCCAGGTGAGATGTTGCGTGCGATGAGGGCAGCCTCGATGGCGATGGTACCCGAACCACACATAGGGTCGATCAAGTCGCACTCGCCCTTCCATCCTGTCATCAAGATCATGCCGGCAGCGAGTACCTCGTTCAGTGGAGCCTCTACGGATTCCTGACGGTAGCCACGGCGGTGGAGGCTCTCGCCACTGGAGTCAAGGCTCAGTGTGGCGTTGTCCTCAGCGATGTGGATGTTGAGACGGATGTCTGGGTTGCTCACGCTGATGTTAGGACGTGTGCCCTGCTTCTCACGGAACCAATCCACGATGGCATCCTTCACCTTATAGGTGACGAAGCGTGAGTTGCGGAACTCCTCTGAATAGACTACGGAGTCAACAGAGAAGGTCTTCTTCACGTCCAAGATGTCATCCCACTTGATTTTCTGCACCTGGTCATACACTTCCTCGGCACTGCGAGCCTTGAAGTGCTTGATAGGCTTCAAGATACGGATGGCTGTGTGCAACTGGAAGTTGGCACGATACATCATTTCCTTGTCGCCGGTGAATGATACCATGCGGCGACCTATTTGTACATTGTTGGCACCCAGTTGGGTGAGCTCCTCAGCCAAGACTGGCTCTAGACCCATGAAGGTCTTGGCAATGAGTTCAAATTCCTGTTCCATTATTGAATTCTATATCTAATAAACTTTGTTTCTCTTTCTTGTATTTCTTGGTTCTCGGTTGCATGTCCTTGGTAACCCAGACGTTGGCTCCCACCACGCATCCCTTACCGATGGTGATGCGTCCGAGAATGGTGGCGTTGGCATAGACGATGACATCGTCTTCGAGGATAGGGTGGCGAGGAATGCCCTTGATAGGGTTGCCGTCCTTGTCGAGAGGGAAGCTCTTGGCACCGAGGGTGACACCCTGGTAGAGTTTCACGTTGTCGCCGATGATGCAGGTGGCTCCGATGACCACACCCGTGCCATGGTCGATGGTGAAGTGCTTGCCGATGGTGGCCTCAGGGTGGATGTCGATACCGGTCTCTGAATGGGCAAGCTCGGTCATCATGCGAGGTATCAGCGGCACGCCCAATTCGTAGAGCACGTGGGCGATGCGATAGTTGGTGATGGCCTTGATCACAGGATAGCATGAGATGATTTCTCCCTGGCTCACGGCAGCTGGGTCGCCCTCATAGGCTGCCTCCACGTCGGTGGCGAGGATGCGTCTCAGCTTCGGAAACTCCATGATGGTTTTGGCGGCGATGACGCCAGCCTTGGCACGCTGGTGCTGCAACTCTTGTGAGGTTTCCGTCTCACAGTCGTTGGCGAAGCAGAGTCCGGCGAGTATCTGCTCACTCAGTTTCTCGTAGAGTTTCTCAACTCTCACGCCGATATGGTATTTGATGGTGGAGATATTCACGGACGAATTGCCGAAATATCCAGGGAAGAGGATGGAGCGAGACAGACTGATGATTTCTTCGAGCGCCTTGCCCGAAGGGAGTGGATTGCCGTCTCGGTGCTGATGGAAGAGACCTTTCAGTGACTCAGGGCACGAAAGCTCCTCGATGGTTTCCGTCAGCTGATGAGTTAATGTATCTTTACTCATGTCGTATGTTGTGTATCAATAAAAATGAAGGCTTGCAATACCTTCTAGCTTTTAAAAGTTGGTGCAAAGATACGACTTTTCTAGCAAACGGCAAAATCGGAAGGAGTGATTTTGCGTGATTTTGTGCAAAAGGGCGCAAAAAAGATGTTAAATATTGGTATGCTTCTCCCTTCTCATATCCCGAAACGCACTCCACGCTATCGGCACCGCCATGATGAAACTGCATACATCGGCACATGCCTGGCACATTTCCACGCCCAGCAAACCGAAGAAGTGGGGCAGGATAAAGATGAGAGGAATGAAGAAAAAGCCGCTCCTGGCGGCTGCTACCAAGTTGGCACGGATCGGCTTGCGGATGGTTTGCATCAGCATGTTGGTGAGCACGATGGTGGCTACCAGTGGAAAACTCACCACTTGCCACTTCAGTGCCACGGCACCTACGGCTACCACATCAGGGTCGCTGCGGAACAACTCGATGATAGGTTCTGCGAAGATGAAGCCGATGATGGCGCAAACTGCCAAGAACACACTGCCGCACTTGATGCAAAAGTAGAACGCATCACGTACACGACGATACAACTTCGCCCCATAACAGAATCCGCAAAGCGGTTGGAAACCTTGCCCCAGACCGATCACGATGGCATAGGTGAAGAAGGAGATGCGAGTGACGATGCTCATGCCGGCAATGGCTGCATCACCGTATGCGCCTGCTGCCACGTTGAGTACCAAGGTGGATACGCTGCCCAATCCCTGTCGTGAGAGTGATGGCGTGCCACCTGCTACGATTTCCTTCAGGTAAGCCTTGGTAGGAGAGAATAGACGAGGCTGGATGCGGATGTTCTCACCTTTGGTGGTCATCAATAGCAGCATCATGCAACCGAATATCTGACTCGTGAGCGTAGCGATGGCTGCTCCCGTGATGCCGAGACAGAAGTATAGAATAAGCAGAGGAGCGAGGACGAGGTTGAGCAATACTCCCGATATGATTCCCTTCATGGCATAGATGGCGTTGCCCTGGAAGCGCATCAAGTTGTTGACCGTCAGCGACATCGTCATGAATGGCGCACCGAACAAGATGATGCCGAGGTATCGCTCTGTGTAAGGGAGAATGGTGGGTGTGGAACCCAGGAAAACACAAAGAGGGGAGAGGAATGCCTGTCCTATGATAGCGATGAGCAGACCTGCGATAAAACTCAGGATGACACCCGTGGCAGCCATCCTTTGTGCATTCTCCACATGCTTGGCACCGAGCTGACGGGAGATATAGTTGCCAGCCCCATGACCGAAGAAGAATCCTACCGCCTGGATCACCGACATCATACAGAACGATACGCCCACGGCAGCCACGCTCTGCGTGTTGATGCTACCCACGAAATAGGTGTCGGCGAGGTTGTACATGCTCGTCGATAACATACTGATGATGGTCGGAATCGCCATCGTGAAGATGACACGATGTATCGGACCATGGGTCAAAAAAGTGTAGTTATCCCTCTTCATATTATTTTCTTGAATACCACCTTCTCCATTAGCAGTACGCCGATGAGGGCGGTCAGGATGCCCAGTGTGACATCGATGATGTAGTGGTGGCCGCTATAGACGGCTGTCCACCAGATACCCATGCAGATGATGGCGAAGAGGGCGATGGTCGTCTTGCGCTTGTGGCTCAGCACCGCATAGATGGTAGTTACGAGCATATAGGCGGCGTGAAGGCTAGGTACGGCAGCGAAGACATTGGCATTCTTGGCATAGATGCCATGGAATACGGGGAAGCCTACGAGACTGTCGAAACGCCCCAATCCTGCCACATTGCCAGGGGTATGGAGGATAGGCTCGAAACCATAGTTCATCACATACCAAGGTGGCGATGCAGGATGGATATAGTAACCGATGAAACCGATGAGGTTGACCACCAAGAACGACCATGAAAAACGCATAAACCACTTGTACTGTTTCTTAAGGAAGAGGTACAAGGCGAAAGCTACTGGCACAGGTACCCAACAGAGATAGAAGATGCCTGCCATGAAGTCGGCGAAGCCGCAGTGGTGTACCTTAAACCATTCGCCCGGTATCATCACGTTGGTATGGTCGGCAATCGCCTGAAGGTCTGCGCTGCTGGATGCGGTGATGCCAAAGAGTGACTTCTCTGCCTCGTATAATCCCTTGACGTCGATGTCGTTGACCAAGTAGTTGGGGTAGAAGCGCATCGAGTCGTAGGTGACGGCAAAGATGAGCCATGGCAGGAAGTAGATGGCAAACTGCCGTGTCTTCTTCCACGCATAGAGCAGGGCGAAAGCTATAATGAGATATAGACTGGTCATTTATAAATGGTAAATGATAAATGGTAAATGATAAATATTGGCTGATGCCTGATGGCAGGTGACAGCTGATGATGAAGACTTATTTCTTCATCTTCTGCATCACGATATAGCAATGCCAGATGCGCCAGAAAGCAGTGATGTTTGCCAATACGGCGATGAGAATCATGCCACCTGCAAGCCACCACATGTTGCCGGTGATACCCGTGAGCATGGCTGTGACGGCAGTAACGACCACACGCTCAGGACGTTGCATCAATCCTACCTTGCACTCGATGTCCAAACCCTCGGCACGAGCACGTACATAGCTCACCATCACCGAACCAATCATGGCAGCGAAGGTGACAATGCCCATCCAGAACCATTCGCCCTCATGATCCATGCGGATGAAGGCGAGACAGATACCGAAGAGGCTCACCAGTTCGCTGTATCTGTCGAGTGTGCTGTCCCAAAGTGCTCCGAAGAGGCTGCTCTTGCCGCTCATGCGAGCCAAACGACCATCCATCATATCGAAGAGACCGGCAGCGAGGATGATGAAGCCGCCCCAGCCTATCTCTGTCATACAATCAGGATATGCAAGTCCGGGGATGATGTCGGGAGTTACGTCAGGGGTCAATGTCAGAACCCCCAATTTCCATGCCGCATCAATGAAGAATGCAGCAGCGACGATATTGCCGATGAAACCTACGAAGGTCACGATGTTTGGCGTGATATGCAACTTGATCATCATCTTGATGATAGGGTTGATGATCACGTAGATCACTTTCTGTAAGAAATCTCTATAATTCATGTCTTTATATCTTAATTCTTTTCTTTATGTTCTGTCTTGATAGTCTTTATGGTTACTGAGGCTTGAAAACAAACTTTCGCTGCCCAGGATAGTTGACGAGCACTGCCACGAGGAATGCCACCACGCACTTCGGTATCATGTAGTGGATATTGATGTGCTCACTATGGTTGATGATTTCGGTGAGGGCGATGGTGCCGCCCGAATTGAGGAACCAGCTGATGCCCCAAATCACAAAATACCTCCATGCCACGCTGCGCTTCCTGCGATGGGAGTCGCCGAAGACATAGCGATAGTTGAGGCAACAGTTGGTCACGCCTCCAGCCATCACGCCGATGGCATTGGCGAGTCCGTAATATATGCAGATGACATCCGAGAGGATGAAAGCCAACCCGAAATCCACCACCGATGCGATGGAGGCAGTCAGCTCCGCCTTGGCAAATGTCACCAGTTCTGTCTTAATCTTGCCCATTCTTTACTTAAAATATAGCCCACACTATCTTGATGATTATCATGGTGATGGCAGCGTAAATGCCACCCAATAAGTCGTCAGCCATGACATAGAAAGCCCCTTCCTTTCGGTCCAACTTCTTGATGCCAAGCGGTTTCACCATATCGAAGAATCGGAAGAGTACCAAGGCTATCACTGCCCACCACCAGGAATCCCTAGGCGTGCCGTTGCTTGTGAAAGGCACGAGGAGGGAGAGGGGAATCCATACGCCAGCCATCTCGTCGATGACCACACGGCTAGGGTCTTCGCCCCAATAAGGTTGGAGTTGCGCTGTAGCCCAAGTTCCGATAATCGTGGAAAATATCACGAGGAAGAAGGTGACGCTCTGCAAGTCGGTGCCACAAAGCGTTCCGCTGATGCCGCCCCAGTAAGCCATTGCCGCCCAAATCAATGTGGCGAGCACGGAGCCTGCCGTCCCTGGTCCCCAAGGCCAGAAACCGCTGCCCAGTCCTGTGCCCACGATCACGGGCAGTAGAGGCGGACGCTCATCGGTCAGATTTCCTTTATTGTTCATTTCTTCTATTCTTCATTTCAGCCTGCAAAATTACGCTAAAAAACCAAATTAACCAAATAGTTTTGCCTCAAATGTACGAATAGACCATAAATTTAGATGAAAAAACTAAATATTTATAATAGTTTTCGTCTCTTTTCGAATAAAAAGATGTATCTTTGCACCCGAATTTGAAAGAAGGGGGTGCGACGGCATCCTTACATATTATATATAATAAGGTATTATTTAAAAAAGATTCTAATGAAGGATTGTAAACAGAAGATATTCATGCTCCTTACACTCTTGGTGTTCTCTCTCTGTTCTATGCAGGTGATAGCGCAAGAGAAAATCACGGGTCGTGTCATCGACGAGGACGGATTCGCCGTATCGTATGCCAGCGTGCAATACCGTGGGCATAAGATAGCTGTGTCGAGTGATGGAGAGGGAAAGTTTACCATCGACAAGCATCCGGGATGGGTGCTCACCGTGAGTGCATTGAGCTACAAGTCGCAAACCGTACAGGTGACCGACAAGACCCATTTTATCGAGGTGAAGCTCAAGGACGACAGCCATAAGCTTACCGAGGTGGTGGTGAAGACCAAGCGTGGCAAGTACTCCCGCAAGGAAAATCCTGCCGTGGAGCTGATGCGTCGTGTCATCGCTGCCAAGAAGAAGACCGACCTCACCAATCATGATTATTATCAGTACGATAAGTACCAGAAGATAACGTTGGCACTCAACGACTTGAAGAAGGAACAGCTCGAAAACAAGTTCTTCAGCAAGCGTCAGTACCTCCTCGACCAGGTGGAGACCTCGCCTTACAATGGCAAGCTCACCTTGCCAGTCAGCATCGACGAGACGGTGTCGCAGCACGTGTATCGCAAGAACCCTAAGACCGAGAAGGACATCATCAAGGGGCAGCAGAGCAATGGTATCGGACAGGTGATTCAGACGGGTGAGATTCTCAATACCGCCCTGAAGGAAGTGTTCACCGATGTCGATATCTATGACGACTATGTGCGCTTGCTCCAATATCCGTTCCCTTCTCCTATCGGCAGAACGGCTATCTCCTTCTACCACTTCTATATAGAGGATACTGTCTATGTGGAGCGTGACCTCTGCTATCACCTCCAGTTTATCCCTGCCAACTCGCAGGACTTCGGTTTCCGAGGCGAACTGTATGTGCTGGCAGACAGCACCTTGCACGTGAAGAAGTGTAACCTCACTATCCCTCACAAGTCGGACGTGAACTGGGTGAAGGACATGAAGATAGAGCAGGAATATACCAAGCTCGACAATGGCGAGTGGGTACTCTCCAAGGACGATATGGTGGCTGAGTTGCATGCCAACAGTGTGCTGCAAGACCTCCTGGTGGTCAGGAACACCCGACTTACCGACTATGCCTTCGACGCACTGCCGAAGGTACTCTTCAAGGGTAAGGCGAAGGTGCGGCATGACATAGATGCCATGAATCGGGATGAGGCTTATTGGAATAAATATCGTCAAGTGGATTTGACCAAGAGCGAGTCCTCGATGGATAGTTTCATCCATCGCATGGAGAACTCCAAGGGCTTCAAGTGGATCATCCTCGGCGTCAAGGCTTTGATGGAGAACTACGTAGAGGTGGGCAGTGGCACCGATGGCAAGAAGAGCAAGTTTGACCTCGGACCTATCAACACCTACATCTCCAAGAACTATGTGGACGGCATCCGTCTGCGTCTGGCAGGACGTACGATGGCGGCACTCAATCCTCACTTCTTCTGGAGCGGTTATGCTGCATACGGTACGAAGAGCAATGACTGGTACACCGGACATGAGTTCACTTATTCTTTGAACAAGAAAAAGAACAGTCCGTTTGAGTTCCCAATGCGCAATCTCACCTTCGAGGTGGCACGTGACATCATGTCGCCTTCCGATGATAACTTGTTGCACAACAAGGACAACATCTTCATGACCTTCCGTGCTGCCACGCAAGACGAGATGTTCCTCTACCATCGCCAGAGGTTGAGTTTCGTCTATGAGACCGATTGGGGTTTCCGCTTCAACACGAGTCTTCGCTTGCAGAGCAACCGTACCGCGGGCAACCTCCATTATTATAAGATGGATTCCACCGAGGTGAAGAAGATTCGTATGGCGGACCTCACCGTGGGTATCAATTACAACCCAGGTGTCACCTATGTCAATACCAAGCAGCAGCGCTTGCCTATCAACCTCGATAGTCCTGAGATTGGTATCTCGCATACCATGGGCTTCAGTGGTTTCTTGGGCGGACAATATAAGAGCAACATCACCAAGGTGAGCATTTACAAGCGCCAGTGGCTCGGCAGTTGGGGCTATCTCGACTTCCACGCCAACGCTCAGGCACAGTGGAACAAGGTTCCATTCCAGATGCTCATCATGCCACCTATCAACCTCTCTTACTTCGAGCAGGAGGAGACTGTGAGCATGATGAAAGACTGGGAGTTCTTGAACGACCGTCAGGTGTTCTGGGCCTTGTCTTGGGACATGAACGGAAAGCTCCTGAATCGCATCCCGCTCATCAAGAAACTGAAGTGGCGTGAGTGGCTCGCCATCAAGGGAGTGTATGGTCACTTGACCGACAAGAACAACCCATTCCTGGAGAAAAACAAGAATGACGACACCATCTTCCTGTTCCCTAAGGGTTCAGATGTTATGGGCAATACCCCATACTGGGAGTGCGTGGTCGGAGTGCACAACATCTTCAAGTTCTTCGCCGTTGAGTACGTGCGCCGTCTCACATACATCAACCGCCCTGGCATTCACAAGGGAGGTGTGAGATTCAACTTCATGATGTCATTCTAAGAGAAAATATATACCCATGTGCAGCGTTCCGGCAGCACATGGGTATCATCATATATGAGCGATACATATCAACAATGTAGAAAATCTTAAAACGATACATATCAACATAGTAGGACTTAATAATCAGAGAGACAATGAGAATATTACTAGCAGACAGACAGGATATTACCCGTGCCGGCATGATTTACATTTTGCAAGGCATTGAGGGAATGGAATGGAAATATACCGAGGACAAGGCTGAGCTGATGCTTGCCTTGAAGGATAATGACGATACCGTGGTGGTACTCGACTACACCTCCTTTGACATCAACGATGCGGATGAACTCCTCATCCTCCAGCAACGATTTACGCATACCAGATGGTTGCTCTTCAGTGAGGACTTGAGTGCCGACTTTGTGAGAGTGCTCATCGCCAGCAGTATGCAGTTTAGCATTCTGCTCAAGGAGAGTCCGATGTCGGAGATCAAGGAAGCGATGAAGTTCTGCATCCATGGCAATCGTTACATCTGCCAGCGTATGACCGAGGTGCTTCTGGCTCCAGCTCAGGATGTGGAGGAGAAAATCAACCTGACCAAGACGGAGACGGAGATATTGAAGGACATCGCACTGGGTATGACAACCAAGGAAATCGCCGAGAAACGATTCTCCAGTTTCCATACGGTCAATACGCATAGAAAGAATATCTTCCGTAAGCTGAATGTGAACAATGTGCATGAGGCAACGAAATATGCACTCCGAGCAGGTCTCGTCGATACTGCCGAGTATTATATCTAATGCGACTAGGAGTGTGAGGTGATGCGACTAGGAGTGTAAGGTGATGGGACTAGGAGTGTAAGGTGATGGGACTAGGAGTATAAGGTGATGGGACTAGGAGTATAATGCGATGGGACTAGGAGTGAAAATCCCTGTACCTTTAAGCGAAAAAATATGTAGTGGAGAGAAGAATTTTCGCTCAGCACGACATCCAATTATCTTCTGCACGGCATTATCAAACGTTCTGCACGGCATCGCTGAACGCCTTGCACGACATCGCTGAACGCCTTGCACGGCATCGCTGAACGCCTTGCACGACATCATGGAACGCTCTGCACGGCATGCGCTCCAACTCATCATCAAACAAAAAAAGAGGCTTAAGTTTGTCTCACGACAGACTCAAGCCGTTTTTGTTTCTAACTAACTTATTATCAACTATTCATTACTTTCGACTGCAAAATTAGTGCTTTTTTAGGAATATTATTTCTAAATTACTTAAAAAATACACGTAAACGTTTGCGAATTCGAAAAAATACAGTATCTTTGCAGAGGATAAATTGCACTCGGCAATTTGAAAGCAAGCTTTCATTGCGCTCATTTGCATTATCTTTGCAAAAGATAAGCTGTACCATAGCGCTCGCTAGCCGTCAGTTGACAGAAATAAACCCAACACAAAATAAAACTTAGGAGATTGCTCTTTGTAGCAAGACAGTAATTTATGAAGCAAAGAAGAACATCTTTGAAAGACTTGGCAGATCGCCTGGGAGTCAGCATTGCCACCGTGTCGCGCGCCTTGCGCAACAGTCACGAGGTGGGCGAGGAGATGACCCAGAAAGTGAAAAAGTTAGCCAAGGAACTCAATTATAGACCTAACCCCTTTGCACAGAGCCTTCGTAAGGAGGCACCTCGTGTTATCGGTGTCATCGTGCCTAACCTAGTGACACATTATTATGCAGCCGTGCTGGATGGTATAGAAGACTATGCCTCTAAGTGTGGATATTCTGTCATCAGCGCCAATAGTCACGAAGACCACGTGAGAGAGGAGAAAGCACTTGATAACTTTCTCGATATGCACGTGGAGGGTATCATCGCCTGCCTGGCGCAAGATACCGTCGATTATTCCCATTTCGAACAGTTGCACAAGATGGGCGTGCCACTCGTCTTTTTCGCCCGTTGTTGCCTGGAGGACAAGTTCTCACAGGTGGTAGGCAATGGTGATGTCGCAGCCCAAGAGGCTACCCAGCACTTGATAGAGACAGGAAGCAAGCGCATCGCCTTCATCGGCGGTCCTAACCACCTCGACATGGTGCGCCGACGCAAGCATGGTTATCTGGAGGCGCTTCGTGACAATCATATCCCTATCGACCGCAACCTCGTGGTATGCGACAAGATAGACTTCGATGTGGCACGCAACGCCACCCTCAAACTCTTGGAGAGCGAGCATTGCCCTGATGCCATCCTCGCCTTCAACGACATCATCACCTACGCTGCCTTCGATGCCATCAAGGCCAAGGGCTTGCGCATCCCACAGGATGTCGCCATCATCGGATTCACCGATGGAGACACCGCCGCTTTCGTTACCCCACGGCTGAGTGCCATCATGGACAAGGCACACGAGCAGGGTACCAAGGCTTGCGAACTCCTCATGAAAAACATCAATGGTGACGAAAAGGTACACAAGGTGGTAGTGCCTATGATATTGAAGATACGAGAAAGCTCCGAGAAGGACGCTGCATCGTGAGACCCCTTTCATAAAAAACAAACTACAGAAAGCTACTGGACTCTCTGGAGCGATGATAAAAATACATAAACCTAAAGATATAAACTAAAACCAAGATAAGATGAAGAACTATTTGCGACTATTATATGCCAATCTGGTTTTGCTGCTGCTGGCGGTGCCTGCCTATGGTAACCTCTCGCAGCAGTTGAACTTGGAGTTCAATACCCTCACCAATCGTGACGGACTCAGCAATGGGCAGGTCAACTGCATCCTCCAAGACAATAGGGGATATATGTGGTTTGCCACCCAGTCGGGTCTCAACCGATATGACGGTTTTCGCTTCAGGAACTTCTTTAATAAGAACTTGGACGAGAAGACCATTCCCAACAACTCCGTGGATGACATCCAGCAAGACTGGAAGGGAAACCTCTGGATTCATACCAGCGTAGGCTATTGTATCTACCAGTATGACAAGGAGACTTTCGACCGCCATCCAGAGAAGTGGCTCAGCTCCGTCGGCGTGAATGGTACTATATATAAGGTGTTCATCGACTCCAACAAGAACTTCTGGTTTATGCTCTATGAGCAAGGTTGTTGCTTCGTAGAAGGACAGACCTTGAAGAGCCATCTTTTCTCTTATAAGGATATGGGTGTCAAGAAGGGAGAACTCGTATCTTCCATTACCGAACAGCATGGCACTGCCGTACTCTCCTTCAACAATGGTACGCTCTGCCGTATCGATGGCATCCACAAGAAGGTGCTTTGGACCAACCCTTATCTCACTCAAAACTATCCTAACAAGGATGATGGTACTTTCAGCTTTATCGACAGTCGCAACAACTATTGGGTGCTCACCAATGGCGAAGCCTATATCTATTGCTCTGCCCAGAAGAAGTGGTACGTAGGTATGCATGCCTTTATGGATAACCAAAAAGTGGCTATGCCTACCCGCGAGAGGGTGCAAATCAGAGACATCGCCACTTCGAAGGACGGGAAGACCTGGATCGCCACTGACCATTTGGGACTCTTGGTGGTAGATTATGCCCATAAGATATGTCACCAATACATCAAGCATGAAAACATACCGGGTTCTATGCCCGACAACTCTCTCCAGAAAGTATATATCGACCGAAACCAGGCGGTATGGATAGGTACCTATAAGAATGGCGTGGCATATAACTCGCCATCTTTCACCAAGTTTAATACTATCCCATTGGGTGATGTTTGTACCATCACGCAAGATAAGTTGGGCAACTACTGGTGTGGTACCAATGATGCCGGTATCGTATGCTATAATCCTAAGACCGGACTCCGCATCAACTATGGCATGGCACAGACGGGCTTGAGTTCCAATATCGTGGTGAGCAGCATCACGATGAGCGATGGCACGATGTACTTTGGTACCTTCAATGGAGGTATGGCACGCTATCGCAATGGTGAATGGAAGAGCTTCCAGGCTTCGCCGAATGGTCTGGCTCACAAGAGTGTGTGGGCTTTTGGCGAGGATAAGTACCATCGACTTCTCATCGGAACCTTGGGAGGCGGTGTGCAGATTTTCGACCCGAAGACCGAACGATTTATCAAGACCCTCAACCTCGACAACTCGAAGATTCCATCCAACTATATCAGTTCGTTCTGCAATCTCCCTAGTGGCAATGTGCTCATCGGACACTCGCAGAACGTGAGCATCTTGGATGTCAACAACTTCTCGTTGACCAACCAAAACACGACCAAGGGCGGCATGACCTTCCCAAGTCCTTCCATCAACGATGTAATCGTGGATAGCCGTGGCATCTGTTGGATGGCAACCCCTGCGGGCATGACGATGTATGACCCTGACAATGGGCAACTGGAGATCATCAACGAGCTGAATGGTACGCAGGGAGCTGTGGGATGTGCAGTCGTGGAAGACCAGCAGAAAACCATTTGGCTCATCTCTGAGTTTATCGTCACCCACGTGCAACTCACCAAGAACAATAAGAACAAGTGGGAGTTGAACATGACTAGTTATAACTCGATGGATGGCTTGCAGGAACATCAGTTCAACTATCGTTCGGCTTATCTCTCCCCAAATGGCGACCTTGCCATCGGCGGTCAGGGTGGTATCAATATCATCCATACCAAGATGGAGCGCAATGCCAATCGCCACGTGAAAGCACTCTTCAGTGGGCTCGTGCTCTTCGATCATCCTCTGATGGCAGGCGAGGAGTATGAAGGTAGGGTCGTATTGGAGAACTCCTTGGAGTCTAGCCGTAAGCTCGACCTAAGCTATGAGGACAATGCCTTCACCATCCAGTTGTCTTCGAGCGATGTCACCGTGCCTTCTCGCAACCGCTTCCTCTATCGCATGGAGGGAATCACTGACAAGTGGATAATGACAGCTTCTGGTCGTCCGGAGGTAACGTTTACCAATCTCTCGCCGGGTTCTTACACCTTGCAGGTGAAGGTGGTGAATGGCGATGGTACGGTGTGTGACGACATCAGTGAGTTGAAAATCAATGTCAATCCTCCTTTCTATCTCTCCATCTGGGCATTGATGGTGTATATCCTCTTGGCTTGTGGGGCGGTCTATCTCTACCGCAAGCGTGCGCTCGACCGGCAGAAGATGCTGTTCGAACGTGAGAGAATGGAGGCTAACATCAAGAAAGATAGGGAGTTGAATGAACTGAAGCTCAACTTCTTTACCAATGTGAGCCATGAGCTTCGTACACCATTGACCCTGATTATCTCTCCTCTGGTCAGCATGATCAAGAGGGAAGACGATGAGGACAAAAAGCGCAAGTTGACGCTCATCCATCGTAACGCCGAACGCCTTCTCAATCTCGTCAACCAGATACTCGACTTCAGAAAGATAGAGCAGAACAGTGGCAAGTTGCTCCTGACCCAGGTGGAGGTGGTATCCTTTATGGAGAACATCTGCCGCTCCTTCCAGGTGTTGGGCAACAACAAGATACAGTTGATGTTCACTTCCACCTTCAAGAAGCTTGTCATGTCTTTCGATGTGGATAAGGTGGGCAAGATCATCAACAATCTGTTGAGCAATGCCTACAAGTTTACCCCAGATGGTGGCAGTGTGACGGTGAGCCTCGATGTCGTGAAGGAAGTGAAGATCAAGGGCATAGCCAAGGATGTGCTTCGCATCAAGGTGTCTGATACCGGCAAGGGAATCAGCGATGAGGACAAGGCACATATCTTCGACCGCTTCTTCCAGGTGAATGGTACCGAGATGCAACCATTTGGTGGCAGTGGCATCGGACTCAACCTCGTGAAGTCGTTTGCCGACTTGCATGGAGGTACGGCATCCGTGGAAGACAACCCTGGCGGTGGCACCGTCTTTACAATCGATATTCCGTTGAAGCAAGGAGATACCGATTCTGTCGATTCCTCTGTGGCAACCGTGATTAGCACATCTCCCGCTACTCAAGGCGACCTCACCCAGCAGAGTGTGGCTCCTGCGGAGAGACTCCGAGTGTTGCTGGTAGATGATAGCGATGACTTCCGAGAGTTCATGACCGAAATCTTGTCAGAGAGCTATATCGTGGAGCAAGCCGTGAATGGTAAGGAAGGATGGGATAAATTGCAGGAGGGCGACCTGCCAGACATCATTCTCAGTGACGTGATGATGCCTGTGATGGACGGCAATGACTTCTGCCGATTGGTGAAGGAAAACCCTCGCACCGCGAACATCCCATTTGTGATGCTGACGGCACGTCTCGCCACCGAACACAAGAAGGAAGGTTTCGAGAATGGTGCGGATGAGTATATCACCAAGCCATTCGACATCGACTTGCTCAACCTTCGCATCCGCAACCTCGTGAAGTGGGCGAGAAAGGGTGCTGGCAAGGAGGAGGAAACTCACCCAACAAATCGTTTCTCTCATCCTGATGTCATCTCTGGGGATGCAAATGCTGAAGGTGCAACGGAACAAGGCTGCGATGAGGCTGGTGAGACAGCGGTGACCGAGTATGTGATGACCGAGAACGACAAGCGTTTCATCAACGACATCGACATCTACATCCGTGACAACATGGGTGACCCTGATACCACCGTCGAGTCGATGAGCTCTCACCTCTGCATCTCGCGCGTACAATTATATAAGCGTATGGTATCGCTCACGGGTACCACTCCTTCCGAGTATCTGAGGGCGAAGAGAATCCATCGTGCCGAGGAACTCTTGTGTACTGGTGAATTTACGGTGAGCGAGATCGCCTACAAGGTGGGATTCAACAATCCACGCTACTTCTCCAAGTACTTCCAGAATGAGTATGGCGTGACGCCATCACAGTATAAGAAAGACCACGTGAGATAGTTTTCGCCATCTATAGTTTCGTTAATGATGGTTTTTGCCATTGGCGAATTGTGGTGACACATAGACTGTATATTGCATAGACGATATGTCGAAAATCTGTTCAAAAGAGAATGTTTTCCACCATTTGGGGAAGACATTCTCTTTTTCGTAACATTTCATACATGCTTTGGAAACAAAACGACACTTGGGCTTTGGGATTTTTTTCCTAATTTTGCAGCAACATTAAAGAATACAAACCCGTTTATGAAGCAAAATAATATAATTACTAACCCATTAAAGTATGAGAATATCTAAAACACTAATGATTTCAGCAGTTCTGTTCTTGAGTGCCACGGGCGCACAAGCAGCAGGATTCTTACAGCAAGGTAACAGCCTTACCGTGCAGTTGAAACAGCATCAGGACCAGGGGCCTAGTCAGATTCGCCTTCAGGTGGTCAGCGACAAGATCATCCGTGTCCAGGCTACCGCAGAGCAAAGTTTCCGCAACAAGCAGAGTCTTATCATCGTTCCTCAGAATAGCAAGGCTAACTACAAGGTGGAAGAACAGGGCGACAACCTCGTCATCACTACTTCAGCCATGCGTGCCGTGCTCAACGAGGCTACTGGTCATATCGCCTTCTACGACCTCAAGGGCAATGTGCTCTTGAATGAGGTGGCACAGGGCGGTAAGACTTTCAAGCCATTTACCGTGCCAGATCGTGAGATCGGTGTTGACATCGCCAAGGTACCGGAGGCTCAGAAGCACGGATGGTCTTGGCATGCCCTCTTCGACAGTCCTGACAACGAGGCTTTCTATGGCTTGGGTCAGCATCAGAGCGAGGAACTCAACATGAAGGGAAAGAACGAGGACCTCTTCCAATATAATACGAAGGTGAGCGTGCCTTTCGTGGTTTCCAACAAGAACTATGGTATCCTTTGGGATTCTTATTCATATTGCCGTTGGGGTAATCCTGAGGATTATCTCCAGTTGAACCGCGCCTTCAAACTCTATGACAAGGATGGCAAGGAAGGTCAGTTGACCGGTACTTACACCGCCAAGAATGGCCAGAAGATTGTACGTGGCGAGGATAGCATCTACTTCGAGTATGCTATGCCGGAGGGCTCTGAGCTCTGCAAGCAGACCGACAAGGGTGGCATCCAAAACTTGCCTCAGGGCTTCGCCTTGAATGGTTCGAAGGTGGTATATGAGGGATATGTAGAGGCTCCTGCCAATAGTTTCTACCAGTTCATCCTCTACTATGCCGGCTACATGAAGATTTATATCGACGGCAAGTTGGTAGTGCCAGAGCGTTGGCGTACGGCTTGGAATCCTAACTCTTATAAGTTTGAGACTCCTATCCAGAAGGGTGTGAAGACTCCTATCCGCATCGAGTGGCAACCTGATGGTGATGTGTCTTACTGCGGTCTTCGTGTGGCTGCTCCTCGTTCTGAGGCAGAGAAGAACCAACTCAGCATCTGGAGTGAGATGTCACCTGACATGGACTACTACTTCATCGCTGGTCAGAACATGGACGAGGTCATCTCTGGTTATCGTACCTTGACAGGTAAGGCTCCGGTCTATCCTAAGTGGGTGCTCGGTTTCTGGCAGAGTCGTGAGCGTTATCAGAGCAGCCGGGACATCGAGGAGAACTTGAAGAAGTTCCGTGACCTCCATATCCCTGTGGATAACATCGTACAGGACTGGAACTACTGGAAACTTGACTCTTGGGGAAGCCATGAGTTTGAGGCTGCCCGTTATCCAAACCCTCAGGCTATGCTCGACAGCGTACACGCCATGAATGGTCGTTTCATGATTTCAGTATGGCCTAAGTTCTACGATACAGTGAAGAACTACAAGGAGATAGATGCCAAGGGATGGATGTACCATCAGGCTATCAAGGATGATATCCACGACTGGCTCGGCTTCCGTGGTTCCTTCTATGATGCGTATGATGCCGGTGCTCGCAAGATGTTCTGGCGTCAGATGGATGAGAATCTCTATTCTAAGTATAAGTTTGGTGTCGATGCTTGGTGGATGGATGCCTCTGAGCCTAACGTGCGCGACTGTACCCCTATGTGGTATCGCAAGGCACTCTCAGGTCCTACCGCCCTCGGTACTTCTACCGAATACTTCAATGCTTACAGCATCGTCAATGCCGACGCTATCTACAATGGTCAGCGTAGCGTGAACCCTAACCAGCGTGTCTTCCTCTTGACTCGTTCAGGTTTCGCAGGCGAACAGAGATATAGCACCGCTACTTGGTCGGGCGACATCGCAACTCGTTGGGAGGATATGCGTGCGCAGATGACTGCTGGTTTGAACTACTCCCTAGCTGGTCTTCCTTTCTGGGGTATGGACCAGGGTGGTTTCTGTGTGGAGAACCGCTATGTGGCTGCTCAACAGGAGTTTGATAAGACGGGCAAGGAGAATGCCGACTTGAAGGAGTGGCGTGAGTTGCAGGCTCGTTGGAACCAGTTCGGTTGCTTCGTTCCTCTCTATCGCACCCATGGTCAGTGGCCTACTCGTGAGGTTTGGAACATCGCTCCTGCCGATCATCCTGCTTACAAGACCATCGTGGCTTACGACAAGCTTCGCTATCGCTTGATGCCTTACCTCTATAGTATGGCTGGTATGGTTCACTTGAAGGATTACACCATGATGCGTGCGCTCGTGATGGACTTCAATGGCGATGACAAGGTGCTCGACATCAAGGACCAGTGGATGTTTGGTTCTGCTTTGATGGCTTGTCCTGTGGGCAAGTACGAGCAGTATAGCCGCAATGTCTATCTGCCTAAGCAGAAGGGTTGGTACGACTTCTATACCGGCAAGTACTATGCAGGTGGTCAGACCATCTTGGCAGATGCTCCATATGATAAGATTCCTGTCTTCTTGCCGGAGGGAGCTATCCTTCCTGTAGGTCCTGAGATGGAGTGGAGCGACCAGAAGAAGGCTGAGCTCATCGACCTCTATGTATATGCTGGCAAGGATGGTTCTTATACCTTGTATGAGGATGAGGGTACCAACTACAACTACGAGAAAGGCAAGTATGCTACTATCGACATCCAGTACAATGACGCACAGAAGACCGTTACCATCGGTGCTCGCAAGGGTAGCTTTGATGGGATGCTTCAGAAGCGTCGCTTCAATGTCGTGCTTGTCAATGCTGCCAAGGGGCAGGGCGTAAGTCTTGACAAGGCTCCTAAGGGTAAGATGGTATCTTACAGCGGTAAGCAGGTAGTAGTGAAGTTGAAGTAATACCTTGGGAAAATAGTCCCGATGTTTTTATAAAATAGTCCCGATGTTTTTGGAAAAAAGTCGGGACTTTTTTGTGAAAGTGCCTCTATGTATTAATTAATCATACGTTATGAAATTGAATCAATCTCTGGTATCTTTTAGTTTGCTCGCCCTTGCAGCTTTGCCAATGCAGGCTCGAGAGCGACTGAATTTCGATGAGGGGTGGCTCTTTACCCTCGCTGATAGTGTGGGAATGGAGAAGAACGACTATGCCGACTTGACATGGCGACATCTCGATTTGCCGCACGATTGGGCGATAGAGGGCGACTTCTCGCCTACGAATCCGTCGGGGGCGAGTGGGGGAGCCTTGCCGGGGGGCATCGGTTGGTATCGCAAGCACTTCACCGTCAGTCCGAAGGATAAATATGACAAGTATGCCATCGCCTTTGATGGTGTGTATATGAATGCAACGGTGTATGTCAATGGGCATAACCTGGGCACTCGTCCCTATGGTTATAGTTCTTTCGAGTACGACCTCACACCTTACCTCAACAAGAAGGGCGACAACGTAGTTGCCGTGCGAGTGAATAATGGAGACCAACCCAACAGCCGTTGGTATTCGGGTTGTGGTATTTATCGCCACGTGTGGCTGGTTATGTCAAAGGCTGCCCATATCTCCCAGTGGGGACAGTATGTATCGACCACTCCCGATGGAACGGTGAGAATCCGCATCGACTGGACGGATGCGAAATCTTCCTTGAAGCCTACCTTCCGCAATACTATCTATGATGCAGCGGGCAAGGTGGTGGCTACCCAGACCAGTGCTTCTAATGAGCAGACCCTGCAAGTGAAGAATCCGAAACTTTGGGATGTGATTTCTCCATATATATATAAGGTGAAGAGCGAACTCTTGATGAAGGGCAAGGTGGTGGATACCGAGGTGACGACCACTGGATTCCGTGATGTGTGGTTTGATGCCCAGAAGGGATTCTTCCTCAATGGCAAGAATATGAAGCTCAATGGTGTGTGCGAGCATCACGACTTCGGATGTTTGGGTGCTGCCCTCAATGAGGATGCGCTCCGCCGCAAACTTCTCATACTGAGAGATATGGGTGTCAATGCCATCCGTTGCAGTCATAACCCTCCAGCACCAGAACTCTTGAAGATGTGTGATACGATGGGTTTCCTTGTGATGGACGAGAGCTTCGATATGTGGCGACGCAAGAAGTCGCAGAACGACTACGCTCGATTCTTCGATGAATGGCATCAGCGTGACCTCTCCGACTTGGTGAAGCGTGACCGAAACCATCCGAGCGTCATCATGTGGAGCATCGGCAACGAGGTGCTCGAACAGTGGTCGGATGCAGCTGCCGATACCTTGTCGTTGGAGCAAGCCAACTTGATATTGAATGCAGGTCATGATGCCTCAACCTTGGCAAAGGATGGTGAACTCAGTGTCAACTCACTCTTGACCCAGCATCTCGCCGAAATCGTGAAGGAGTATGACCCTTGGGGCACTCGTCCTATCACCGCAGGATGCAATGAGCCTGATCCGAACAACCATCTCTTCAAGAGTGGTGCGCTCGATGTCATCGGCTTCAACTATCATCATCAGTGGGTGAAGAATGTGCAGAAGAACTTCCCTGGCAAACCTTTCATCTTCTCGGAGAGTGTGTCGGCATTGCAGACTCGTGGCTTCTATATGATGCCAAGTGACAGCATCTATACGGCTCCGGTGGCGTGGTGGTTGCCATACTCAGACCCCTCGTTCAAGTGTTCGGCATACGATAACTTCCATGCTTCTTGGAGTAGTACGCACGAGGAGACTTGGGATGTGGTAAAGCATAATGACTTCGTGGGCGGTCAGTTCATCTGGACTGGCTTCGACTATATCGGTGAGCCTACTCCTTATTCATATCCAGCCCGCAGCAGTTACTTCGGTATCATCGACCTCGCTGGTTTCCCTAAGGACAGCTACTATATGTATCAGAGTGAGTGGACGCAGAAGAAGGTGCTCCATCTCTTCCCTCACTGGAACTGGATTCCGGGTCAAACGATAGATATGTGGTGCTACTTCAATCACGCCGATGAGGTGGAACTCTTCGTCAATGGCAAGAGTCAGGGCATCCGCAAGAAGAAGGAATATGTTCCTGCTTCGCAAGAGGTAGGGAATGGGTCTGTTAAGAGTGCAGAGCATGGAAAGGCAGTGAATGTCGGTGAGGCCTACGATATGTCAACCGAGTATCACGTTTGTTGGCGTGTGACATTCGAGCCGGGTGAGGTGAAGGTCATCGCTCGCAAGGATGGCAAGCAAGTGGGAGAGCAGACCATCAAGACCGCTGGTGCTCCCGACCATATCGTCTTGAAGAAGACCTATCAAGGCAATTTTGCTTATGGCGTTGGAACTCCAACTACCTTCGTGGAGGTGGATGTAGTGGATAAGGATGGCAATCTCTGTCCGAATGCCGAGAACCAAGTCTTCTTCTCCCTGCAGAAAGCATTGAAGTGCAAGGTAGGAGAGCAGATGCCAGAGATTCTCGGAGTCGATAATGGCTGCCAGACTTCCCTGGAGCGTTTCAAGGCTGACAACCGCAAGGCTTTCTTCGGCAAATGCCTCGTGGTCTTGAAAGGCAAGGGCACCTTGACCGCCAAGGCTGTCGATTTGAAAGAGGCGAAGCTGGAGTTCTAAAGAGAAATCATATAAGGCTAATGTCTTGCAAGATATGGCTAACAGATGTAATTAATATGGGGATGCAACTCGTTTGCGGAACCTTATTATAAAAGAAACGGACGCTAGTGAGTAATGATCTCATCAGCGTCCGTTTCTTTTATCTTTTGATGTGTCAATTGTTTCTTGTCATTGGTAATAAAAATATCTTGATTTCCTTTAAATATTACCAGTTGTCTGAGTCCCATGGGTCGTAGCTGCCCATGTTGCCCTCACCCTTGTCGGGTTTGATAGGTCCCCAGTGTGGATTGTCAGGGTTGTCCACATCCGCCTCATCTACTTTCCATTTGAGCGTTGGTGAGCCAGCGCAGATATGGCATGTATCTAGTATCACCATAGCGGTTTCAGGCTTCATATATATCTTTTTCATCTTTTACACGTTTTATTGAGTATTATAGTTTTCTGTTGTCTTGCGATGGTTTTACTTCACAGCGACCTTCTTGCCATTGACCAAATAGATGCCGCTCGGCAATCTGGCTAACTTACTGCTGTCGCTTCCGATGAACTGGCCTTGCAGGGTGTAGATGCCGTGGGTGAATCGACCATTTCCGCTAGCGTTGTCTCCGAAGCCATCATCACCATAGATGATGGAGTCGATGCCTGTGGTTTCACCCCAAGATACACATACACCATCGATGAATGTCTTGGCAGTTGCGGTATTGCCAGTGGTAGGGCGGAACCAAATGCTGAAACCTCTCAGTCCACGAGGACGATTTGTAGAATAGTACATGTTGCCTTGGTCGAAGAAGTAGCATCCCTTCAAGTCGTCACGACCATCGATGAAGGCGGATTTGTTGTTGAGCACCCATTTGCCAAAATCCTCGTTCGTCTCTTCTGTTATTTGGTAGCTACCGGAAGTACCCTCTGCAGTAGGGGCGAAGGTTCTGGCAAACGTGCCGTAGGCTGTCATCTTGTTGTTGCTGCTGACGATAGGACTGCCTGTTGCTGCATCCACCACAGTGTTACTATTCGTTGTCCAAGCAGTCGTGTTCATGTTCGTGAGGTCGTTTATGTTGACAGTACTACCAGTCGAACTCTTGATGGCGAGCGATACGTTCGGGATGTCGATGTGATTCTTCTTGACAGTAATGTGAACATCCTTGGCATTCATATTGCTTCCCGTCTTTGTCAGCAGTGCTGTGTAGGCAGGGGTTTGCTCCAACTCCAGGTGCTTGGTAGGGAAGATGATGTATGGGATGAAAGCGTGCATCACCACAGCATCGTTGTCTTGGTCTGTCACGTTGATGCTCTTGAATTGTATCTCGGTGTCTGTCACCTGATGCAACTCTGCCAAGCGCACGTTAGGACCGAAAGCCTGGGTGAGTTGGTCGCGAGTCAAATCGACTGGCAGAATGAAACCATTCCACTTATCCTTTTTGAATGTCTTGTTGAGATGGAGAGTCACGTGCTGGTAGGTGTTGGAACAACCATTCTCAGCCTCATTGTTCAGGTAGGTGAGCTCGTCTCTGTCTTCGTCCAGTATCAAGTCGCCATCCGTGGTCTTGCTAGCATATAGCAATCGGAAGTCATCGAATACCGTCCATTCATTGTCTTCATATTCTCCTTTGCCAGTTTTCTTCTCACTATGGTCTCCCACCTCGATACCGAAGCGGATAGTGCCGCCTTCTTCTGGTACTTGCACCAGAACACTGCTGAAATACTTGTGGTTGCCATAGAATTCCTTGGCTGCATAGTCCATGTTCTGTTCTTCGATATGGAGAGCGGTCTTCTCCTCGTTCGACATGTAGTTGGTCTGTCCGAGTACGGTCATGTGGAGGGAGTTCGGTAAGTTCACGACCGTCTCCTTGCCATCAGTCCCCGTTTCCTTCTTTACCACGACGGCGAAGAGCTTCGCCTTGGTCGTGGTGGAGAACCCCTTGCATTCGATGACGTATGCACCACCATGGGTTACGGTGATGTCTTGGTAGATGGCACCATGGGCTTTCTTGATGTCGGCGGCAAAGTACTTGCCACAGTGACGCTCGTAGTCGTCTGCGCTGGTGAAGGTTTTTTGGTCTGCGCCATCAGGAAATTTGTAATTGGGGATATGGTTCTTGGAACTTGTGCTGAAGTCATCTTCGTAGCGACTGTTGATATTGCCATTGGCATCGGTCAACTTGTAGTAATGCTCCAGTCCGAAGCGGAGATTACCTTCGCCACCGTATTTGACCGTCTTCCAATTGCTCAAGGCTCCATTATCACGTGAGAATCCAGGGCATTGCAAGCGGAAGGTTAGATCGAGCGACTTGGTGAGTGTTTGTGCCTGGTTGTCTTGCAACTCAAAAATCTGCTTGTAGGAGATAATCTTCCACTCATCATTGCCATCAGCGATATTGCTGTCACCTGCTTTTACGGCACCGCAGTTCTTATCTACGTCACCTTGTGCGGCGTAGGCAATAAGATAGTATTTGGTTTGGGTATTGAATGAAGAACCATTATATAAATAGGTGTAGAGCTTGTAGATGTTGTACTTGTCGGATACGGCTTCCAAACCCCAGCCTCTCTTGATAATCGTGCTGCCTGATAGATAGCTTCTATCTACATACACTCCTTGGTCTGGGTCTGATTCATCGCGTTTGTTCTCGTATTCCAAGTAGTTGCCCTCGCCAGCGCCTGCTCCAACCTTGTCAAAATTTTGGGCGAAGTGAATATAGTTATTAGTGTCCAAGTGTACCCACAGCGGCATACCGAATTCCTTCAGAGATACGTGCGTACCCCAGTAACCACCAGTATTGAGTAGCAACCCGGTCTTGACATTATAAATAAAGAAAATTTTGCTTTTGTCGTCCTCTGGGAAACTGTTGTCTGTGATGGCAGAATTCTTGACATTTGTTTCTGTCTGTCCTGGTAGGTCATCGAGGTTGTCGATGGATGCTTCAAGTTTGTCATCTTGAGCTTGCGCTTGTAGGCAGCCTACTATCATGAAAATAATGATGGTAAGTGACGCAAACAACTTCGTCTTGGAAGAGACGAATGTGTGCTTAAGTTCTGTTAAATCATAGATCTTTTTCATCATCTTGATAATTAGTTAGAGCTTTAATTGTTTATATATAATGGAAACGTAACAGTATGTTGATACGTCATCACTGCTGAAATCATCTTTTACTTATTATCTGTTTTTGTGATGCAAAGATAGTGTTTTGTACATCATCAGCGTTGCAAAAACAGAAAATTGACGATATTACATCTTGTCAACTTGGAAATTTTCCATTATTTCATCATTTGTGTCGTATAATGGACTTCGAAATTGTCTTTTATGTGGCAGCAAACTGTCTTTTGTTCGATTCATAGGTGAAAATATCCGTACTATTATGTCAATTTTGCGACAAATACAATCGATTTTACGTTTTTTCAACATGTAGTTGAAGCATTTTCGCATAAAAATCGTATCTTTGTCGCACAAAACAACTATTCTGGCATGATTTGGAGCTTTGAGGGATTCTTCCCATTCATCATAGAGTTTGCAAGTGCATTCTATTTTGCCATTTGCATCATATTACTGTTCTTGGATGTACCTAAGACAGAGGAATACCTACCTTATAGGAAGGCAAAGAAGTGCATGACTGCATCCTATTTTATCTTGGGCTGCAATCTCTTGGCGTGGCTGATACTCACCAAGGAAGAGATAGATACGTGGAATGAAGGTCTCAACGTCTATGTCAAGTTGTCTGACTTTCTCTTTTTCTATATGGGTATGTTTTGCTTTGCAGGTGCCTTCTGTTATCTGGTCGATCCACGGTATTTCACGCCAGCACGCAAGAAATTGAATGTTGCCGTTTTCGCGGGTGCCTTGTTCTTGATGCTCCTGTCGGTCTATTTCGATGCCTATGACTTTAGCGCTTATTTTACAGCCCTAGCTTTTGTCACATTCTTCGTCCATTTGGTTGTGTACCTCTACCGCTTCTACTATCTCTATGAGGATCGGAAGAAGGTATTGGAGGATTACTTCGTGGAGGAAATGCTGCAGTTCATGTTTTGGATCAAGAAGAGTCTCTTCCTCTTGGTTTGCATGTATCTCTTGGGATGCCTGACGCTTGTCTTCGGCATCATCTTCAACTATGTTTGTCAAGTTTATATCATATGGGTCAACTTCTATATCACTTGCAGTTTTATCAATTACTCCATCAAATATGGAGAGATGACCCGCGCCACCGAGATGGGAACCAACAAACTCTATATGTCTCGCTACATCAATCGCAAGTATGAGGTCAACTTCAGCACGCTGATTACCCGTCTGCGCCTGTCGGAGGCGAAGGAATATATGCTCGCCCATCCGAATGTGAAGCAGGAGGAGGTGGCACTCCACTCCGGATTCTCATCCTCGTCTTATTTCTCCAAGGTGTTCTCTCGCGAGGAAGGCATCACCCCTGTGCTTTGGCGCAAGGCACAAGCGGCATCACTGCCGTATGAAATGTAGGAAAACGATACATCATTTGTTAACTCGATGATAATTGGTCCCCGAAAGTCTTGTCGCTTTCGGGGATTTTGCTTATTTTTGCTATCGCATTTAAAAACCTAAATAGCAATGAGAAAAGCAATTATTACTTTCTGTGCGATGGCGGCGGCTCTGTCGGCAAACGCACAACTCCACACCAACAATGGCATCGAATACTTGCAATGCCAGGCTAGAGACATGTCGGGCGACTTCTCCGACTTGGCAAACACCTACTTCCTCGCCGATAGCATCGCAGGTTTCGACCTCAACAAGGGCGAGGGACTGCTCAACTGGAAGCGTTATCGCTTGGCACCTCGCCAGGCGTTCAATCTCAATGGCTACTGGCCCGTGAGAATGCAGATGCTTGACTTCCCCGATACCCAGTATGACAACGACCCGAGCCTCGGTATCAAGATTCAGAAGATAGACGACCGCACCTTGCGTGTCACCCTTTTCACGTCGCCTGTCCGTCCTAAGATGGACGATGCCAACGACCCGATGTTCTCCCCTGAGTTTATCGCTGAGAACACAGGCAATGCCAATGCTCGCATCGGTCGAGGACGATGGAACACCACATCCTCCGACCGCAGCATCATCTACAAGAACAAGAACGGCTCGCTGGAAATCCAGAAGTATCCTTTCCGATTGGTGCTCCGTGATGCCCATGGAAAGATACTCACCCAGACTCGTCATATCATCGACAACGATAGCACACAGGTGAAGTTGCTTCCTTTCAACTTCATCAAGCGTGGTAGCGATAACTCCCGCAGTATCAACCCTGTGTTCATGCTTTCGCCGGGTGAGCGCATCTATGGTTGCGGTGAGAGTTTCACCTCGCTCAACAAGGTGGGACAGAAGGTCAATATCTCCGTGGTCGATCCACAGGGACCAGAGACCGATGGCATGTACAAGCCTGTGCCTTTCTATTTCTCCAACCGTGGCTATGGCTTCTTCATGCACACTTCGGCTCCTACCACAGCCGATTTCGGTGCCAGCTACATCGGAGCGCAGCGCCTCTTCATGGGTGATGAGACGATGGACTTCTTCGTCTTCTTCGGCGAACCAAAGGACATTCTCAATGAATATACCAACGTGACAGGCAAGTCGCCGATGCTTCCTCTCTGGACCTTCGGCACTTGGATGAGCCGCATCTCTTACTTCTCTCAGAAGGAGGGATTGGAGATAGCACACCAGTTGAGAGCCAACAAGATACCAGCTGATGTCATCCACTTCGATACCGGATGGTTTGGTGTCGATTGGCAGTGCGACTACGAGTTTGCCAAGGACCGCTTCAAGGACCCAGTGGGCATGTTGAAGAGTCTGAAGAAGGATGGCTTCCATACCTGTCTGTGGCAGTTGCCTTACTTCACCCCTAAGAACCGCTACTTCAACGAACTCGTGGAGGGAGGCATGGCAGTGAAGAACGCCAATGGCACCTTGAACTATGAGGATGCCGTGCTCGACCTCAGCAATCCTAAGACCGTGGGTTGGTATCAAGACAAGATTGCACACCTTATTAAACAAGGTGTAAGTGTCATTAAGTGTGATTTTGGAGAGGCAGCCCCATACGATGGTCTTTATGCCAGTGGCAAGACGGGTTTCTATGAGCATAATCTCTATCCTTTGCGTTATAATAAGGCGTTGTGGGAGGCTGTGAAGGCGAATACTCCTGAGGGCGAGGGAGTCATCTGGGCTCGCAGTGCCTGGTCGGGCAGTCAGCGTTATCCTTTGCATTGGGGTGGCGATGCCGCTACCAATGAGGTCGGAAGCGTGGGCATGTTGGGCGACCTTCGTGGTGGCTTGAGCTTCGGTTTGAGTGGCTTCTCTTTCTGGAGCCATGACATGGGTGGCTTCGTCACCCAGAGTCCAGACGACTTGTATCGCCGCTGGTTGCCATTTGGCTTCCTCAGTTCTCATACCCGTGCGCATGGAGCGCCTCCTACCGAGCCATGGCTCATCAGCAAGGACTTCACGGATGCCTTCCGTGCCAATGCCGAGATGAAATATCAGTTGATGCCATACGTCTATGCACAGGCGAAGGATTGTTCTGAGAAGGGATTGCCAATGGTGCGTGCGCTCTTCGTGGAGTTCCCACACGATCCAGGTGCATGGCTTGTGGAGGATGAATATATGTATGGTTCACAGTTGCTCGTCGCTCCATTGTTGGAGACAGGTACCGAGCGCACCGTCTATCTCCCTAAGGGCAAGTGGATCGACTATCAGAGTGGCAAGGTGTATGAGGGCGGCTACCAGACCATCGCTGTTCCTACAGCCGCCGAGGTAGCAGCCTACGCATCGCAGTCGGGTTCCGCCAATGTCAGCATGCCATTGCCTTGCATCATCTTGGTCAAGGATGGCAGTTTGATACCACAAGTGCCAGTGGCTCAGAGCACCGACAAGATCGATTGGAGCCGCCTCACTTGGAAACCTTTCAAGGTGGATGCCCAACAGTGTGTCGGCTATCTCTTCAAGCCAGGAAGCACCGAGATAGAGGAAGTAAAACAATGAGAATTATCCATCCCATAACAAAAATAACCAAGGCAAAATTCTTTTGTCTTGGTTATTTTGTTTATCTTTGCACACATTATGAAGATAAAGATAGAAAAAGCAACGCCTGATTTGGCATCCCACATCGCATCGTTCATCATGGAAGCGATGAACGCCGAATGTTGTCAAAACTTTGCAGGACCCGAGCATACGTTGATAGATTTCCATCGTATGATGACCCGATTGGTGGAGATGGAGGATAGTCAGTATAGTTATCGCAATACCTTGGCTGCCTTCACCTCGAATGGCATCTTGGTGGGTGCCTGTGTAGGATATGATGGTGCCGACTTGCGCCGTCTGCGTCGCCGATTCTGCGAGGAAGCGCTCGTGGAGTTTGGCTTGGACTATTCTGGTATGCCGGATGAGACCGAGGAGGGTGAGTTTTATATCGACAGCCTCGCCGTGTCGAAGAATTTCCGTGGCAAGGGTTTCGCCACCGAACTCTTGAAGGCTGCCATCGAGCGTGCCAAGGAGTTGCGATTGCCAGCCGTCGGCTTGTTGGTCGATAAGGGCAACCCTCGTGCTGAGGCTCTCTATACTCGCCTTGGTTTCGAGTACGTGAATGATGCCACCTGGGGCGGACACCCGATGAAGCATTTGCAATACAAAGTGAATGAGTAGTTGGCGTTATCAATAAAAACCGCCCTTGAAAGCATTTGTTTTCAAGGGCGGTTTTCTTTTCTTTATTTTGAGGAATCATCGCAGAGCTGCGGCTGAATCTTCTCCACTTCTTCCAGTTCGTCGATCTCATTTTCTTCCATGTCCCTGTCGAGTCGGTCTCGCCAGAGATACTTTCGTGTCTCATGCACGATGATGCCGCTGAGGCAGAGGAGGGAGATGAGGTTAGGTATCGCCATGAGGGCGTTCATGCAGTCGGCAATGTTCCATACCAGTCCGAGACTGATCACGCTTCCTATGAAGATGCTAGCGATGTAGAGCACACGGTAGCCGAGCATCAACTTCTTGCCGCTCAGGTACTCCACGCATCTTTCTCCATAGTAGCTCCATCCCAGGGTGGTGCTGAAGGCGAAGGTGGCGAGTCCGAAGGTGAGCAAAGGCGCACCGATGTAAGGTATCTTGCTGAAGGCTGCCTTGGTGAGGGCGGCTCCATTGTGATAGTCGATGTCAGGGTAGGCGATGATGCTGGAGGTAATCACCAGTCCGGTCAGGGCGCAGATCACCACGGTGTCCCAGAAGGTTCCGGTGGATGATACCAATGCCTGGCGCACAGGGTTGCGGGTCTGTGCGGCTGCGGCTACGATAGGGGCGGAACCGAGACCGCTCTCATTGGAGAACAATCCTCGGGCGATACCATAGCGTGCTGCCATCATCAGGGTGCTGCCGGCGAAACCGCCGCCCGCTGCCTTCGTGGTGAAGGCGGAGTCAACGATGACTTGGATGGCTTGCCAGAGATAAGTATGGTTGACGATGAGGATGTAGATGCAACCGAGCACATAGAAGAGTGCCATAAAAGGCACCAACATGCTGCATACCTTGGAGATGGTCTTCACACCACCGAGGATGACGGCAGCGCCGAGGATGGTGACCAACGTGCCCGTGATGTAAGGCGAGATGCCATACTGGTTTTCCACGAGCGAGGAGATGGCGTTAGCCTGTACCGTACTTCCGATGCCGAAAGAGGCGAGGGCGGCGAAGATGGCGAAGAGGATGGCGAGCCACTTCCAGCCCAGTCCCTTCTCCAGGGCGTACATCGGACCGCCGAGCATTCTGCCCCTGCGAGTCTTCACACGATATTTCACGGCAAGCAAACCTTCCGCATATTTGGTGGAGATGCCAAACACACCTGTGAGCCAGCACCAGAGCACGGCTCCAGGACCACCGAGGGCGATGGCTGTGGCGACACCGATGATGTTGCCCGTGCCGATGGTGGCGGCGAGGGCTGTGGCAAGGGCACCAAACTGCGATACGTCGCCCGTGGCATCCTTGTCCCTTTTCACCGAGAGTTTGATGGCCTTGAATATCTTCCGTTGCGGAAAGCGCAAGCGGATGGTCAGGAAGATATGAGTTCCCAACAAGAGTATAATCATTGGCCATCCCCAGAGGAATGAACTAAACGCTGTGAAAAAATCGTTGATTGCATCCATAATAATCTCTCTTTATATTATTCTATTTAAATCCCACTTTGTTGAATCCCATAGCTCCCAGCATCTCCCGAAACTGCCGTTTGGCGTTCTCCTCTGCCGTGGCGATGTTGGCTGGGGTGAGGCATCGGCGCTTCATGTTGTCGTAGGCACGGTAGTACATCGCTTGCCGGTCCTTGCCAGTCCACTTGCCGTCCTCGTAGAACGATTGGGTCTTTGCCTCGTCGATGAAGTTGTTGTCGAGTAGCTTGATGTCGGGCAGGGTGCAGATGATGCTGTCCTTGTCAGCCTTCAGCCATCCCTCCTTCACGTCCCTCATGTCGATGCCGAGGCGCAGTGTGCCGTAGTAGATGCGCACCAGGTGGTCGTCGCCGAAGAAGCCATGTCGGGTGGTATCGACGAGTTCCTCATCGTTGATGGAGAGAAATTCCCATTGTCCGATAGCCTCGATGGATTTCACCTGGGTAGGCGATAGGGTGGTCTCGCCCACGCTACCTGCTTCGAGCGAGTTGTCCTTGTTCCACCAGTAGAGTCCTCCACCGATGATGACAACCAAGGTCAATATGATGATAATCTCAAACTTTCTCATTTTCCAAATCAAATGAATTCTTCACTCTTAGTTCTTCACTCTTCACTCTTCGTTCTTCACTCTTCACTTCCCTGAGAGAATCGTCTTCAGGTCCTCCACCGTGAATTTCTTGCGGAAGGTAATCTTGATGTTCTCCTCCTTGAATCCCATGTCCTTGAGCATTGGGATGAGGGTGTTGGCGGCACTTTGTCGAGCTGTCTCCAGGATGTCCATGTTGGGGATGTCACGGATGATGCCCTCTCTGCCTTGCTGTTCATATTGTGATAGCTCGGCATCTGAGAAGTTGCTGCGGGTGAACGCCACGTATTGCTTTACGCCGTCGTGGTCTATCTTGCTGCTGGTGAGCGTCACCTTGGGGTCGGGGAGTATGATTTCGATCTTGTCACCCTTGCGACTTACGTTCTTCTGGGAGAAGTCCTTGAAGTCAACGTATGCCTTGAGCGTGGCGTCCATGGGGATGGCCACCTTGCGATTGGAGCCTGGTACCTCGATGTTGAAAGCTTTCTTCAAGAACGAACCTTTCAACTTCAGTTGGTCGTCGTGCGTCACAATCTTGTGAACATGAACTTCGGCAGTGTAGAGGCGGCTGCATTTCTGTATCTGCATCACCATCATCGGAATCGTGTCGATGACTTTCGCCTTTTCCTCTGTCTTCTTCTGAGAACAGGAGGAAAAGGTGAAAACCATGGCAGATAATATGATAAATAATACCTTTTTCATGCGAATTGTCTCGTTTTGGCTGCAAAGGTACATCATTTTGTCGGAAAAACCAAAACTTTTGCTTACTTTTTGCTTGCTTTCTTGTCGCAGTTAGTGTTCTTCTCTGTCTGTAGGTTTGTTTTGTGAGGGAGGGAACGTTAGAAGTGATTGCCCCTGGAGGTCTCTTTGTCATGGAAGAAACCCCTCAGTCCGCCCACGATATATGCAGCCTTGTTCATCGGCTTATGGTGCAATATCTGTTGTGCGATGAAGTAGTCTTTGTGCAAGAACCAGTCGTGCAACTCACCCACGTAGTCGGTGCGCATGTGCAGACTTAGGTCGATGGCGGTCTTCTCCTCCACGCCATAGGTGTAGATGAGTTTCACCTTCAGTTGCAGCTGCCAGTAGGCTTGCAGTTCCATCATCTCCTCGGTAGGCTCCACGTATTTTCTGTTGTGCAGGGTGAAGGAGATGTGGTCGGGCATAGCCTTCTTGATGTGGGCTTGGTAGAAGGGCTTGTAGGTGAAGTACTCGTCGATGATGCCCTTGTCGAAGAGCGACTTCAACTCTTGTTGGGCGGTGAGGAGCTGCTTGGCTTCCAGGTCGCCGAAGTACTGGTAGGCTTCCTTGCCCTTCAATAGCAACATCAGGCTGTTGGGCGAGATGGAGGTGTAGCCACGGGCAGCCCAACAGTGCAGGAAGACGTACATCTTTCGGGTAGCCACGCTGTGCATTCTGCCCATGGCATTGAGGTCGATGGTGGTTACGCCCTTGTCGAAGGCGAAGAGGTATTGCATCAGTTCATAGTCGAAGTGCAGGCATGCCACCCACGAACTGTCGGAGAGTCTATAGCAGTCGGGCGTGAAGAGGCTGTCGAAGTGCTTGTGGTAGGTGGTGTCGTTCATCTTGTAGGGGATGTCGATGGGCTTCTTTGCCATCTGGCAGAGCTTGTCTTTGAGCCAGAGGTTGTTGGAGCGGTTGTATCCGAACTCCTTGAAGGGGATGACGATATCGACATGCCCTGCCTGGAATTGTTCTTTGGTGAAGGGGAGGTGACCGTGCTGCAGGTTGGCTGGCACGATGTATTGCTTGATCACCTTCTGGTTGTGCTTGATGATGAGCATTAGTAGTTTGTACTCAGCGGCGTTGAAGTCGTTGTACATCAGTCCTTGTGTGCCAAGGATGGAGATGAGGTCTTTCTGGTGAGTGTCCTCATGGAGCAAGATCGGTTCTGGTTCTTGATTGTCTGCCATTTCTTTTCTGTTTAAATATTAATAAGAAATAAAAGCATGGGAGGGAACAGAATGAAATCTCTCTAATATGCCCCACCTTATTTATGATGGTCTTGGAGGGGCATTTGCAATTAAACGACTCAAACTGCCCCACCATGCCTATATAAATCCCGACATTTCGGGAAATACATAGCGGAGCCATGTTTGAATCTGCTCGTTTTTTGCAAATACCCATTTAGGAGCGACCAACTTCTAAGAGTACATTTAGAGAGTAACAGACCCAAAGTCTTGAAGAGATTTTACCGCAGTTGTACTACGGATTCATCTTTTCTGATATGTGTCACAAAGGTAACAATAATTATTGGTTTATCCAAATTTATTCGACATTATTTTCACTTTTCCTCGATATTTCTTTCGTTTTGCGTGATTCTTGCATAAAAGTAGTATAATATACAACGATTTCGCCCCATGTACCTCCTTGTGGGAAACATGAAAAATAGGAAGAGGGTGAGGCACATCCGTGCCTCACCCTCCATTAGGTTCTCTCACAATCTGTTATTTCCTAATATAATATATAAGTAAAAGATGATGAATCTAATCTGTATCTAGTCGATAGCTTTATGGAGCTGCCTCTATTCTCCCCAATCCCAGGCATTCCACTGCTTGGCTCCTGTAATCTCGGTTGGCAGGTCGCCAGGTTTCTCCTCTTTGATTTGTGTAGGAGGAGTTGTGCCATTTGGGTCTGTCGTCCAATCTTTCTCGACTGTTGAGTCAGGCGAACCTGCCAGAATGCTGGCGGAGCAGTCGATATTTTGTACCCCCACTTTTGGGGTGATATATTTCTTCTTGTTCATAGTCTTAATTTTTATAAGTCCTTCATTTGTCTTGTCAGATAGTCGGTTCTTGTAGAGCGCAACTTTACTTGATGACTACCTTCTTGCCTCCCACAATATAGATGCCTGGCTGAACACCGAGCAGAGAATCTATCTGCTGTCCATTCAGGTTGTAAACCTTCTGGCTCTTGACTTCTATGCCATCAGTAGGAGCATTCTTGATGCCTGTCGTCTCGTTGCCGTCGAACCCAAAGCTAAAGACCTTGGCTGCGTTAGCATCTGCTGAGGTCTCATAGACTGGGGTGAGCCAGCAGCGGAAGGCTTTCATTGTATGTCCCGACTGGGTGAGATGGTACATGTCGCCATTGTTGAAGATGTAATCGCCAGCAGCTAGGCTCTGATTTGGTTCGTAACTGCCCTTGAAGGCAAGCTTGGCCAACTTCCACTCTGTCACGAATGGGTCTTTGAAATCCACTTCGCCACCTTTCTCTCTTGTCTCGGCTGTGCCGTATGTCACGCCGCCAGCCTCGGAGTCCTTGTCGAGTTTATAAATCTCACCGCTGATGTCGCCTGCATCCCATGTGTTTTGGTGTGGTAGATTTTGATGTCTATCGATGGTTTCCTTGGTCATGTAGATGATGTATGGGGTGTTGGCAACCAAGAAGGCATCGCTCTCATGGGTTGGGTCTGGTACTATCTCGAAGCCGATGATGCGCCGTTCCAAGGTGTTGCCGTCCTTGTCCTTTTCCACTTTCTTGTATAGCTTGTTGGCCTGTGCTAGGCTTGCGTCGCTTCCGAATAGCTCGGTAAACTGCGCCTTGGTCAGGTTGACTGGCAGGATGAGTGAGTTCCACTTGCCCTCGCCATTGCCCTCGCCGCCGACGAAGGTGCGCTGAAAGTACATCGTCTGCTTACCACGATAGGTCTTGCTGGACTTGCTGGTCACTGGGTTGACCGTCTCTTGGAACACAAGGTCTTGCTGGCACTCGTCATCCAGTTCGTCGCCATCTGCCACGCCGTTGCCGTCCTTGTCGTTGCGAAGAAGCAAACCATATACGGAGAGACCGTTGAGAAGGGAGATGCCCTCGCCCTCGGTGATGGTGACGGCATCATATTCTTGTGTCGGGTTGATGAAGATATATCCCTTGTCACCCAAACTGATCACGTTGGCACCCAGTACACTCCAGTCATCGTAAGTCTCCACAGGGTCCTCCTTTCCATCTTTCCAAGTCTTTACCACGATGGCTCCTGCCACGTTAAGGCCAAGACCTACCACTTCCTTGTTGACTACCACTACCAGTTGCTTGTTGCGAGTAGCTGTGCGTCCGAGCTTGATGCCGAGCACGCTGCCCGATACGGCTTTCAGTCCGGTAGGGAAGGTGGCGCAAGTTTTGAGGTCGTCGTCGATGCTGTTGGTGATGTTGAGCAGACCATTGCCCACGTTGGCGACACCGATAGACTGTGTGCGGTCGGCATCGATGCTGGCTCCCGTATTGTCGTAGGAGACGATGGTGGCACCCAGGGTAGGGTCATCGAGCACGGCTTCTTTGTCGGCAGTGTAGGCATAATAGATGTTCATCTGGCTGAGGTCTGCAGATAGCAAACCGCTATGGAAGAGCTTGATCTCGTCGAAGCTTGTGCCTGCTGGAACATTGACGAAGTAGCGCACCTTATGGGTGTTTTCTGAGCCAATCAACTTGGCACCGATGGCAGAAGGTACGACTCCTCCGCTCACCTCCTTGCCGTCTTTGTAGAGACGTACGTTCCAGAAGTTGAGCACATCGGCATTCAAGACACTTGCCTTGGTTGTGACAACGAAGCCTGCTTGTACCTCCTTGCTGCCATCCGAAATCAATCCCGCTTTCTTGTGGATGCTGCAGAGGTAGGTATCGCCAAGGTCCACGCCGCCAAAGTAGGTGGCATAAGAGTTGAGCTTGTAGGAGATGATGTTGGAGGCGTTCTTGAAGATGTTTGCGATGTTGATTCCCACAGATGTGCCTTCTCCCATCTCGTAGATAGCCGCTCCTTTTGCCGGGTTGGCGAGGATGGTCTCCTTGCGGTTGGCTGGGTCGGAGGCGGAAGGCTCGCTGGTGCCACCATAGCTGATGGTGACATACTGTGTGCAGCCATCAGTATTGGTGATGCGCATCACAACTTTTATAAGTTCCTTCTGGTCGGTCTCCTGCTTATAGGCCTCGGTATTGCTGAAGTCGAGGATGTAATCCTTGGTGCCATCGTCATTGGTGATGGTGTTGAGGTTTACGTTGGGGGCAGTGGAAGATACCATGCTCCAGGTGGCATTAGGGAAATCCTTCTTGTTCCATGTCATCTTGTATCGGGCGTCGCAGCTGCAAAGTTCCACGTTGGCAGCAGGGCTCATCTCGCACTGGTGACCGGCAGTGGTTGGCTCAGGCACAACGAAGGCGTACTTGGCACCTATGCCGCTAATCAATTCCACACCATAGACCATTAACTTGATGCCAGAAAAGGCGCAAGGGGCTTTGATGGAAACTTTCTCGTCACCACCACTCAGGTTGACTGCCAACACCGTGGATTTGACAGCTTTGTGGTAAAGTTCTTTGCCGTCTTTGTCAAGGAGGTATATCGTTGGGGTAGGGGCTACTTTGACGGCACCGAAGCAGTTAAACACGAAGCCTGCTTCTGTACCAGCGGGAAAGGTTTGCTGGTCTGCGGCATCAGTGGAACGGGTGGCTATGACCGATGCAGAACCTGATGAACCCAACTGAAGGGCTACGGATATGAGTGCCTCATTGGAGAGGTTGTCATCCACAAGTGCTGTGTTTTTGACACCAGATAGTTTGCCACTGACGGTGATGTTGCTGTCTAAATCCTTGATGCGACTATTGGTGAGCGAGTATTCTGCATCGCCTACGAACGCATAGTAGATTTCCAAGCCATTGATGACAGACAGGTTGATTCCGTCTTTGCTCACAAGGGCGATTTCGTCGTATTCTTCGTTAGGTTGGTCTTTTGCAACCACATCAACAGCGTCGCTTCCGATATTGATGTCGCCCACGTTGAGGTCGAGTACGCTGAATCCCAACTGTTCTACTTCAGAAGTGCTTAGAAATTCTCCGTCCTTATAGAAATTGATGCGATAAGTAGCTTGCAACACAGATAGTTTCAGTACATCGCTCTGTCCGGAAATCTTGAAACCTGCCTTGGTATCCTTGCTGAAATAGTGCTTCATGTCCTTGACGGCTACGATAGGAGAGCCTGCCAACAGATCAACAGAGGCTGTGCTTGGAAGAGTATAGTGGTTGGAGAGATCCTCGTCACATAGGTTGCTGAGGTGTGCGGAGCCTGAGCCTACTTTGATGCCGTCAGCCAGTCGGCTCACCATACAGTTGTGTCCCACGAGGGCCATTCTTCTGGTAAGGGTGTGCTTGGTGTGGTTGTCCGTTCCCTTATCCCAATAGGTGTTGGGTTCGCTGGAAGTTGTTGATTCGTCTGCTGCCTGGATATTTCCTGAAAACAATAGCAGCAAGGTAGCGAACACAATTCGTGCTACCATTTTTGTGTATTCTACCATACTTATTTGATAATTATTAAAATGTTGTTCACTCGAAACCAGCGGCTCTCTCAAGTCCTCAGGTTTCCTCCTTCTCTCTTATGAATCAAATTATCAATTCCAATGTGGTAGGAATGCAAAAAACAAGGGTAATAAAAATCAATGTACTTTGTGTAAAAATATAAAGAAGTTGGTTACAAATGTCTCGAACACAACTACTGCAATGTAAAAGATGATTTTAATTCGGTGGCAAATGTAACACTATTTATAATAGGTTGTTTCTCTTTTAGTGTTAATAACTGTTATTCGGGGGGGGGTAATTTAGCGATTCTTAACTAAATGTCTAATATTTTATACGAAAATGTCGTTTCTGTCGGTCGTGCTCGCCCTACGATTTCGCCCCATGTACCTCCTTGTGGGTGGGAGGTGCATGGGGCGAAGAAATGTATGGTTGAGTCTGATGCAAGCTAGGTCAAACTGTCGTCAAATAGTTCACCCACTTTGACATGTAGCACACGTGCTATGCTTTCCAACCGCTCTGCAGTTGGGTTTCCATTGATATACTGGTAGCAGGCACTACGTGTTACATTCAGCATCTGTGCCAGTTGAATAACTGACACTCCCTTTTCCTTTAAAACTTCATGTATTCTTAATGGCATACTTTTCTCTTTTCTTGCAAAAATACCTAAAAATATGCCATTGTACAGATGTAATTATACAAAACAATGTTAATGTGCAGATAAAACTAAACAGATTTCTTGCGTATGTTAAGTAATATCTATACATTTGCGGACAGATACACGACAATATTCATTTAATATTTAAGTTATGGGACAATATGTTTGCGTTGGCATTCAAAACAAGGTGATGGTGCCAAAGAAAGGGTTGGATGAGTTCAAGGAAGAGTATTCGCATGAGGCTCTTCTTGATTTCTTTGAGAAAAAATACGGCATAACTGACGTATATGACCGTAAGGAGACAGAGACGGAATATTTGTATCAGTTGAAAGATGACGTGGTGGAAAAGGAGTTGTTGCCTTTCTTGAAGGACTTTTATCCGTTGCGTTATCATGAGAAAGAACGCTATGAGCTTGCCTTGGAAAAGGTGGCGGCTTGTAAGGATGTAAATGAGCTCAAAGAGTTGTTGGCATCGTCATACACCGATTATGATAATGCATTCCAGATTATTGAAGACAGTAGCCTTTGCTTCTTAAGCAACAGTAGTTTCGATCGCCGTTTCTTCACAGTCAGCTTTCAGAATGTTTCGCTCAGTATAGATGGCAAAATTCTGATGGAGTATTATGCTTCTTTCTTCGCCTTCATTCGCCGCTGTTTGCGCCAACTGCTCAAAAAATATAGGTTGGCCGATAGTATCAGGATTTGGATTGACGGATAAGCGAGAGGAAACAAAAAGAAAATCCAGCAAGGGGGCGGATGCTTGTTCCCTTGCTAGATTTACTATGTTTTGCCTAAACGTATTGGTTGTGTTCAATGCTGTAGATATTTCATAAAATCATCAATGCCAATAACTTCCACTTTTGGAAAAGGAATGTTGGCTAGTTCGTTGTAATGTTTGTCTTCTGTGACAATAAAAATGGCATTGCTTGCGATGGCACAATCCACAAATTTGTTGTCATCTTCATCTGCATGGATGAGTCCAAAACTATAATGAGGGTCTATGTATATTACATTAGGTAGGATTTGCATGTAAGATAGTACGATTCTAGCAGCTTTGGGACTGATGTTGCGAGCGATTACCTCTTCGTATTCTTCCAATATTTCGTTTGACACGCACAATGTATATTCACCGTTAACAAACTTTTGCCATATCTCTGCATATTGGTTATGCGCAGAAAGTGACATGATGAGACAATTAGTGTCTAGTACGATTCTTTCACTTAGCATGGTATGGCTGCTTTATTGTATGGTGTTCTTTCGTGAAGTGTTCGGAAACTCTCTACTTTCTGTTCGTTGAGTGTTCCGTTGTCCCATAGTCTGTCGATTTCTCCTTTGAGTTGAGATGCCAGATAATCCATAATGACTTTGCGCAATCCTTCTACTTCTTCTTTGGAGTTAAGGATTGATACGAGGTCAAGAAGTTCAATCTGAGCTTCATTGAGTATGGTTCGTTTGCTGTTCATTTTGACTCCTCCTAAATTTAAGAATGGTTTGATGTTTGCATGATATTATCATCATGCGGCTGCAAAAATACAACAAATTATGTAAACATCCAAATATTTTTCGAAGAAAAAAAGAAAAAATCCTCGCGCGCACACGCACGTATTACGTATTATATAAAATATATAGTATGTATATATATACTAT
>ENA-UERK01000234-UERK01000234.1-human-gut-metagenome-genome-assembly--contig:-NODE-234-length-52833-cov-6.432785_pt1 | contig 52833 bp, 58 predicted proteins | sample MGYA00242957_ERZ507957 | MGnify/ENA primary metagenome ERZ507957 (study PRJEB26167, sample SAMN06115538) | human gut metagenome | host: Homo sapiens | place: China:Heilongjiang | collected 2015-11-06...
TGTATAAATTGATGAAATTATTATACACAGTAAATATAGAACATAATCATAGTAATACACTTAAAGCTTTAAGAGTAACAGGCATTCAGGCTAAAAAAGAGAACTATAAAAATGGATACTATATTTTAAATATTAATTTTCAATCAAGAATCGTACGAATTACGACTTTCTCCAAAGAGCAAGAAAATGAAGCTTCGACTGCATATTCCGAGTTGGAAAAAGGCATAATTGACAAAAATAATGCAGTCGTATTAGTTTCAGTTCCTAAAATGAAAGAATTGCAAGAGGCTTATCCTAGTTATTTCCTTAATACTACAGAATTTCTTCAAGCTATTGATATTATGATGGAAAACAGTGAGAAAATCAACATGGTTTCTCAATGATTAAGACTATATCTTCATTACAGGAGATATCCTTAATAAAATAACATTAGTATCAATTCTGACCGGGACTTCAAAACTTTCTGATTTTTAGCTGGGGTTAGTAGCCTATTAGTAAGATGCCTTTTAGGGGTAAGCGGAGGCGATTGCTTACGTAGAGTGTTTCCAAAAATGTTTTTACTTTTTGAAAATTGGGAGAGTCGATGGTCTTTCCTCCACACTTGTGGGAATATTTATTTAAAACAGCGATAACTAAATACTCAACCTCTAACATCATGCAGGCTTGAAAGATGTCTTTTAGGAATTGATTATTCATCACGGCCCTACCTGCTTCGACTTCTATCACAATTTTGCCATCAGCACTTAAAGCGTCAGCCGCAAAATATTTATCTACGGAATCATTCTCTCCGAATAGTACGGGCACAAATATTTGATCAGCTTTTCCTGACTCTACTTTGTAATCCAACTCTTCAAGATAAGGTTGAACTAAAGCAGGCATTTCGTTTGACTTCGGCTGACAATCTTCATTCCTTTTATCGTCTACTCGTTTGAAACATTCGATGACGGAACGGAGTTATGGAGTGATGTTCTGTGAACGAGGGAAAAATTGATAATTTATCATGATGGCAGTCGCGTTTAGCTATTAATTTGGTGATTTAGAAGAATTTATTCTTCTCTGCTCTCCTATGGCAGGGGGGATTATTTGCCGATGCACTATACTTATAGTATTGATAGCGTGCTACTTAAGCTTTTATTATACAAGGGTCGGTCTCACTTCTGATTTTTGATGATTTGGGGCTTTCCAGCTGACTTCATCTAAGGAAATAGACCTCTCTTTCGTACATTTTGCACAAGTGTAAAGTTAATGATTTTCCACGACATAAAGTGTTAAAATACGAGAAAATAATTTCAAGTAACTGTAAATTTTTCAACCACCGAATTTGTACCGCCAAAAGTAAGCCTGACAGAAGTCTTAATCATTGGGTTATAATAGCTATAATATTATTGAATATTAGGCGATTAGCGGATATTCGAGTATCTCTGTTACTTTCATTCATTAGAAAGTAAAGAAGATACGTTTGAGGATGTCGACGCCTGAATGATTCTACGGGGTCAGGCAAGTGTATCAGATGGTGAAACCGGGTATGAAAACAGACCTCCGGGGAGGCCTGTCTCTACTAGTTTTCTTCATCGAAAATGCGGTTGAAAATCTCTTCAAGTTTCTTCCTGTCGGTGAGCAGCACATGAAGTTTCTTCAGGTTCTTGGCGTTGTCGCTCCACGGTATCCATACTTTCAGATAACCCTTCGGACCGTACTTCTCGTTGAGGTGCTCGATAGTCCTCTGATAGTGCCCGGCTCTGTCGAGTTGGGGATAATTTGCCAGACCGTATTGAATGGTTCTTCGCATTATCGTATCCGCCTCGATGAAGCGGTCGGCCTCCGCTACAATCATTCCGTAGCCGTTGCGAGGATTCTTCTGATTGGATGCCCGGTGGTCTTCAACGGCACGACCCATAGTCACAATTTGTTTGCGGGTGAAGTGCGACTTTACAAACTCGTCCGCTTCGAGTATTGTGCGGGAGTCCTTGTGATGGTTTTCCCTGCCGTTGACAAGACCGAGGTCATGAAACGCCGCTATGATGTAAACCATATCGGAATTCATAGCCGGATTATGTTCAGCGAGTTATATGCTCTGTTCAATTACCATGCGGACATGGCTCTCCTGATGCGCCTTGTCGAATGCGGCATAACGGGGGATTATCTCATTCTCAACATAGTCTATGACCTCCTGAGATACCGGCTTCAATTTCAATTCCGGTATTTCGCCACGCTCCCGCTTTTCTTTCAGTATCTGACGGCGATGGGCACGTTCCTCGGCCATACATTTTTTACAGATGTGCCGTGCATGACCTTTGCCCGAAAATTTCTCGTTGGCGAGATACTGACCGCACTTCCAGCAATAATGTCCCATATATTCTTCTATTTCGGCTTTGATATTTGCGCTGTAATTACTCTCAGTGTCCCATGTCTTCAAGAGACAGTGCTGCATATTCGATATGCCAACCTTTGCGCTTTGACACGATATTCTGCGATTTTTGCTCCAGACCATGCAGGTCGATACGTCGTGGATTACGCTTGACTTCACCGATTACAATCTCACGGTCAGCCTCGTTGACAGCGATAAGGTCAATCTCATTGTTGCCGTCTTTCTCCCAATAGTTTGTCACAATGTTATAGAGACCTGTCTCACGATACATCTGTCTGAAATAGCGTTCAAGAATCCAGCCCGAGAAGGTCGAATAGTCGGCAAGCACCTTTTCCTTGACATAGGCAAGATTTCCAATCTCCACCGCACTCCGGTATTTATATATGAATCTGAACCAGAAATTGAGAAAGTTGTCCTTGATACCGTATTTTACATTACGGCTGTTCTCACTTGCGAGATAAGGTCGGTAACGATACACAAGATCGTATGTATTCTCCAGCTTGTCGAGATAACCTCCGGCTTCCACGCCGGTATAAGATTTGATTTCTCCACGCTCATTAAAACCTCCGGCGATTGCAGACAGAATGGAAAAGTAGTTCCCATAATCTTTGCCAAACTCATCTGAGAGCAACTCCTTTCCCTCGTCAATGAAATAGGAGCCGAATAACAGTACGGATTCTATTATCTTCTCTTTTGTGAATGCTTTCTGCATGTGGAGCTGTTCCACATATTTAGCAACCCCGCCCGTAATCATATACATTGCAAGCAGGTCATCGGGGGTGTAATCGGGATTATTGTCCCGCATTATCTCGCGAAGTGTCGCAAGTGGAAATTCGCGAAGACGGATGCGTGAGGTTGCCCTTCCATAAAGGGGTTCCTTTTTATCATCGAATATCTTTGTCATCATTGAATACAATGAGCCACATACTACCAGATTTATATGTGCCACATTCTTGTTGCTGTCCCAGATATTCTGCATCTCACTGAAAAATGACTCGTTGACATATTTGAAATTCTGAAACTCGTCAAAAACGAGCGTGAAATGCCTACGTTTCGCAATCTGCATGACCGACGCGAACAATCGGGCCATACTTGAAAAGTCACCTAAATCCTCGCCAAGTACATCACGTATCGTATCGGAGAGTTCCTGACACAACAACGCCTCGCTCTTACGCGCCACAAAGAAATATATCATCTCTTTACCTTCATAGGCGTGTTTTATAAGCGTTGTCTTTCCGATACGTCTTCGTCCGGTTATGACGGTCATCTGGGCGTATTCCCTGGATGTCGTCTCTATACGCCTCAATGTCTCAGTCTCTATCTCTCTGTCGTAGAATTTCATATTATAGTAACGGCTGTTACTGTAACCGCTGTTGCAAAGATAATGATTTTATTTTGATTGAGCAAAAGTTTTCTTATCAAGGGTTTCAATCGGTGCGAAGAATGGGATTACGCTGTATCTGCCTTGCAAATATCCTTTCTGCACATTCTCACGGGGCTTATACTCTGCAAGAGACACAAGCCGAGATGCTCCGTCCTTGTCTTTCTAAGAATCATTGTTGGTCGTATAATTACATTATTTATGCAAGGATACGACAGATATTTCATTTTACCAAATGTATGGAGTGCGTTTTTGACTGAAATAATGCTTTATTGTGACGGATCTCTTGTTCGTATTCATCTCACAATTGTGCGTTAGTGCAACGGCTATTACTATAGCCGCTGTTGCATATGACAGTCTTGATACAAGCAATCGAATATAACAATCACCGCGAAAGCGGCAAGAGAGGGTGCGGTCTTCCGTGCTGTCGGCGATGATGCCGTCAAAAGGTGACGGTGCAGGCACTGACACCCATTGATCGCATCGCGCCTATGGGCACCGGCGGAACACCTCCGAGGTAAGCATCGGCTTCGCTGATGCAACCTCTGAGACTCTCTGCCGTTCATCCGCGTTCTTTTTCGCCGTGCCTGATAAGGATTTTTACGACCGCTCCCTCACTTACCGCTTGACAGCAGTCCACGAGCCGAGACAGTGATGTGCCGCCTTCCTGCGTTGTCGGCATATCACAGACTCGCCTTTCCGGGACTGGGCGGTGCCATTCTTTTCTTACCCTTAAAGAATTTAATGCGTTTGACGATATGTCCGATAGAAAGGATTATCATCAGGAACCCAAGTTTACCATGCACACCACCTATAGGTACATGAGTGAAAGTTGTTACCCAATGAATTATAGCGACTATTCCGGTAATAAGCGTAACAAGTGCCACCAACCACAGGATGCGTGTTACTTGGCTCTTTTGTTTTCTGAATTTCGAGAACCAGTTGCTATTGCCAAAATGCAGATAAACATGATATGTAGCCATTCCCATAAACAACACACCTATAAGGATGTGAATCCATACAGGTGTTAAGCCATTACTATGTGTGGCTTCAAGTTATATTCCAGATATGAGGATTGCAACAGTAAGAGCGAGTAGGCTCCAGTTGCATATTTTCAGTTTAGTAATCTTCTTCATTTTGCAAAATTAGTCATTTTCAGTGAGTTTTCAGTGCCTTATCGCTTTAGCGCTTTGCCTAAGCAAAGAATATGCTGTCATTCGTTTTCACCGGCGCGGAGACTTAGCTCCAGTTATTATGCAGTCATATCGACATAGGAAGTAATGCTTGCTCGGATTTATAAACGTGCGGAGCAGGGCTATTCTTTTGCCTTTTGGCTGAAAAATCTCCAGACACAAAATGGCATTTGCCTCCGCAAGCTTCGGCGAATACTTCATTTTGCACTCGTATTTTTCCGTCAAAGGGCGAACAGCCCTTCTTTGCCTCCGCACGCTGCCGTGTCAACGAGCAAGCAAAACTTCGATAGTCGATAGACGCATAAAAAAAATGTCGCACGATGAAAACGAACAACAACATATCAAACAGACGAGGCAGAGCATCCATCTCCAGTCTCAACCGCATAAAAAGGGTTCTCTTTTGGCTGGTAGGGATAATAGGTGCAATACTCGGATTGGTGTTGTGGGTGTTTCTCCGACCGATATTCCGAGGTGTGGGCTGGGTTATTAGCCTTGCAACTGCCCTAATGATAATCTTTTGGCTACTCACTTTATAAAACTCAACTGATATGGCAAACTCAATGAAATCCAACAACGCTGCAATCGCAGCTATGCAGCAGATGCTCCAAGAGCGTATTATCGCTGAACCCGCATTGGCTATAAAACTTGCCAATCCGAAGAAATCACTCGAAAGTGCTATCAACTATCTCTGCCACGAGATACAGAAGAGCGGTCTCTGTGTCGTAGATGAACAGACCGTACTCTCAATCCTCCTGCATTTCTATGATGAGGACAGCATCGAGGACGGCGGAACTCCTATCAACTGCAACATCGTGGTATCCAAGCCGGAACTCTCCGATGAGGATAAGGCGGAACTCAAAGAGCAGGCGATGGAGCAATACAAGGAGGAGCAACTCCGAGAAATCAGACGGCAGTCAGCTCCGAAAGCTCAACCCAAGCCGACCCCCACCGCTCCCAAAGCCGGAGCAGAAATCAATGTTCAACCCAATCTTTTCGATTTCTAAAACTCCAAGGATATGAAACCTCGCAATAAGAAACAACAGCATATAGTGGAACTGAGTGGGCGACTTCGCCCGCTCACCACTCCCCAAATGAATTGGGCACTCAACTCAACTGTCAGTCACTATGGCTACCGACTGAAATCCGGAATGTGTACCTGTATGAAATGCGGTCACGAGTGGTTTGGGACCCGCAAAGGAATGTGTTTATGCCCCGAATGTGGCACACAGATAGAAATCAAGGACACCAAAGAGCGTGTTATCCGTGACAAGTCCTATTTCAATGTAATTACCACCATTGAGGACTATCAGGTAGTCAGAATGTTCCTGATGATGGTTGAAATGCGCAAGGGTATGAAGGTAAAACCCGCCTACCTTGAAATCGGTCAGTATTTCATTGACCCCAAAGGCAATAAGACCGTTGTCGGTTTGCAGAGGACTCTCGGCTACTACATCGACTCTTTCGCTTTTGGTTCTCCATTGGAGATAAGGTGTGACAACGAAGCCTTCCAACGCATATCAGATGAATGGGTTTACCCTCGCATCAAGGTCACTGACACTATCAAGCGCAACGGGTTCAAAGGCAGTTGCCACCATATCCACCCCGTGACTTTGTTCCAAGAGTTACTGACCAACCCAAAAGCAGAGACTCTGATGAAAGCCAATGACATTGAGTTGCTCCGATACCTTTGTGCAAGACCAGCCTATAAGTCTGATATTGACAAGTATTGGAACACCATCAAGATAGCCAAGCGCAACGGATACGATTTTAAGGACGTTAGAATGTGGTTTGACTACATCAAGATGTTGGAGCGTATGGGCAAAGACCTCTATTCTCCCTCGCTGATAGCACCCCAAGACCTCAAAACCGCCCATGATGAATATGTGGAAAAGGTCAACCGCCAGAGGGTAAAGGAGCAGAAGGAAGCCAACCGCAAGAAAGCGGAGGCTGACCAAGTCAAGTTTGAGGAACTGAAAGGCAGATACATAGGTTTGTCTATGACTGACGGCACAATCAGACTCCACACACTTGACAGCGTTGCCGAATACTACGATGAAGGTACAAAGCAACACATCTGTGTAGGTTCATCCGGCTACTACCTCAAAGAAGATACGCTTGTGTTCACCGCCACAATGGGAGGCAGAACAATCGCCACCGTAGAAATCTCGCTCAAAGACTTCTCAATCATCCAATGCAGGGCATTTGCCAACGGAGTCTGCGAATACGCAGAGCAGATAGCAGGTATCATCAACGCCAACAAGGAGATGATTGCAGGGAGAAAAAGAGCATAGCCAATGCCATATCAGCGATGAAGGTGGCGGAGCATAAGACCTCCGTCACCTTCATTTTACTAAAAATTTCGGCCGCCAAAAGGCGGCGTTGTGCAGGTGATTCGTTCCGAAATTCAGCGATTTTTCGTAATTTTGCATTTAGAAACTCATCAAATTCAAAGCAGTATAGAAATGACTAAAGCAGAAATAGCGAGTGAAATCGCAAAGACAACCGGCATCGACAAAGCTGCGGTTGTCACCGTAATTGAACAGTTCATGACCGTTGTGAAGGATAGCCTCGCACACGGTGAAAACGTATATCTCCGTGGTTTTGGTTCTTTCATCGTCAAGACCCGTGCCGAGAAGACCGCCCGCAACATCAGCAAGAACACCACACTCGTTATCCCGGCTCACAACATTCCGGCGTTCAAACCCGCCAATTGCTTCAAAGAAGAAGTTGCAAAGTAATATGGACTACGAAGCGAATGAATATGGGGAGAATGCCGTTGACGATATGATGGCCGATTACGACTATCATGTCAACACTGGTGAACTCCCAGAACTTTTCGATGAGTCGTCGGTTGACGATTTCATCGCCAACCTCAATGACTGGGATTGATGAATATTGAGGAAATAAGAGAATTTGCTCTTTCCTTGCCTCACGTTACCGAAGATATGCCATTCGGCCCGGATGCTCTTGCATTGAGAATAGGCGGTAAAATCTTTTGCCTTTTGGAATTGTCCGGGCATTGGCAATTCTACAATCTCAAAGTTGATCCGGATTTTTCTCTTGATCTGCGAGACAGGTATTATTCCTCTCGATATAGAGAGAAATATAATTCGCCACGCATATCATCAGACAGCAAAGAGTCTGACAAAGAAAATGCGAGGCGAATTAGGCTTTGACTAACCAAATCAATATATAGAAAAGCACAAAATTTTATTTATAAAATAAACCTGTACCGCTAAATGCGACAAGTCGATGTTTACTTTGCAGCAAAAACATCGACATATGATTTATCAGGACTATTTTCGCAATTCAGACTTTGAGGATATTTGGACTATCCTCAATGGTTTCTATCTTGAACACGAAGATCTGAAACCAATGTATGCCTCTTTGGTTGAGACAATCAAGACATTGCCTATTGAGGATAAGTATTCCGACTTAACAATTCAGATGTGCCTTGACCTTGAGAATGAGATACTGGTAAAAGGTGCGCCTGATCCACAGGAGTGGCTTGTCGGTCGGGAAGTAAAGATTGATTTCTCATCTTGGAAAGATAATTTTGATGAAGAAGCTATCAACGATTCTCCAGGTCTAAAAACGTTTGATATGCTCTCCGGTAAGGAGAAACGCGAACTGGCTCGTCAAAGCGATACCGCAACTCTTGCCGCTCACTTGCTTTACTGGTCAACTCTGTATGCTATAAAGACCCAGGAACAGCACGAAAATGAGTTTTCGGAGTGGCTTGATAATCTTGAAAATAATGTTCCGGTAAAATATGAGATAGAGTCGGAATATTTATCAGAGAGTTTCCGCAGGAAACAGTGTAAATATTGGCGCGATACCGTAGGCGGAGATACCGCTATAAGTTGGTCGTCGAATCTGAGCATTCTTAAAAAGAAACTCGAATTCAATATCGGATATTGGCGATATGTCCAGCGTTATGTCGGTTGGCAGGAAGATGTCAACCGGATGAAGATTGCTATAAATCTCATGGAAATAGCAAAAACGGACTGGCCCGATATAAAAGGTAAACACATAAACTTACGGACAGCCAACAGATACACTCATGAGCATGACCACGGTGGTGATCTACACGAATTGTATCTCAAAGAATTATACAGCGATAAGGCTTTCCATATTCTATGGAGATGGCTTGACCACAACATGGAAAAATGGTGGGATTGATAAAATTTTTAATCCTGTATCGCACTTTGATACATCATCGTTCTACCTTTGCATCGAACAATCGCTTTAGCGCTTTGCCAAAGCAAAGAAACATTAAAAACACCCAAAGATATGGAACCTATTACAAGTAATGATTTCCTTAACTCAGTTCTTGAAGCTGAGGCATGGAAAGAGGTCTCTCAAAGCGGGAGCCTCAGCATGACGATGATCGAGAAGTTTGCCGACAAACTTGACTGGGAAGAAGTCAGTGGCAACAGTAATGTCATCTGGACAGTCGAGGGCATCAACAAGTTTGCCAACAGAATCCATTGGGATGAATTTTCCCGTTCATGCTCGGAAAACCTTCTCTCGGAGTCAACGCTTCAGAAGTTTGCGTCCAAGTGGGATTGGAAGGCACTCTCCAATCGTGATGACATCTACAACAACTGGCGTCTGCTCGAAAAGTTTGCCGACAAGGTAAACTGGGGCGAAGTCATCACCAACTGGAATATTGAGAAGCCGCTTGAGTTCTTCTCACGTTTCCAGCAGTACATCCCCATGTCCAAACTTCAGGACTCCCGTCTGTGGAATGCAATGGTCGAAGTTCGCGCCAAGCATCTGATCCAAGAAGCCATCGGCATAGAATAAAAATCTCGGGTACGCAAATAGACTGCGTAGCAGTACAGTAATTTTGCGCCCGGATTTCAGACGCCATTTGGTTATTTGCTGTAATCGACTTAATGTCGCTTGGTTATACCGAGAAAATCAAGTAACTTTGCACTCGCTTTCGAGCACATATAAAACAATGCAGACAACGCAACTCAACATATCGTTCACAATGCTTCGCCGTAGCTATCGCAGCTTCGACAGCAGTCTCTATTGCATCAGTTATAGAGGCTACCGAAGTGTGCCCGGTGGATTGCTCCGACGATATACCAATGCGGTCTGTATAAGTTGAAATAACGTAACCACAGACAATCAGGATAAAACAGTCGGAAGGTCCACTACGCTTTCCGACTTTTTTTGTGCCCTGTTATGGCTTATCCTATTGTCACGGCATGGCACCCAAAAACAATTCAATTATGAACAAAGAAGACTATTATCGCAGCCATGCCAGTAAACAAAAATGCACTAATAAGATACAAAACCATAGACCGGTGCCTGAGGAACAAGTACAGGCGGTGGACTCTGGATGATCTCGTCGAGGCTTGTTCCGATGCTTTATACGAAATGGAAGGAATAACCAGGGGCGTTTCAGTAAGAACCGTTCAGGCCGACATACAAGTGATGAGGTCTGATAAACTCGGCTACGAAGCACCGATTGAGGTTTACGAAGGTAAGTTCTACAAATACTCAGATGAGGACTACTCTATATCAAATTCGCCGTTGGACTCAAATATGTGTGACCTCATTTCCGACGCAATCGACAAGTTGAGAGAATTTGAGACAGTCATACCCGTCCATGAACTCGGCGAAGTCTTATCAAAGGTAAAACATAAGCTTGAACTTCTGCTTGAAGACGCATAAAAAGAAGGCTTTGACATAACCGACATTCGGCATATTGTCAAAGCCTTTATTCATTTCGGTACTTCCGGCAGGAATCGAACCTGCGACCGTCCCATTAGAAGTGGGATGCTCTATTCCGCTGAGCTACGGAAGTATTCACTTGTATTTCCGGCAGGAGTCGAACCTGCGACCCTCACGTTCGTAGCGTGACGCTCTAATCCACTGAGCTACGGAAACATATTTTCGTTGCGGGGGGATGGACTCGACTCGACGAAGCTATGAGAGCAAAAACAAGCTTGCTTGAATCTTTGCCGAGGAGCGAGGAGAAGGCCGAATGGCAACCACCGACTCCGAGCTTATGAGGCTCGTTAGCTACCACTGCTACACCCCACATGTGTCTGGTACTTCCGGCAAGACTCGAACTTGCGACCCTCACGTTCGTAGCGTGACGCTCTAATCCACTGAGCTACGGAAGCATAAATTTGTTGGGGCGGTAGGATTCGAACCTACGATGTCCGAAGACGGGAGATTTACAGTCTCCTGCAATAGCCGCTATGCGACACCCCAGTATTCGCGGAAGCAGACAGATTGGCTCAGATTGAGTTTATTTCAGCGGTCTTCGCCGATTTGCAATTCGACTTTTCGAGCCTTTTGTGAGGCTCGGCCCATTAGCAGAGGGCTGGTTTCGACCGGTCACCCATACTTCCTTTTGTTTGACACTGCAAAGTTAGATAGCCCGAATGCAGCCTATCTGCGTAGCCTGAAAAAACTTCAAAAATTTTTTTCTAACGATAAAAGAGCATTGTTTTGGATGCCTCAGAAATTATTAGTAAATTTGTACTATACACCAATTTATTGAAAATGGAAGTCGTTAAACTCAATAGAATCAAGGCTGTGCTTGCCGAGACAGACAAGCAGGGAAAATGGTTGGCTCAACAACTTGGCAAAGACCCCACAACGGTCTCAAAGTGGTGTACCAATACCATACAGCCTGATTTGAAAACGCTTGCTGAAATAGCCGAAATACTTAATGTGAACATCCGAGAATTGCTCGTTAATACCAAATAAGACCATGACCAGTCAATCAGCCGAAAGGCTCACTACTATAAACCGTCAAGAGAAAGCTGCTCTGATTTGGGCGATTGCCGATAAACTTGTGGGTGTTTATAAACCTCATGAGTATGGCAACGTCATTCTACCAATGTGTGTTATCAAACGTTTTGAAGATACACTTGCTCCGACACGCGAAGCGGTATGGAAGAAGAATGAAGAGTTAGGTTCAATGGATGACGTACTGAAGGGACGTTTTTTAAGGAAGGAGGCCGGTCAGCAGTTCTTTAACACGAGTAAGTTTACATTCCAGAATCTTCTCGCTGACCCGGACAACATCGCCGACAATTTTGATGATTATCTTCAGCATTTTTCAGATAACGTTATAGATATAATCCGCCGCTTTGAGTTTGACAAGGAAATCAGCAAACTTGAAGACAACGGACTATTATATCTTATTATAAAGGAATTTAACAGCGACAAGGCTTATCTCGGTGCCGACAGAATATCGTCGGTGGATATGGGTTATATTTTCGAGGAACTGGTACGCAAATTCTCAGAGAGTTATGACGAACAGCGAGCAGCAGGTATGAAAGTGCCCGACATTGCTCTTCTCAAAGAGGTTGCCTCCGCTTGCACTGACTGCAATGAACCGATGAACGATTATGAGTTCTTCTCTCACTTAAAAAAAGAGAAAGTGAAAATTGCACAGGGCAAAGTTGCTATGATGCGCAACTTCTACGGCAAGCGTAATCCCGCGATGTCCGAGGCATACGTCAAGCCGACTGACAAGTCGAGCGGCTTCGCTCCTGACTCCGAGTTGAAAGACAGCGAGATAATTCCATGGAAGACCGACTGCGACGAGTTCCTTGAAGACAATGTGCGCCCATACGCGCCCGACTTCTGGTATGACGAATCCGAAACCAAAATCGGATATGAGATACCCTTTACCCGTGAGTTCTATCGCTACACATCTCCACGCCCGGCAGCAGAAATATTCGAGCATTTCCGATTACTTGGCGAACGCGAACAGGAATTGATGACCAAAATCTTAGGCAAGTGATGGAACGCAAGATGAAAGACAGTGGCATCCCTTGGATTGGGGAGATTCCTGAACATTGGGAAATATGTAAACTAAGTAATTTCTTGACGCAGTTTACCGAAAAGAATCATGCTGACAAACCTCTTTTATCTGTTACGCGTGATAAGGGTGTAATTCTGCGTGGAGAAAAAGGCGATGACGGCAACCATAATGTCATCCCAGAGGATTTAAGTGGCTATAAACATGTCTTGCCGGGCGATTTTATTATTAACAAAATGAAATCGTGGCAAGGTTCTTATGGTTTGACTGACTTTGAGGGAATTGTTAGTCCCGCGTATTTCACTTACCATCTGAACTTCACTCATAAGAAGTTTTTTTCTATTGCCCTAAGGAGCAGTGCTTATATTCCTTTCTTTTCGATGTTTTCTAAAGGAATTAGAGTCGATCAATGGGATTTGATTCCAGAAGCACTTAAGATGTTCCCATTTTTTGTACCTCCGGTTGCAGAACAGGAGCAGATAGCCTCCTATTTGGATGAGAAGTGTGACGAGATTGATGAACTGATTGATGTTGAGCAGCAGATGATTTCCGACCTTGAGTCATATCGCCAAGCTGTCATTAACGAGGCTGTAACTCATGGCCTCAATCACAATGCACCGAAGAAACATTCCACAATTCAAGGCATAAAAGATATACCTTCTAATTGGAATGAAGTAAACTTATTGAAAGTGATTTATCTTCGTGCCAGATTAGGCTGGAGAGGTCTAAAAGCAGAGGAATATGTTGATGAGGGCTATCCTTTCCTTTCAGCGTTTAATATAGTCAACAATCAGCTTGTTTGGGAGAATCTAAACTTCATAAACCAGCTGCGCTATGACGAGTCGCCTGAAATAAAGCTCTCATTACATGACATTCTTATCGTCAAGGATGGAGCCGGTATAGGAAAATGTGCAAGAGTAGAGAATATGCCGTTGGGCGAATCAACGGTAAACTCCTCTCTCGGGGTAATTACAGTATCCGATACACTGTATTATTCTTATCTATACTACTTTTTCCTTAGCACCCCTTTTCAGGACAACGTTCTTTTTCTCAAAAATGGCATGGGTGTTCCTCATCTTACTCAGGAGAATCTAAAATCAGTTAGAATCCCTCTTCCTCCAGTTGATGAGCAGAGAGCCATTGCTAAGTTTCTTGATGGCAAATGTTCTGAAATAGACGGACTTATACAGGTCAAGCAAGAAAAAATAGAAACCCTTAAACAATACCGCCAGAGCCTCATTTTTGAAGCCGTCACCGGTAAAACTTTAATAACAAACAACGCATGAGTTTAGTATGGTTATACGGGTCTCGCGAAGATCCTTCTTTGGTTGAAGAAATGCGGAGTAGTTTAGCCACGGACTTTCCGGACATTAAGGTAGGGAATATTACCCATTGGGGTGGTGGCGGAAGAAACTACCAATACTTCATTCAACTGACGGCTGAAAATTTGCCCAAAGGCTCTCACTATGAATATACGACAGATCGCTATCAGGGCTATTTTGAATTTCATCTTGAGGCAGAGCCTGATGATGAAAATTTCAAGCGTCTGAAAAAAATTGGCATAAGGCTCACACATGCCTTGGAGAATACGCCTGTTACTTGTGAACAGCGTGGTAGATTGCCATTTGGCAACTTCTACTATACTTATGGTGGTATAAGGTCAATGAAGGATTTTGTTGACCGATTCAAAGAGTTATACAGCATCATTACTCCTAACCTTAATGCCATCGACAAGAAGGTAGTAGAAGTAACTCTTCAAGGTAATCCACCCAAAAGCGAAGAGCCTCTAAAAGGACCAGTAGATAATAACCAGGAAGTAACTTCCGAAATTATGCCTCTCAAAAAGGTCATGGGACTGAAATTATGGTTGCCGGACTACCAAAGAGATTATTGCTGGGAAGAAAGGAACATCACAGACCTTTGGAAAAACCTTTTGAAAATTCAAAAGGATAAGCCGTTTCATCTTGGGACCCTTATCCTTCATGCCAACACCGAAAAAGGTGTCTATGACATTATTGACGGTCAACAACGCCTTGTAACTCTTTCTCTGATTCTCTGGGGACTTGGTTACGATGGCAATCTGCCTCTTTTGAGTGCAGAATATACGTTACCCGAGTCAATACGAAATATTGGTAACAGTAAGTTTATCATCAAGTCTTTGATTGAGAGGTCAGAAAATAGGGAAGATTTACTTGACAACATATTGAAAGAAGTGTCATTCGCTGTTCTTGTTGTGAATGAATCAAATCTGGACTTGGCATATACATTCTTCAATAACCAAAACTCAAAAGGTGTTCCCTTGTCGGATTTCGACCTTTTGAAAGCCCACCATTTGCGGTTCATACCTGGAAAAGAAGGTGGACAGGCTGAACACATGGCAAAGAAGTGGAACACCGTTTCATCTTTGCCCCCATCATACGGAGAAGCCAACTCTCTGGCACGAGTTTTGGGCACACACTTATATCGTCTTCGCAAATGGATGAGAAGAAAAGACTCTGATGAGAACTCCTACCGATATGTTCAGCACGAATTTCAAGCAGCCCCAATTATTCCGGACATACCACCATTCGGTGAACAGTTCCGCTTTTATGAAAAGATACAAGGCGGCACACACTTCTTCGTATATGTTGAGACCTTCATCCAGAGATTTGAACAGTTCTGTAAATTGGAACCCGTCAAGCTTTTAAGAAAGAATTTATCCGAGAGTCGCTACGAAACCTTTGCGGATTCAATCGAGACACTTCTGTTTGGCTATTATCTGAAATTTGGCAATCAATACATCGCAGAAGCACTGTTCTGTATTGCCCGTCTGATGGCTTTGTATCGCTATAACTCCTATGCAGTGGCATCAAGTGGCGTTGGTGTCAGAGAATTTGCCAATAACAGTGAGATTATTCTTATGATTGATCAGGCTACTTCACCCACATTCTTCTTGGCGGAAGTTCTGGGCAAATTCGATAGTTACACAAATGGAGATTATCCCATACGCACAGGTCTTGATCTTGATGAAGCCCGCGGTGTCCGTTGGGGAATATATACTGCACTGAGAAATATTTTCAGAGATCCCAAACTGGAGATAACAGACTCGTACATCCTTCATAAAATCTTTGAGGAATATGGAAGAAAATAAATCATACTGCATAGTTCCTGCTGACGTTGCGAATGAAGAGAAGCACATGCTCTTTCGCATCCCGCTGTATCAGCGTCTGTTTGCTTGGTCGCCATATGAGGTAAATCAACTTATGGAGGACTTGAAAAATCATTTCAAGAAGCATGAAAAGGACTCCAAAAAGTATTACCTCGGTATGCTTACTGTTGTCAAACAAGACGGCAGACTTGATTTGATAGACGGACAGCAGCGCATGACTGTACTTTCGCTGTTGTCAATTGGCTTCATGCGTGCTCTTGAACACGTTGATAAAGCGGTGTCAGACAAGTGGAAGAAAGTTCTTTGCGATGAATCCGGAAAGCCACGACTTTTCTTCAATGGTCGCAGTGATGACTATACATATCTACAGGCATTATCCAAAGGCGAGAAAACCACATACGTCAATCAGAAGATGAGTGATGGCCTTGAAACAATCTCCGATTTTCTTACAGAAAATTTCAAAGATGATACGAAACAACTGATTAAATTTGCCGATCAGGTATATGACCGCATGGCATATTTTATCACGGAATTGCCTGAACATTATGTGGAGAATCCGTCGTCTCTGAACGAATATTTTGAGGCAATGAACTCCAGCGGCAAGGCATTGGAACAGCATGAGATTCTTAAAGTAGCCTTGTTGCAAGACCAACCGGATTCAAAAAAGATTGCTTTTACAAAACTCTGGAATAGAATATCAAACTTCAGTATGCCATTGCGACCCAAAGTTGAAGGTCGTAAGGATCCAAGTCAAAACATTGGCGTTGAAAGACAAAACAACCTATACAAGGAGTATATCGAAGCATGTCGTAACGAAAATTATGACTGGCTTATCGACGAACTTTGTGTCTCAGCAGAGAATGAAGCGGCTCAATCCATTGCAAGTATCGGTATTGAAAAGAAGGAAGACAACAATGCTGACCGTTTTGACAAAGAGGATGCAATCCTGTCTTTTGCCAAGTTCCTGCTGATAGTATTGGCTATTCATAACGGTGATGATGCCATAGCCCGACAAAATACATCAAATCTCCTCCAGACATTCAGGGAGAATCCGCCTAAAGATCTGGAAAAATTCTACCATCAGCTTCTGCAATACCGTCTTATTCTGGATATGTATGTTGTCAGAATCGAGAACACTGCTGGCGGCGGTGTCCACACTCTGATAGCACGAAACGAAGAGAATGAAGAGCTACCGAGAGCCAATGAACGAGTAAGACAGTATCAGGCAATGCTCGATGTTTCAACTGAGCTACATATATGGCTGCTACCGTTGCTGAAATCACTTGCAGAGAAAAACCTTACTCAGTCTGAGATTCTTCGCAATCTCATCGAAACTGATAAGCAAAATTCTCATCAGACTTGCCCCGGTCTGGATGAACTGGTATTCAGTAATCGCAACCGTAGCCGATATTGGTTTTGGCGTCTTGATTACGCTATTTGGGAGAAACAATTGCTTGCCAAGGAAGATGAAGATGTTTTTGCCGAAATTGGATTTGGAGAAAAGGCTGTTGACAAACAGGCAATTCTTGAATATGAATTTAGGGAGAACCGATCTATTGAGCATCTGCATCCCCAAGATGAGACAAAACAACCTGATAAATGGGAGTGGGATGAGATTAACCGATTCGGTAATCTGGCTATGATTTCTTCAAGTTTTAACTCTGAACAGAGAAACTGGCTCGTTGATTCCAAGCTGGAAAATATAAAGCCTCAGGTTGATAATAAGAGTTTGCAGAGTCTTAAACTGTACTTCATGTATCTACAAGCCAAGAAGGATGGCGGTTGGAAGCAGGGAGAGAATGGCTCTATGCAGACACATGAAAGAAACATCTATAAGTTGCTTGAAGAAAGCATGCTACAATACGAAGATGGACAACAGTAATTTGAAAGAAAGGAACTTTGAGGAAGACATTGAGCAATGGCTGCTTGAAAAAGGCGGCTATGAGCGTGGCTTCCAAATGACATACCACAAAGACGCAGCCATTGATTTGACTGTTCTCCAAGATTTTATCTCAGAGACACAACCGAAGGAATGGGCACGTTATCAGAAAATCTATGGCGCAGAGAACGCTACGGATCAGTTCTACAAGGTACTGCAAGACGACATATCACGTTACGGTCTGATATACGTACTTCGCAACGGCATTGACGACCACGGCGTGAAAATCCGTATCGCCTACTTCGCTCCGGCCTCAAAGTTGCGGCGGTTGCTGCTCTTCATGCCTATACCGGCACCGGTCAGATTAGCGGAGCCTATGTAGGCGGACTCGAAATCAAATATAAGCATCTTGAAATGGACTCGCGGACACAGCATCCGTTCCAGTCCGGTTTTTAGAATCGGGTATCGGTCAAAATCCTCACGGAAAGCCGGACCCGGTTCTTTTGCATGGATAAGGCGCACTTCTACTCCTCTTTTGAGTAGTTTGGCAAGGACAGCAAGAAATGGCTCCGATGAATTGCCGGCTTTGACGTGAAGGTCTTTAATGTCGGCTGTACCAATCCAAAGTGACTTCCTCACGGAAGCCACTTTGGCCACGACCTTATCGTAATGGTCTTTACCGGAGATAAATTCAACCGACATTGGTCTTTACTTTAGTTCTTTTGTTCGGCAAACAGTTTGGAATGCTGCCAAACCGATATTAAACAGGATGGTTCGGACCCATATAACATTATTGCTATTGCAAATGTCTGTCTCTTCTATGAAATCCAACAAGTCCTTTACGATGTCATGTAGTTTCTCCTCCTTAACATACATTCTTCTCTCCACGTTAAAAGGCAGATTTAGAACAGGACATTCGTATAGAGCATCAGGCTCAAAATCCAATTCATATTCTTCACCTATCACCATGTGATATGTATAGTCAAAGAATTTCTCAAAAGTATAGAACGAATATGCGTAAATATCGGGCTTCCATGCCCAGTTATTAGAAACATTCTCAACAATGTGGTCTGCTACTTGATGAGTAGCATTTGTCAGAGTCTGAACAAACTCCTGCATTTGCTCCTCTGTTACTTTATGGTAAATTTCACCTGAGTAGAATGGCTCATCCTGAGGCCCAAAGTTGCCACCCTTGTTAAGCATATCCCTAAAATAATTATGGATTGGCTGATACAATTCTTTCTCAGATTTCTGATTCCAATGAGAATTGAACGTTACAGACACATGCTCGTGTGGATAGAATGTGAGTTGGGAAATATCATCCCGCTGGTAGCGATGTTCCCCAAGTCCGTGCAGTCTCTGAATACGGTACATTAAAGCGGCAATTACGTCCCTGTCCTCATCATCAAAGTCAAGGAGATTTATGTCTTTTTGAGCACTTGTAACTGCCAAATCATATTCGTTCCTCAAAGAGCCTTTGTTTAACCCAGTAGGGTTTTGAAGAAGGCGTTTAAGTTCGCTGTAATGTAAATCAAAATTTTTCATAATTGATTTGAGATTTTAATTGTGCAAAGTTACTTATTTTTCGTGAGATAGAGGTAATAGTTATAGTATGGGGACATCGCTATATCATCTTTTGCTTTTACCATCTTTGAATCCTCGCCGATGAGAGTGGAAAGATAATTCCAGAATGATTTACGATGATGCTTGTACTTGTAATGCGCCATTTCATGAAGTATTACACCGTCGGTCCATTCCTGTTTGAATATGACGAGGAACGGTTGCAAGGCAATATGATTGTTGAACGTGCAATAACCGAGAACATTCTTCCGGAGACGTTTCACGGTCACGCCTGTACCATGTAAGCCCTTCATATTCTCCCAATACTTTACTCTGGCAGGCAGCACAACTTTCGCAATCCGGAGTATGGTGTCGCGCATAAGTTCACGTAGCCACTTCTGTATCTTTCGAGTTTCAAAGTCTGTGGAGTCATGGTAAATCATATCCAAGATGCCATCGTGATATTGAACAAGCAACTCGACAGTGTTCTTATCTTGATACACAAAACGGTCGGGTATCGTCAAAGCAGCCTCGCACTCTAACGTGAATTTATCAACACAATGCCAAACCACCGACAGGTGCTTTGTCGTAAGTCGGAATCGTGGGTTTATCTTAAATATCGGTTCTTTTATACCTCCCATATTTTATCCATTATTTGTCTATAACCTTTTACTCTGTAATGGCCGATTTTCAGCCCATAAAAGCGAGTGCCGAGTGTCTTCTCCTTATTTATTTTCTCCAGAGTGGAGGGGTTGGGAACAGGAAACTCGAAATCTGAGACGATAAGGACATCAGCCATCTCGTATGTGCCTTTTTGCAGAACGTGAATAGCCTCGGCAAGCATCTGTTCACCATCAGTTCCACCACTGTAGCTATGTTCCAGAAAGTTATCAATCTTTCCCCAGTTACGCGGTTTGGCAAGGTCTATGGACTTTGATCTGACCGAAAAACTGATTAGATAACATGGTCGTTTCTGTTTCTTTGCCATCCGTAGCAACTGTTTGAGCAACGAGAAAGCAATCCGTTGAGGTTGTCCCGACATCGAACCGCTGGTGTCAATACTTACGATAATAGGTCCTTTTGTCAGGCGTGGGTCTTTGCGATGTTCCTCAATCTTTTTCGGTTTGTCCTTACCGGGGCTTGAAAACTGCTGAAGTTCTTTGGTTGCATATCTCTTGAAGAATAGATCTTCCGGCATAGATAATTCCACCGGAAGGACTCGCTCCAGATTGTCGCCTGACTCTACTCTGTCAATCTCTTCAACTGAGCTGTTTTTAGCCACAGTGGTGGGCAGGAAACGATACACTACAGTATCCTTTTCTTCTTTCGATGAATCCTTATCGCGCCCAATCATATCGACAATCTCTTTCAATTGCGGATAACGATGAACATAGTTCTCTACCTTCTTTTTATCTTCATAATCCCTCGTGCCGGCCTCTCGACTGAGTTGTTCAAACTGCATTTTAGCACGATTCAACATCTGACGCTCTTTCCGGTCGAGCTTTGCCTTACAAGCATTTTCCCAATCACTGGTCAATGCCGAAAATACAGCGTCCTTGTCGTCAGTCTTGAACTGCGCAGTGTATCCGGCAAGATTAACATCGTATTTCGAGTATCCCGCTTCAATGGTGCCGCAAACCTCCGTCCACATCATACGCTTTTTTTCAATAGGAGCTTCGTTGAACTTAGCGATCATGGCAAGTTCTTTCATTGCCTCAATCTGCATTGCACGGAACTGTTCCAGCAAAGCACTAAAGAATGAAATCAGGTCTTCTTTCAGCACTTCGGCCCACGTTTCGTCTGAGCCGTCAATCTGAGGATTATTGTCAATGACCTCCTGCATATAACCGGCGAGGCAATCATCGGGTGGCATAGATGGAGGCATCTCTCCACATTCCATATAGAAGTCAAATGCCTCGCTATATTCCTCCAGTTTGGCGTCAACGTCGGTATAGTCTATCATTTTATCATCATTACTAAGTTGTTGAGTTTGACCTCAATGGTCTTTATCTGTTCGCTCACATCCTTCAGCATCTTATTGACCAGTGCAAGATCATTGGGAGAAAGGAAGATATTATCACAATCGGTCCAGTTTGACGATACCGACTTCTCCCACTCTTCAACACAATTTCTGAATAAGTCCTGAATCAAATAGACACGCTGATATACCGGCAAAGTCTGTAAAGATTCAGAACTTGTTACTGATTGAGCAGCCTTCCTTCGGAAAGCGTATGGCGTACCATCGATAATCGCTCCATTCTGGCATCTCTGAATCTTGACTTTTGTCAGATTCGAGGCATTTTGCGATTTGGCATCAAAAGGTCTTCCCGGGACAATGGTGTGAATGATGATTTTCTTGCGCTTACTGTCATAATATCTTACTCCATCGCGCGTCTGATTGGACAATGCGGCGTAATCCCATTTTGAGAAATAGGTGTCTCCAGCCGGATAATTCTCCACGAGGTAGTAGAAATAATCATACTCGGCAAAATCATTCCCGTCTGTATTTAATCGTGACGGTGTCGATTGCTGTGCGGTCTGTTGCTGTGGAGTCATAAGCTGTCGAATTGACTTGTCAATTTTCGTCAGTCCTTTCAGTACAGAATCAGAGATACTTGAAGTAAACGCATTGAGCACATTCGGAATACACTCCGCATCATTCCAGAAACTATGTATCAGCAATAGATAGTCAGAAAGATTTATTTCACTGCGTCCATTCAGATATGCCGAGGTCTGCATAAGCCTGTACGCCTTTCGCCACCGACGGTCAGAGATATAATATCGCAGCTGATTACCATCCTCTTTCTCCAGAGTAGCAAGAATCTTCCGAATGTTTTTTATGGCACTGACCACCGAATCCTGAATGCCAACGGCCATTGATTCATTCTGCCATAAGGAATACAATTCATCAGTAATGAATAAAGACTCCGACAATTCCGACAGCTCAATTCCGGCACCCTTTATCATCTTGAAAAAAGACGTATCGCTCTCAATGCAGTTTGAAACCATCCGCACAAGGAAGCGATCCCACAACGCTTCAAGACCCTCATCCTTTGCCGGGAGTTCGTTTGAGGCAGCGATAAGCATTTTCATAGGTGTGTGCATTATCTGTCCTCCATTATGGAAGATATGCTCGTTTATTACAGTCAGAAGAGTGTTCTGAATCGACGGACCGGCTTTCCATATCTCATCAAGGAACACAACGTCCGCCTCCGGCAAATATCCGGCAGTCAGACGCTCATATCGATCATCATTTTTTAATCGGGAAATTGAAATGGGACCGAATATTTCATCTGGAGTGCTGAAACGAGACATCAGATAATCAAAGGATTTGCCGTCTTTGAATACCATCTTCAATCGGCTCGCCATCATACTCTTGGCTGTTCCTGGAGGGCCGAGCAAGAACATATTTTCCCCCGCCACAGCACACAGGAGTGCCACGGCAATAATCTGTTCCTTTTCATAGACACCCTGCGACATCCATTCTATCAATTGACGGATATGATCTTTCGGGGTAGATGGAAATAGTGATTTTGTTCTGACTTTCTTTGCCATAATAAAACGGAGCCAATTAAGCTTGCCGCAAAATTAACTCCGACATGTAACAAATTTTGATACAGGCCATGGTTTTATTGGCTATTCTGGAAAAATTTCGTCCGAAATTTCATCAGTGATGTTACGAAGCTCTTTCAGTGCTGAAGGAAGTTTGTTGCCAAGCAGCATGGCTCCGACTACAATACCTATTCCGGCTTTAATCAATCCATGACGAGGAGGTCCGATAAAGGACGTGATTCCGCCGAGCACGCCCATCAACATGGCGTATTTCATAAGTCGAAGATAGACTGACACTAATCGTTTCATCTCAATTTCTTACCTGACAGAAAAATGGAAAGGCGGATTGTGTCATTCGGCATACAGTCGTCGAAATTCACAGACCATACTGCGTTGACAGACTCTGGTAGACTGGAAAACATGTTGGAGAAGTGTGCCATATCATCCATTTTTATTTCGAACCTCTTTTCTCGATTGAAATATATGTGTGCTGAAAGATATTCCGAATTCTTGACATTGCTTTCAGTCAAAAACTTTTGGATTTGCACAACGGCGTTTTCAACATTCTCGGCTTCCGCCGTAAAAGTCTTGAAATACCCGGAATCGCGCAGCTCCGTGCTGAGATCGTGAAAGTCAAAGTTGAGAAACCCCGGCTTTACGATGGGTTCAAGAAGGTCTTTTACAATATAGGGAACATCATTGAAACGCGCATCTATTGCGATGCTGTCGTAGCATTCGGCGGCAGCATTATTGAGAAAGCCTATAGTCAAGGCTCCGGCGTGATGAAAGGTCTTTGCTATCGCATTGGCTACGTCTTCGTTGTCTCTGGCCACAATTATCGCCATTTGGTCTTCATCTGTCGGGATACAGTCGTCAGCTGAATCGACTACCTGACATCCGACACAATCATACCCGAATGATTCAACTTTTTCAATAATATCGGTGGTAGCAGTTCCGATGCCAATCACTCTAAAACTTACAGGCAACGGAGCCATAAAAGAATCTGTTTCATTCATCTTCGTCATCTTCATTTAGATTTTCTGCAAAATTAGATTGCGATTGTATCAGAATTGGTGACAGGCTTGGAGAAATTATAATTTGTCGAAAAGTTGGGGCAATTTAAAATCACATTCACTTACGACTATTTCCTTCAGTTTCTCTTGAATATTATCTAAAGATCTATAAATGTCGGCCTTATTCATTAATTCGGACAGTGAAATAGGCAGAGCTATAAAAATAGAATCCTTTGGTCCATTCATAATCAGTGAAGCAGTCCAAATATATTTCATCTCTTTAATTGATGTCCATATCCACTCATTATCTTGCGGATTAACCCAAGAGGGCCACCCGTTTAATCCTTCTCTTTGATATGTAAACATAAAAATCAATATAGGTGAAGACAGATCGTTCTCCGAGGATGCTTGATTCATTAGATGCAGAACTTCCATGCGGATCCACCCATCATTGTTAAGTTGGGTTTGCATTATTGGATACTCATAGCCATTGATCCAATCAAATTTGTTTTCAGGGTATGACGTGTAATAATTGAACCTGTTCCATCCTTCGCCCTCTCCCTTCCCTAATTTTTCGAAATTAGATGAATCTCGAATTAGCTTAATGATTAACAGAACCCTTGATTGATATTCGCATAATAATTTTGATGCGACATTAATCTGCTGAAATAAATCTTCCGTATTCATTATTGTATTTGTTTATTTAATACTTTGAGGTAATCGACTGCTTCAAGCAACAATATTTCGTCTCTTTGAAGCAGATCTGAAAAATCTTTGTACCCATACTTGCCAATAAGTCTGAAGCTCAGGTTTATCAACTTGAGATGAGCCGGTTCAATATCTGAAGAATAAGAGAGAATGGTATTATACAATTTATCCCAGGATGTTTTATAGACCTCAAAACCATCAATTTTAGTTGGTTCAAATGTTAGATTTCCATCCACTGCAATAAGAAAGACTTTTTTGTCTAAGTCTTTACTGAATTCGTTTGAGTATGCTATACATTCATTCGACCATTGAGTCTCAGCTTGTAGGTTAGAAAGACCAATCTTAGCTTCAATTATAACATTGGCTTGCTCAAATTCTAACAGCACATCTGGTTCAACAAAGTTAGTATTTGATGTATTTGTCGGATTCCAATGTGGCCAAAATTCTATATTTAACAATTTCCCAGGAAATTGTTTCTTAATCTGCGAAGAACAACATAAAATCTGCCATAAGATATTGGATGGAAGTAAGGACAGGGGTTCAAAAACTATAGATGTGATGGAGTCTTCGCATTTTTCTAATCCCCACGCACTTTTACGCAATAAGAAGTTAATCATCGATGTATAGAATTTTCAATTTCTTCCTAATGTTCAAGGACTTCAATACAGATTAAAGATGCCCTTTCTGTCCTCGGCAGTAATCCCGCGATAGCAATCATTTCGGAACCACAGTAAGGGGATGTCTTTTACTCGATATTCTTCGGGAATATATTCCTGAAGGTCAACATTAACACTAAAGGCAGTCTCTTCCAACGACTTGTGACTCATTGCCGTTTTAACAGCCTCTACCAATGGCTTGTCAATGTCGTTCAGCCCCAGCGATTCTACCTCCTTAAGTCTGTCATTGTTCTGCTGGACGGCCATATTTGAAGACACAATCAACTGCATCCGAGCATTCATTGCACGGTTGGTCTTTTGTTCTCCTTCAAATCCGTAGGGCATCGAGAAGAGTGAGCATACAAATTTACCCTTCAAGATTGCTTCTAAAGCAATCAGAGGAGCATATTTGCTGCCGGTTATCCCGCCGAGAGTGGCGCAGATTATCACTGAATCCGATGCTTTTTCGACAATTTCCTCTACGAAAGTCGTATTACCGGATTTTACTTTTCCGCGTAACTTTTCGAGAAGGAAAGACTCCGCCCCATTGACCGAATTCTTTTCTAAGTCCTTCTCGTTGGTATCGCACACTATTAACCGGGCATCCAGGAATAATCCGGCGGCGATAAGGTCGGCGGCGAGATTATATCCGCCGTTTCCAACTGTTATTATAGTTTCTTGCATATAATTGGGGTTAAAGGATTTTCAGTGCTATTGCGGCACAAGCTTCGGCGTCGGCGAGGGCGTGATGATGGTTCTCCATGTTGTATCCACAAGCCGCTGCCGAAAAGTGTAGCTGGTGGCTTGGAATATCGAGACATCTACGCGATGCGGCGAGCGTACAGTAGAACTCATAGTCGGGATATGTCATCCCGTACTCGGCAAAGGCGGCTTTCAGACAACTTTCATCAAAAGGTCGGTTGTGAGCGACAAGAGGAAGGTCTTGAATCAGAGGTTCTATTTGTGCCCATACTTCAGGAAAGGTGGGCTGACCGTCTGTATCACGGCGAGTAAGACCGTGAACCTCTGTTGTCCAGTATGTATAATAGTTGGGTGTCGGTTGGATGAGAGAGTAGAACTTATCGACTATCTCGCCACCACGCACTACCACAATTCCGACGCTGCATACACTTGACCGGCGTCCATTGGCTGTTTCAAAATCTATTGCAACAAAATCCTGCATGGTCAGTCGTTTTTATAGAGTTCGCTCATGTCTGAAATCCACCCCTTCATAGTCCTGCGAAGTGATACGGGACTCATAACCTCTATCATTGATCCGTACTGTAGCAGCTTCATGACAAAGTCGTATGTCGGAGCGAGATACAGCTCGAAGTCGGCATACTCGCCACAATCTTCAATCAGACGCTGACTGAAATGGAGTGGAAGGGATTTCAGGTAATGTTTGTGATTCTCATTGGCACGTATCACGATGCGTTCCGGCGCTACATCGTAGCCGATTACCACTCCGTAGGCTGTGGAAAAGAAGCTGTCGGCATCAAAGTCTTTCGGAAGCTTATATGTATCTTCCGTCACCTCGACTTCCTCAAGACGGTCAAGCCCATAAATTTTGACTTCATCGCGGTTGTTGTGTGCCAGCACATACCAGCGGTTCTCAAACAGCTTGACACAATACGGCTCAATCGGAAACGTATATCCATGCGATTTCTTGAACGGGCGATATGTGATATTGACAACTCGATTCTCTTTCATCGCTTCAAGTATTGTCGTCAGATGGTCGCGCCCTGACGGTATCTCATCAACTATAATACGTCCTTTCAGAGAGAGGTTCTCCCCGATAAGATTTCCCACTGCAAATGAATCAAGCATCCATTTCTTCAACTTATCCTCGTCTATGTCTTCGGGATTGGCTATATAATAGAGATAGCCTCCGGTTTTCTGGCAGTCTATGATTATCCCGAACTGGCTGAAGATAGCGTCGCGCCAGCGGTTGAATGTGGCACGGTGGAGCGGCTTGCAGTCGCTCAGGTCTTTGCATCGCTCCCATTTGTCGGACAAATCCTTATGGGAAATCTTACCGGCACGACGGATTGTGTCGATCAGCCAGATGTATTTTTGAAGTTGTGTCATATCGCTTTGATTTTACTCCACAAAGTTAATCAAATCCTGTCGCATTTTGCGGTACAGCTTCAAAAAAAGAGAAAAATCCAGCCGAAAGTAGTGAATCTGAGTTGGCCGATGCATGGTATTGCTATTTGCGGATCTCAACGACAACGAGTCTTATGCACTATGCCCTTATGCGCTATGCTGAGCTGAGTACTGTGCAAGCGTCCCGTCAGCTCAAAGGGCCATGACATTTCGATACTGATATAATCAGTGAAACACATCGCCGCCAAAAACACCCACTACTTCGGTTGGATTGTATTTATATTCTCGATTCTACATCAAGTCCGTAGACCATCCAAGGGCTTGAATTTTGAGGTCAAGCTCTCTTAAGCGTGCCGCACTCTGGTCATGAAGTTTTCTGAATTCCTTTGCATTGACCATTCGCACGTATTTCACCTCCATTCTACCATAGCGTTCCTCTCGTTCGGTCAGATGTTTAAGCCCATCATACAAAGTCTTTGTACGCATCGACAATGTATCACGTTCAGCAAGCAGCGAAGTCAGATTGCGACCTTCGATGACGGCGTTTGTATTGGTCATATTGATACGATACACAAGTTTCTGGAGTTCATCGAGAGTCTGATCCAATTCGGCGATTACCTGCTCGGAGTCTTCCGTCGGTTCATCGCCCTCTTGAATCTTGATACAGTCTTTAAGGCGAGAGCGGAGTTGCTGCGACTTTTCCATAAGAGCCGACCTACGGCTCAATGCTTCTGCGAGTTTCATATTATATTCTTTATGTTTGATGTCGCAAAATTATGCGGACGTTGTATCAAATATCGGTGCAGCGTAATTTTTCCAACATTTGCGAATCTCATTCTTTCTCATAATCATGAATTGAAGTCAAGATTTCATCGTCTTCCACGGATTCTTCAGAGAAGATATTTATATCATCATTGTAGCAGTAGGGGTCTTGCCACGATATAACTTCACTGATTGTCAGTCTGCCATCTTTACCCGGAATGATATAGTAAGTTTCATAGTCATCGTAGTCAAGTGCCATATACAGCGAAATAACATTTGAGCCAAGTCTCAATTCTACTCCTAACATTGCAAACCATTCATCCTTTTCTTTGGCAAACTCCTCCAGTGAGGTATATGATTTCACCATAGCATTAAGAAAGGCATGACGTTTGCGCATCATGGCATACCTTTCTTCCCGTGTCATATCCGTCAAATCCATGCTCCGTAAAGTTCTTCGGGTTCATCGTCTTGGCGAGAGATCTCTTGGGTCTTTCGGCGCGCCTCAGCAAGTTCCTCTTCTGTAGGTGGAGGGAGTTCAACCATAAAGATATTGTCAGGTCGCTGTTGCATACCTGATTTATGGCGTAGCCAAAGATTCTCCATAAGCAGAGTGACTCCGTCAGGTGATTGTATTGATTTCATTTTGATGCTTTGAAGTTGAAGATTGGACGTATGATAGTATCGATGGTGACGGTGTCGCCGATGTTGGCTATGATTTCAGAAGCTGGCTTGTAGACCATCGGTGACTCGTCGCGGGTAAAGTCGTTGACCGACTCTGAATAGATGCCATGCATTGATGCCTCGAAATCTTCCATCGTGATTTTCTCGTATGCCTGCGTACGGCTCAATACTCGTCCGGCCCCGTGAGGAGCTGAACTGTTCCAGTCAAGATTGCCCTTGCCCGTACAGAGCAAAGAACCATCGCGCATATTCAGAGGAATAATGCAACGCTCACCTTCAGCAGCGGAGATAGAGCCTTTGCGGATGATATTCTCGTCACTAATATAATTGTGGACGGATTCAAATTCTTCTTTTACCTCCACACCGGGGAAAAACCGCATGAGCAATAGAGATATAAGTTTACGGTTGAGCACAGCCCATCGCTGGCAGAGACGCATATCGTGGAGATAGTGCTCTCGCCCTTCTCCTTCGACATAGCATAAATCGGCGGGGAGATTCGGCTCCGCGTCCTGATGTTCCTTGCGCTTTTTCTTTATGACGCTCTGCAATTCAGACCGACGACCTGCCACCTTGTACTCCTCAATGGTGCGTTTGATTGTTTCTTCAAACTCGTCAGCTCCGTCGGTAAGATGCTTCACAGCTTTTGCCTGATAGATGTCGGCAACCTGCTTGCCGAGGTTACGCGAACCGGTATGTATCACAAGGTAAACATTCTCTTCGTCATCTTTGTCAAGTTCGATGAAATGGTTGCCGCCTCCGAGCGATCCGATAGCCTTATTGATACGTCCCGAGTCTTTAAGCTCACGATAGCAGTAAAGTTCGGTCACAAGTTGCTTTGCCTCTCGGTAGATTTCCATTTCCTCGCCGACAAGAGGCTTGAAACCGAAACGATCCTCACGCACAATCATACCCGAAGGCACATTGCCACGGATATGCTCGTGGAATGCGTGAAAGTCGATGTCGGAGAGCTTGCCGAGATTGAGGATGCGCATACCGCAACCGATGTCAACGCCAACTATATTAGGAATGACCTTGTCGCCGAGGTCACCGGTAAACCCTATAACGCAACCTGCCCCGGCGTGGACATCGGGCATTATGCGTATTTTCTTGTCGGAGAATACATCAATAGAGAGTAGCTCCTTGATCTGCTCCAATGCGTTCTCCTCGATGTTGTCCGTAAATATCTTTACGTCATGTCCTTCTATTGTCTTCATATTATGTTGTTTTACGATTTACACCGCAAAGTTAAATTGACGATGCGCAACCATTTTACGCAGCAAAAGTAATATCAAGGTGATGCAATTCGTGATACAGGTCTAAACAAACTAAGAATATTATCAATTATTCCCTCCGGTATACAGGAATGAGACATGATGTGCCTATCTTTGCACTCCGATAACACTTCTCTAAAAGGACTTATATGCAAGAACAAAGAAGTATCAAAGAGATTAAATGGTGGTTTGCAGAGTTATGCCATGAGGATGATGTAGACCGTTATCTGAAAATCTTTCCTGAATTTGACTCCAATCTTTCAAAATTCGCAATAGGAGTCCTTCTTTGGGAAATAAAAGGGATGGTCAATCTCAAAGATATTACCGATGTGGAAAAGATTCAATTCATACTTAAAGTATTGAAAAATAGCCCGATGGCATACGCGATTTTTGACAATACATTTTGCGAAGCATCTTTCGATACTACTTTTCAGCTAATCACTAATATAAATGAATATGAAGATACTCCATCTCTCTGACACTCATAACAGTCATCATCGGCTTCGGGATTTACCTGAGGCCGATGTGGTAGTACATTCCGGTGACTTCTGCATGGTAGGAACCGAACAGGAGGCCCTTGATTTCCTCAACTGGCTTTGTGACTTGCCATACAAACATAAAATATTTATCTGTGGCAACCATGACGATTGCCTCTATGGAGCTAACATTGACGGACTACCTGACAACGTGCATCAACTTTCCAACTCCGGAATTGAGATTGATGGTGTAAAGTTTTATGGTGTACCGATGTTTTTGGAAGATTGCATAACCGAACGTCAGAGCCGCAACTACGAGAAAATTCCCGGCGATACCGATATATTGATTACTCATTCTCCAGCTTATGGCATACTTGATTATGATGATGGTATCAACTACGGATCAGAAGAGATACTCACGAAGCTATCCGACCTTCACCTAAAAGCACATCTATTCGGTCATATCCATGCTCAGCACGGAATCTTGGAAAAAAACGGTGTCATATATTCCAATGGAGCGATTATGAATGCCGATTACTCCGTTTTAAACAGTCCGAATTTGATCTTGCTTTGAGCGGAATTAATCAATAGATGGTTTCACGCCATTTATTCAGGCCATTCCAACCGGTCTTATTCATCTGATTTAGAATTGTAATGTCTGGCGGCTATGCGAACGCTTTCGGCTACGCGCTCCCGGAACTCTGGCGGAGCAATGACTTCAGCATGGCCGCCGTAGCCGAGAATCAGGCGCTCCAGTTCGTTGTTTATAACCACCTTTAGCGACAACTGGATTGAGCCGTCGCGGAAACGTTGTTCCACTTTCTGCGATTTATGAAATGGCTTTGACTCAACGTAAGGCGCCTGTTGGCGGTCAATTTTAATTACTACACGTCGTGCTTTGTCATGTATTCCCTTGGTTACACCGATTGTGTCATCAAAGAAGTGTTCCGGATCAAAGTCAACGCATTTCTTGAATGGATGTTCCTTGTCAACAGATACTGACTGAATACGATCCAGGGCAAAGATATTGACCTGCGGCACGCGGTTAGTGGCTTTCTCGCCGATAAGAAACCATCGGTTGCGATACTCTTTCAATAAATAGGGATATACCACCAATGCCTCGGACTGACGAGCCTTGAACGACTGATATTCTATAATGATAGTCTGCTGTTTACGCACCGCATCATATATGTCGCCTATAAATTTTGCCCCCTTATATCCTGCCACATGTTCCATATCCATAGCCGGAAGCGATGTGCCCGTATGTCGCGAAATCTGCTCGTTGAGCTTGCTTATTGTGTCAATAGATGATGCCAACTGCGGAAAGCCCTGCAACTGGCGTAAGATGTCCAAAGCCGAGTTGAGAGCATCAAGACCTTCATCATTCAGCGGAAGATGCGTGATGCTGAAATTAGGGTCTTCATATTCATAATACTTGTTTTCCCTGACGACAATCGGGGCATTGTAGCCTAAGCGGTCGCTACGCATCAAAGCGAGGTCGTTCTGAAACGTCCGGCGACTGACAGGATTGCTTCGTCCTTCAAATTCCGCCAGCGCATCGGTGCAGGCATCAATCAAATCATTGATAGTCCAACGTCGATAATGGTTCTGAAGACACTTGTCAATGGTCGATATTCTTATGAGAGTGGCGCGATTTATAGGCATAATCAGATATTTTTTTACAAAAATAGCAAAATTTATAGTAGTGCGCAAATCCATTGCGCACACACATTTCAACTTTGCGACATGATTATAAATGGAAAAACAACATCGGTTGAGATTTTCACCGATAATATAGAGCAGTCGGCTCTCGACTGGATAACTGAACTATGCGACCATCCGGCAATGGAGGGTGTGCCTATCGTGCAGATGCCCGATGTTCATGCCGGCAGTTCATGCAATGTAGGTACAGCCTATCCAATCGGAATGTATGTCAATCCCGACCATGTCGGTGTTGACATCGGGTGCTCTATCTCTATGCACAGGCTGTCCTGCAATGTCAATCCGGAGGACTATCCACTACTTGACCACCGTATTCGCGAGACAATACCGACAGGCACGGATATTTGCCCAAAGAACTCTCTCAACGAGAAAGAGTTGTTTCGCTTTCTAAACTCACAGTATCAGAAGGCCCGCTCCGCTGCTCCTGACCTTGTCAATGAAGCTCCTCGCATAGATGCAAGTTTCATCACTGACTTCTGCCGTCGCATCAAGCTTCAGGAAGGGATATTCTACAAAAGTCTTGGAACACTTGGCGGTGGCAATCACTTTATTGAGTATGGTGAAGATATCGAATCCGGCGACGGTTGGCTGACAATTCACTGTGGTTCACGAAATCTCGGAGTAAAGGTAGCCAATCATTGGCGCAATATTGCACAGAATCCCAAACGCGCCAAATTCACAAGCTTTCTCTGGGGTGATGCCCTGCGCGGTTATTTGTCAGATATGATTATAGCCCAGGCATACGCACTCTACAATCATCAGCTTATCTGCGACCGTATATTCGCTATACTCAAAAAGTTGTGTAAGGCAAAATGCACAGAATCAATTTTTACCTCACACAACTATATATCGGTAACGGACGACGTGCCTATGTTACGCAAAGGTGCGATAGACGCATCCGAGGGTAGAAAAGTAGCAATCCCGTTCAATATGCGCGACGGCATAGCAATCTGCATAGGGAAAGGGAATGGCCATTGGCTCAATACCGCGCCACATGGCGCCGGACGCATCATGAGTCGCGCCCAAGCAAAAAAACAAATATTGTTGAGTGAATTTGAACATTCAATGGCGGGCATCTATTCATCATCTGTCTGCACCGGCACACTTGATGAATCTCCGATGGCATACAAACCAACCGACGAAATTATCGAACTTATCCGACCGACAGTTGAAGTTATCGCCATAATAAAGCCCAGACTCAATATTAAAGACAACGGAGAATGAAACACTATATACAAATCACTGCCGGTCGAGGTCCGGTGGAGTGTGCCAGAGTAGTCACACTCGTGGCCCGCGAACTGCTAAAAGTAATCCCATCTATACAACTCGCTGATTGTGAACCACACAATCAGGAGGAAGGCTGTTTCATGTCAATGACATTCACAATGGCAGAACCAATACCTCAGTCGATTGTAAATGACTGGCAAGGCACTGTGCTATGGCGTTCAACCAAGAATCCTTATCGTCCGGGACACAAACGCTCCAACTGGTTTGTCGGCATCAACTTTTTTGATGATGTGGAACTGCCGCATATTGATGAATCGGACATCGTTTATGAAACTTGTCGATCAGGTGGGAAAGGCGGTCAGAACGTCAATAAGGTAGAGACAGCAGTGCGTGCAACTCATATCCCAACCGGACTATCTGTAAAATGCTCTGATGAACGCTCCCAATCGCAAAACAAGTCTCTTGCAAGAGAGCGACTTCTATTAAAACTCCGTCAACAAAATGATAAAACTTTAGCCGATTCTCAGTCACGCCAATGGAATAACCATGACAATCTGGAGCGTGGTAATCCTGTCAAAAAATTTTCAGGGCCACTGTAAATTTTATATGCTGTATCGCATTTTGATACACCATGATTATAATTTTGCATCGTACAACAATACATATAAGCAATGAGAGAATTAGACCTTCACAAAGCAAAAAACGCCGACAAATCAAAACAAAAGAATGATGCAAAGAATGCTAAACCCAAAAGCGTTCTGGAGGCGTTTGAGTATATCGTTGAACTTGCCGAAGACTCTAATCTTGATGATGACTTTCTGGAGAAAGCCTCGTCTCATATAAAATATGCAGCCCGCAAATTGAAAGTATCTGCCATGCAGGTGGTTTTACTCGCCATGTTTGTTGACAGAAGCGAGGATTGCCGCATCATGATCTCAGAAATTGCCAAATATGCCGGTTGTCGCACTACCAAGATACTGCGACTTTCCGATGACATAGATATTCTTGAATCCAAGCATTATCTTCGTGCATCACGTAGTCGTAAATCGTTAAGCTACCGTGTCCCCGGAACTGTTCTGAAATCCTTGCGCAAGAACCAGCCATACATCCATGAAGAAGAACCTGTGGCTGATACTCAGACTTTCTTCGATAGATTCGACAAGCTTATGAACGAAAAAGATGATGATGAACTGACCCACGATTCCTTGATGGAGCAGACAATGGATATGCTTGAGGAAATCAAGGATACCAAGTTTGCCACGGAGTTGCGTCGCTGTGGTTTTGGCGATGAAGATACTCTGCTATTTGTCTTTATGGCTCATTTGTTTGTGGAAAATAACGATGACAATATCGGGTTCCATGACATTGACGACATATTCGACGACAATGAAATTCCGAGTTGGGTAAAACGGGAATTTCGTACCCGCGAATCAGAACTCTTTGAGAAAGAGCTTATCGAGAATGTCAATGAAGACGGCATGGCTCGTTCTGATGCCTTCAAACTGACTGACAAAGCTAAAGAGGAACTCCTTTGCGAGCTTAATATCAACGAAACAGGCAAATCAGTCAAAGGGCTTATAAAAGCGGAGACTCTTGTAGAAAAGAATCTTATATACAACACTTCTGAATGCGACCAGATAACCGAACTGTCATCCATCCTTTCAGAAAGCCGGTTTAACGAAGTGCAGAGCCGTCTTCGCTCCGCAGGCATGAGACCCGGATTCTGCTGCATCTTCTACGGTGCTCCCGGCACAGGTAAGACCGAGACTGTCTATCAGCTTGCACGGCAGACCGGTCGTGACATCATGCGCGTCGATGTTGATAAGATTAAGAGTTGCTGGGTAGGCGAAAGCGAGAAAAACATCAAGGCTCTTTTTGACCGTTACCGCAACATCTGCAAGAACTCAAAGCTTGCACCGATACTGCTTTTCAATGAGGCTGACGCTGTGTTGGGTGTCAGAATGGAGGGGGCAGCACGCGCCGTTGACAAGATGGAGAACTCCATTCAGAACATAATACTTCAGGAAATGGAAACCCTCGAAGGCATTATGATAGCCACTACCAATCTGACCACCAATCTTGACAAAGCATTCGAGCGTCGCTTCCTATACAAAATTCGTTTTGACAAACCATCTGTCGAATCACGGGCAAAGATTTGGCTGACAATGCTTCCAGACCTTTCGGAACACGATGCTCAGACTCTTGCATCACAATTTGACTTGTCCGGTGGGGAAATAGAAAATATTGCACGCAAACATTCGGTCAATGCCATTCTGAAAGGCAATGATTCTATTGATGTTCAGGAGATAATAAATTCGTGTCAGCATGAAAGACTATCTCATAACAATCGCCCCAAAATCGGTTTCTAATATTTTAACACACAAAAACTCCCGCATAATCAACATGAATTATACGGGAGTTATCTTTATGGGGCGAAAAGTGCAGCAAGCTCCGTCAATCTTCTATTATATAATCCTTTATGCCATTTGCCTTTGTAGCGGCAGTGGGAGGTGTAGGCTTTGAAGATATTGCGATCACCTGATTTCAGTTTTTTGATGACACTGGACTTGTTGACTGCTCCGGGGCCGATATTGTAAGCCAGCGCACCGAGAAGAACTGAGTCCTTGCCATATTCAGAATACATGGCGCAGAACTTCTTCAGGTCTTTGCGCAGAAGTGCGTCGGCTTCACTCTCGGTTAAAGGACGATGCTGAGGGAAACGTTCTCCGGGCAGTATTCTATGTCCATACTCGTAGTAAGGTCTGTGTTTCAACTGATGAAGCGTCTCAAACTTTTTGATTATTAGGACTGCCCGCTCAAAGAGCGGTAGTTCCATAATTGACCGCTTTGCGGCGAAAGCCGGCATAGTGACCGCAAGGGTCACTATCGCCATAAGGAATATCAGGAGTTTCTTCATAAGCCGATGGGTTTAATGGGACCTACTACCGGGCCTATGATTCCGGGGTTCTTGCCACCGCCGTCATCGTCTTCGCTGTCTTTGCTGTTGAAATCAAAGGTATGCTGCCACGGGGTCGAATTGAACGAATCTTCCACGACTATTAGGAATTTGTGAGCCTCAGATGAGTTGGTGGTATAGTTGAGGCGGAATGTTTTGCTTTCCAGAAGCACACGGTCGTTGTTGACCAGCACGGGGCCGTCAACGAGTTTGAGTGAGCCTTCGCCGTCGTACTGAAAGTAGCGGATGGTGTAGAGTGTGTTGGCGTAGTTTCCTTCGGGCTTGATCTCGAAGCGCAATTCAACAGTCTGTCCCTTTGTGATTTTGTCGCCGTAGGGCATAACTTCCACGGTGAACGGATAGGACTGCTGCACGTCGAGGTCGTCGGAACAGGAGGTCAGAGCGAGGACGAGAGTGAAGAGTATTGCCCAGAACCCGAAGAAGCGGGCGGGAGTGAGGCGCGTTTCGCCGATTTTGTTGATGATTGTTTTCACGATTTTCAGAGTTTGAGTTTTGTTGAATTTTTCGGATAGAGCGACATTAGGTAGTCGTTCAAATCCTTGTGGTCGGGATAGAGTGCCGACTTGTCCATGACCCTGTCGCCGAACTCTCTTTGGAGTCTGGCGAGTGCCGCGCGTCCTGCGGTGTCATTATCAAGGCAGCACTGGATTACAGTGTAATTGCCGAGGGCTGGGATTGCATTCTGGAGATTGGATACAGAGTTGAGCACGATGGTATCGAGACCGTCGTTATAGCCGAGGCGTTCCGCTGAAAGGAAGTCTATGAAGCCCTCAAACACGTTACACCGGGCGTTGCCGTTGGCAATTAAAGTGATGTGCTTGGGTGGGTAAGAACCCTTAAAGAAAGAATTCCTCAACTCTAAACCATTGGCGTTGTTGGGAAAGCCGACGGCATAGTATCGTTTTCCATGAAGCTCATAGTCAACCTGTACGCAGTAGCGTTGGGCTATCTCTTTCGGTATGCCTCTGTCGGCGAGATAGCGCAGCAGTACCGGCGACTCCAGACGCGACACTTCGATATTCTCAAATGTCGGTTCCTCGACAAACGGCGTTGGCTTATAGGGTTTAGCGACCGGGAGGCGCATCTTCTCCGCGATGTAATCGGCTTGCCTCAAAAAGTCCGTTTCACCGGACATTTCTCCGGCAAGCGAGAAGATGTCGCCACCCGCGCCCGTTCCAAAGTCATACCACAGATTTCTCCGTGGATTGACATGGAACGATGGTTTTCTCTCACTGCGATACGGTGCGTAAAACCAGAGACCTTTGCTGTCGCGTCCGGTCGGCTGATAACCAAGCTGATTCAGGAACTCGACAAGCGAGATTTTCTTGATGTCATCGATATTCATAAGCGCATCCTACGTTTAGACTTGTCAGGTTCCTGTTCCTGTTTGGAAGGTTCCACCTTTTGGGACTTCTCCATCCCGGACATCTGTCCTGCGATGTATTGGTTCAGTTCCGACATATTGCACGAACCTGTCAGTTCATACGCAAGGTCATAAATGCTACCGTATGCACCGGACTTTGTATCTCGCCAGAGGTTTGTCTCAGTGTTTATTACCATTGTCGGCTCGCCTTTTGGATCATAAGGAGCATTGTATATCCGGAGATTGCCGTCGGCTGCCACAGGGTGTTCCTGACCGAGAGCCTTCATAAAGTCGGTGAGCTTCACCTTCTTTATATCGAGACTGACAACTATCGGTTTCTGAGGGCGATATGCCATTGCCGAAAGTTCCTTACCATGCTCATACTCGTTCATGTATTTCAGAATGAAGTCCCGCGGATCCATGTAGAGGTTTGGATTCATCTTCAGGGCGGCGAGGTCGATTATGTCACCGCTCTGGTCAGTGGCGTGGTCATACCATCGGTTTGTGTTGGTATCTACAACCAGCATCGGTTCGGGGTCATCGCGCTGCGGAGCATAGTAGAGCTTCATATCCCCGAAAGCCTTGACAGGCTTCTCGCCGAGAGCCGCCATGAACTCCGTCAGCGGTATATTCCTGATGTCATTCTTCGTGTACCGCATAGGCTAAAACTGATATTTAAGGTGTAAGCCGTAGGCGAACAGAAAATGTCCAGTGTCATTACCGAAGACAAACCGCTCCTTTATGTGCGCTCCGAGAGCCACATGGTCAGAGAGATAGAAATCTGCTGATAGTGTGACGGCACCGCCATAGATGAAAGCATCTTCCGCCTGAATGGTCGAGCCATCGGGCAAAAGCTGTTTGCCCCAGTTTACCGTCTCATATCCGGCAAGTGCGGATAAGGCTCCATAAAGGTGGAAGGTCTGCGAATAGTCACTTACAATATGGAGATTATAACCGACTTCTCCGGTGAACTCAGCAACGGGGATTCTACCTTTCTCGCCGTAAGGTTTATAGGTCTGGAGGTACTCGCCACCGAAAGACCATGTGTTGGCATTGTTGCCCTTGATGACCGAATAGAACACTCCGATATTATATCCACAGTCGCGGGACTTTCCGATGCAGTAACTTAGTTTGTTTACATAACTATTTGATAATCAATTTATAAAACTTTGTTTATGAAATTTTAGCAACAGAATAGCAACAATTATTCGTCAATTCCTGCAAAAGTCGATTTTTGAGGCTTATTTGCCGATGCAGAAGTGGGAGAAGATTTCGCCGAGGATATCGTCGGTGCTGATTTCGCCAGTGATTTCGCCGAGGTAGTGCATACATTCGCGGATGTCTTGGCTTACGAAGTCGCCGCTGAGGCCGCTGTAGAGACCGTCGATGCTGCGTGTGATGGCTTCGCATGCGCGCACGAGGGCTTCGTAATGGCGTGCGTTGGTCACGATTACGGCTTCGTCGTCGGCTACCGATGGCAGTGCCGCCATCTTGATGATGGCTTGGTTGAGGGCTTCCATATTTTGGCCGTCGCGTGCCGAAACGTAGATGGTTTGGGCTTCCACGTTGCCGCTGATTTGCTGCTCTATCACGCGTGCCACTTCGGTTTGTGTGGCTTGGTCGGTGGTGTCGATTTTGTTGACCACCACGAGCAGTTTTTTGCCTTCGCAGCGTGGCAATATCTGCTGGCTGAAGGTGGCTATCTCGTCGGCTCCCTCGCTTGGGTCAACCACCCACAGCACGAGTTGCGCCTCGTCGAGCTTCTTGAATGAGCGTTCGATGCCCATGTTCTCAATCACGTCGCCCGACTCGCGAATACCAGCGGTGTCGATAAAGCGGAAGAGCGTGCCGCCGAGGGTGATGGTGTCTTCTATCACGTCGCGTGTGGTGCCTTTGATGTCGCTCACCAGCGCACGGTCGTCGCCAAGCAGAGCGTTGAGCAAGGTGGATTTTCCAGCGTTGGTCTGTCCCACGATAGCCACAGGCAGACCGTTTTTGATGGCGTTGCCAGCACTGTAGGAATCGGCAAGACTGTAGATGACCGACTTGATTCCTGTAGCCAGGTCGATGAGTTTGCCACGGTCGGCAAAGTTCACCTCCTCCTCGCTGAAATCGAGTTCGAGTTCAATCAGCGACACGAATTGGAGCAACTGGGCGCGCAAACTGCTGAGGCGGCGGCTGAAAGCGCCACGCATCTGATTCATTGCCACACGGTGCGATGCGCGCGACGACGATGCAATCACATCGGCAATGGCTTCGGCTTGCGAAAGGTCGAGTTTGCCGTTTCCGAAGGCGCGTTGGGTAAATTCGCCGCCAGTGGCCGAGCGGCAGCCAGCGTCAATCAGCGTGTTCACCACTTGCTGTTGAATCCACATCGAGCCGTGGCAAGCGATTTCAATCACATCTTCGCCCGTGAAAGAGTGCGGCCCGCGAAACAGGGTGAGCACCACCTCGTCGAGCAGTTCGCCACAGGTGTCGAGCAGGCGGCCAAAGTGCGCCGTGTGGCTTTTCATTTCGCTGATTGGCGCGCCCTTCCATCGCTTCGCCACAATAGATATGGCATCGTCGCCGCTCACTCTCACCACTGCTATGCCACCCATTCCGTGGGGTGTGCTGATAGCCACAATTGTATCGTTGTTGATTGTCGTCATTCGTTTATTTTTTGTTAGTGCTGGTCCACATTTCAATGTCGGCATTCGCCTCCATCTGTCGTTCTAATTTATCGTCAACTGCCGAGAAAAAGTCGAGCCCGGTCATTCGTTCGATATAGTCAACGCTCACCACATGCTTAGTGTAGGAACCACGGATTTTCTCATTATTGAAGATGAAGCCGATGGCGCGGCCATGGTTGGGCGCATAAATCACCTTGAAGAACGCTCCCGGCACCGATATATTTTTGTCTGTGCCAATGCGCTTCATCTTGTTTTTCAACACCGGTCCTGCCGCCACAATCAACCGCTTGTCGCGCTTCGCCCAACGGTGAACAGCCATTTCGAGTTGTCGCCAGCAACCATCGTTCAGCGCATGGAGTTGCGGACACATATTCGTCATGTAGAAACATTCCTTCATGGCGGTTTTGTCCCACTTCATATCGTTGGCAGGCACCATGTGTCCACGGTCGTAGCCAGAGCCTTTGTATTCATACCATTCGGGGCTGTCGGGGCATTTCGGGTCGGCAAGAAACTTATAGTTCTTGCGTCGCTCTGCGCCAGGGGCATCGCATTGAGCCACTTCGGTGGCCGACAGTTCGTAGATTACGCAGTTGGGGATGCGGTGCTCCTTGTTGAAATAGCACACATACGCCATGTGGTTGATGCGTTGGTTTGCCACATCCTGCGGCACCTTCACCAGCAGGAGCGGATTCTTGTCGGTGCTGACAAGTTTGCCAACGGGGCTTTTCTTCTCCACATTCTCCACCTTCGGCACTTCGGCATCGGCAGTTTGCCCTGCGGAGAACTTAACCGCAAAGCACACAATCCCTACGCTCAGCAGCAGGGCGATAATGGAGTATGATAATTTCTTCATATTACGTTGAAAATTACATCTTTAAAACTGAAACCAACTGTCGGCATCAACTCGCGATTCAAGTCGGCGCTGCTCGGCATCGGGGAGTGTGTTGAAAAAGTCGAAGCCAGTGAGACGTTCCACCTCGTCCACGCTCACGGCATATTCCGAGCAGAGTTTGTCGGCATCGGCGTTGGGCATCACAAATGCGATGGCGCGCGACGGACGGGCATAAGGGGCAAACACCACCTTGAAAAACTGCTCAGGCACGGCAATTTTGCTCGTTTTGCCAATGGTGGGCATCTGCTTGGCGAGAATTGGTCCGGTGAAAACCACGAGCACGCTGTCGCGCATTGCCCATTCCCTCACCTTTTCCTCCAGCATCTGCCATGCGCCGGTGTTCAGACTCTTGCGCTGTGGGCAAATGTTGAGCATCGTGTAGGATTGCTCCAATGCTTGCTCGCTCCACTTCATGTCGGCAGCTGGAGCCATGTGACCACGTTGGTAGCCACTTTTGGCATACTCCGACGGCTTGGCGCACCCATTCACCGAATCGGCACAGGTGAAAGTGCCGCTATACGATGCATCGCCTCCGATGTGGCTTCGCAACAGGCGGTAAACCACATAGTTTGGAATGTGGTGGGCGGCATTGAAGTGCACCGTGAAGCCGTCAAGCGTTACCACCTCGTCGGGCGTGGCGTCGGGCAACTGCACCTCGCAGATTTGCGCCAGCAGCGGCTCATCAATGGTGATGCCCACCGATGCCGAACGCTGGCACCTGACCACCAGCACAACCACCGCCGCCGTCACCGCCACACCCCAAATGCCCGAAAGCAGATGAAGCCGCCAGCGGTGCGAAGCATAGGTTTTGCGCTTTTTACGAATTGCCATCATGCAAATGCCATGTTTAACATTACAAAATTACAAAAATTATTATTACCTTTGCTCACATAATACGCAAATAAACTGCCCACGCCTATTTAGGTGTGGCTTAAACATATAACCACAACATGAAATTAGTAGATAGATTTCTCCAGTATGTGAAGTTCGATACTCAAAGTGACGAACTTACCAACCTCACTCCCTCCACACCAGGCCAAATGGTGTTTGCACAAGAACTCAAGAAAGAACTTGAAGGCATGGGCCTCAGCGACATCTCGCTCGACGAAAACGGCTACTTGATGGCAACTCTCCCATCAAACACCGACAAGAAGGTGCCAACCATCGGCTTTATCGCACACCTCGACACCGCCACCGACATGAGCGGCCACGGTGTGAATCCCCGTGTGGTGAAATATGAAGGCGGCAAGGTGGTGCTTAACGAGGAAAAAGGCATCGTGCTCGACCCTGAGCAATTCCCCGAAATGGCCGACTTCGTGGGTCAAGACCTCGTGGTGACCGACGGCAACACACTGCTCGGTGCCGACGACAAGGCTGGCATCGCTGAAATTATCAGCGCCATTGAATACTTCCAGGCACACCCCGAAATCAAGCACGGCGACATTCGCATCGCGTTCAACCCCGACGAGGAAATCGGTATGGGCGCACACCACTTCGATGTGGAAAAATTCGGTGCCGAATGGGCTTACACCATGGACGGTGGCTATCCTGGCGAACTTGAGTTTGAAAACTTCAACGCCGCATCGGCAAAAATCACTTTCACCGGCTTAAACGTGCACCCTGGCATGGCGAAGCACAAGATGCTCAACTCTATCCGAGTGGCTAACCAGTTTGCGGTGATGATTCCACGTTGGGAAACCCCAGAGCATACCGAAGGCTACGAAGGCTTCTATCACCTTATTGGCTTTGAGGGCACAGTGGAAAAAACCGTGCTCACCTACATCGTTCGCGACCACGACCGCGCACGCTTCGAAAGCCGCAAGCGCGAACTCGAACACCTTTGCCACAAAGTGAACACCGAGTTTCCCAACTGCGCGTCAATCGAAATCAAAGACCAATACTACAACATGCGCGAAAAGATTGAACCAGTGATGCACATCATCGAGGTGGCAGAAAAGGCAATGAAAAACGCCGATGTCACCCCTATCGTTCAACCTATCCGCGGCGGCACCGACGGCGCACAACTCTCGTTTAAAGGTCTGCCATGCCCCAACATCTTCGCAGGTGGCATGAACATGCACGGCCGCTACGAATACGTTTCCGTTCAGGCAATGGAAAAGGCAATGCGCACCATCGTAGAAATCTGCAAAATCGTAGAATCCGAAGCCTAACCCCCACCGCTTCGACCAAAACAATACCCCAGAGGCTGAGTCGCACCCACCCTAAGCGGCCCAGCCCCTGTGTTATTCATTAATTCTAATACAATCAACCAGATAAATGAAAAATGAAATTATTAAACGCAATATAACTCAAGATAAAGAGTTTTATTGGACTGAATGCAGCGGAAGTATTGAACGATTATACGAAAAACACAACGGAATAAAAATCCCAAATGAATATGCTTTCGATATTCTTCAAACCCCTGTGACATTGTTAGATGATGGTTATCACTACGAACGAGTGATTAAGGGCGAAACACAACAGAAGGAGATTTATGGTTTTAATAATGAAGAAACATTCAATATTGTAAAAAAGGAATTTACAGAACACATCAACGACTGTATTCAGCATATCCTTAATTGTCAGATAAATGAGGATGTTGAAACGCCATCTTTTGGGCGTTTGAGTAAGGTGCAATGCTCTGTTGCCGTTGTCAACTTTTTCGTTGATTTGAGATGGGAGGATGAATGCTACGAATTGTCATCAGAGAGTTTAAAACTGCTTTTTGACCATGTTAATTATTTGAAAAGCATTGTTGATGATGGGCAGCAAGACGAAATAACAGCACTGGCGATTGACAATGGGGAGAATCTATTAAACACAATGTCAGTTATGACATTTAAGAAACTATAAACATGGCATCGGAGATGCCATATCATGCGAAACACCATGCAAGCGTCCTTGTGTGCAAGGACGCGCAGCTTGGTGATAGCAATGTGTACACTATATGAGCCTCGGAGAGGGTCGGTCGTGGTATCAATCTCTCCTTATTCATAATCATAACCGACCCTCTCCGAGGCTCGACATCATACCTTACACTCGTCACCAAGCTGCGCTCAATCGCTCTGCGATTTTCACTTGCATGGTGTTTCGCATCATTTGGCATCTCCGATGCCTGCTCCTGCTTCTGTATCAGTATGTATTTACTTTTTCTGTTTAGAATAGGGGGTATTTTGTGAACCAGCCTAAGGCGTCGATACGGTATTTCAATAGGAATTTCAGACAGCATAGGTGAAATGGTATGCCGTGGTCAAAAATCCATTCTTTCTTGTTGACGACCAAATGTAGATGTATCATCTCATGGATTAATGTGTCACGAATCAGTTTATCGTTCCAGTTATATACGGTGCTGAAGGATATTGACAGGTTTCCGTTGTTCGGAGTATTCAGACGAGCGAAAGGATTACCTGTACGGTGGCGGCGAAAATCAACCATCGGTAGTTTATCATCAAAGTAACGCTTGTTGTATTCAATAAACCGTTCTTTTAAAATCTTTGTTGTAATTTCCATGTTTTATAGGTTTTTAGTGTGTGTTTCTAAGTGATGAATGTGGGGAGGTGCCTTTGGCATGTTTCTAAAATGCTGACATATTTTATATTGACAACAAAACATACCGAAGGCATATCCCTACGTTATGACGAAATCGCATTCCCGCCCCAGCCTCTTATTCGGTGACTTGGATGGTGCTGGATGAACTGTCGGAGGATTTAACCACTTGGATTTGCACGGGTATGTTGTCGCGCACTTCCTGTATGTGGCTGATGATGCCCACGTGGCGGCCATTCTTTCCGCGGAGCGAACGCAGGGTGTTGATGGCGTTGGTGAGCGGTTGACCACTCAACGATCCAAAACCTTCGTCGATAAATAGGGTATCGACCGACAGCCCTTGCCCAATATCGCTCAACGCCAACGCCAAAGCGAGCGACACGAGGAAACTTTCGCCACCGCTAAGCGAACTGGTGTCGCGCGAAGCATATCCTTGATAAGCGTCCTCCAGCGATGAGTAGAGGGTGCGTGGCACGCTCTTCAGACTATAGCGTGGCTCCAACTTCTCCAAGTAGGTGTTGGCAGAGTTGAGCAAACCGCCAAAAATGTAACTTTGCGCTATTGTGCGGAACACCTTGCCATCTTTATCGCCAATCAACTTGCTTAGGCGAAGCCATTTATCGTATTCCTTGCGAGCCTCAGCCTCCTTTTCCACCAGTGCGGTGAGTGCCTTTTTCTTCTCTGCGTCGGCGCTCAACTCCTTGTTGATGGCACCAATCTGCTGGTTGAGTTCACCGATGGCGTTTTCTGCCATTTGGCAGGCATTGGCGGTGCTGTCGATGGTGTCATCTTCAGCCAATTCGGGCTTGGCGGCTTGGTGCGCTTTGTGGCTTTCAATAGCCTCTTTCCACAAAGTTTCCTTTTGCGTAGGGGCTTTGCGCTGATTCTCTATTTTTTCAGCCAACTTGCTCACCGATGTAGCAGCGTTAAGATATTCGAGGCGATCAATCGTGAGATCGGGGTGCTGCTCTAAAAATTGGTTCAGACTGTTGCGATTTTCGGTTGCGGTGCTTTGGGCAGAAGCAATGGCAGAAGCCACCACGCCCACGCGTTGCAACACACTGTTGGCGCTCTCAAACAAATTCGCCATTTGGCACGCAGCCACAGGCTCGGTTTTGCTCCAATCGGCTTGCTTTTCCTGGATTTGCTTGATGATGTTGGCGGTGCGCTCGTTGTCGCGCTGTGTCTGTTCGATTTGCGCTTCAAGGCTGGTTTGTTGGCTTTTCTTGCTTGCAAAATCGGCGGCGGCTTGCTCCAGTTCCTTCTTAAACAGTAGCGGCTCGCTCTTCCAGTCGTGCTCCCACTCGCTGTCGGCAAGCAGCGGTTCCACCTCACCGATAGCAGCGGCGATGTCGGCATTATGTTCGGCGATGGCGCGATTGTTGTTTTCAATCTTCGCCTTGCTGCCGTCCACGGCTTGCTTCGCCTTTTCGCTTGCCACACGCATCTGCTCAAGGGTTTTCGTAGCAGTTTCGTGCTCGGTGCGCAGTCCCTTCAGTTCTTCCTCAAGTTTCTCGCCATTAGTGATTTTTGGGCTAATGTCGGTGGTGAGGTGCTTCTGCTGATCATTGCAGAGCGATTGCAACACTTGCTTAGTGTCGGCGTTAAGCACGTCGATACCGCATTTCTTGCACGATTCGGCAGCCTTTTTTTGAGCGTCGGCCACAGAGTGGTCGGCATCGTATTTCTTCTTGTCGGCATCGTATCTTTTGGTTTCCGATTTCAGTTCCGACTCGGCTTCGCGCATTTGCTTTTCGGCAAGTTCGCTTTTGCTTTTCGCCTCATTGTAACTCTGGTCGGCATCGAGATACATCTTGTTCACCGCATCTTCCAACGGAAGTTGCTGCACCTTCTGACGGCACACAGGGCATTCGCAACCCACCGTCAGGCGACTTCTCATCTGCTTTGCGAAACTATCGACCGAGTCACGCAAAAGGTCTCTCGCCTGTTCGCAGGCAGCGGTGGCAGCCTTAGCCTCGGTGTAGCAGGGCACAAGTTCTTTGTCGAGGCGCAATTTTCTTGCCTCAATGTCGTTTTTCAGTGCGTCGAGGCGCTGTTTTTCTTTATTTCTCGCTTCCTCAGCCTTGGCGATAGCGTTGATATTTTCGATGGCGATGCCAATGTTGCTGAGCAGTTCTTTCACGGTGTCGCGCTCGTTTCGCAAGTCTTTGAGTTTCAATGCGTCGAGTTCGCCATCTTTCGCCTTAATGGTGTCGGCAAGCGCTTTAGCATCCTTTTCTTGTTCGGCAAACTCCCCATTGGCTTTCTCGCACTGAGGCACAAGGGTGACAGTTAGCGACTGCTGCTCATTGTCGATAGCGGCGGTCAACTCTTTCACCTTTTTGCTTTTGGCAGCTATGGTGGAGAGGTTTGCGCTGATGGTTTGGGCGTTGTCGAACACGGCGGTCTTGCCACTATTGGCGGCAAGGGCGTCGCCAAGGGCTTTCAGCTTGACACCGAAATCCTTACACTCGTTTTGGGCATACTGATAGCCACTCTGCACTTTCTGATACTCCGCTTTCAGCTTTGAGAGTTCACCCTCCTGCTGCTTGATTTGCTTCTCGGCGGCAACGGCTTGCTCAAGGTGCTTTCGGGCGCCAATGGAGGCGTTCCAATCGTTCACAAAACTGCAATCGCTCTTGTACTGATTGCTTTCAAGCACTTCACTGGCGGCGTCAAATTCCTGTTTGGTTTGCGCCTCTTTCTGTGCCAACTTGCTTTCCATGTCCAGCCAATCCCTTTTTTTGCGGGCGGTGTCGCGCTCATCGCTCTTCTGCTTCCTGCTTTCTTCAAGCAAAGCCACTTGCTCCTTCTTTTCCGCTATTTCGTCGTCGGTGAGGCCTGTGTCGCTTGCGGCTTTCTGGGCGGCTTCCCACGCTTCTTTTTTTGCGCTTTGGATTTCATACACCTTGCTGCCCACAGCCGAGAACTCTGCGGTTTGGGTGATTTTCTCCAAAATGTCGGCTCTTTCCGTCTCGCTGCTCGACAGAAATTTGGTAAACTCGTTTTGTGCAAGCATCGTGGTGCGGCAGAACTGGTCGAAATCCAGCCCTATCACTTCTGCTATCTTTGCCTGCAATTCAGCATCTTTGACACCTGCCGACTGTATGCTTTCGCCTGTGGCAAGGTTGGTGATGCTGCGATTAATGCTGTTGATTTTGTTATCCACTTTCTTTTTCTTGCCGCGTTGCACTTGCCATTCTGCCTTGTAGTCGGTGCCGTCGTTGCCCTCGAAAAGCAGTTCAACCAATGCTTCGCCGGTATTGCGACGCATCAATCGGCGAGGGTCCCTCAACGTGAGTTCATCGTCGCCATTCTTCACGGTCACCTTGGTGCCTTTTGCCAGGCGTGGGGTGTTGTTGAACAATGCCAGACAAATGGCATCGAGAATGGTGGTTTTGCCTGCGCCAGTGTCGCCAGTGATGAGATACACGTCGCTGTCGCAAAGTGGTTGCGCAGTGAAGTCGATGGTGGCCTCAATGATTGAAGCGATGTTGCTGATATGCAGTTGTTTGATTTTCATGGTTATTCCTGATTTGAGTTCAACATTTCCTTTACTTCCTGAAGCATTTCGAGCATTTCGTTGTCGAATGTCACGCCCTCCGACTCGATATACATTTTTGCCACTTCTATGAAGTCGATTTGCTTCAGTTCGGTGGCGGTGAGGGTGGGCTGGTCGCTGGTGGCGTGGTCGCGCGCCACCTTTCGCTTTGAGTTGATGAGGCACAGGCGGCATTTCTTGTCAGCCACAATCTGCTGCGCCTCGTCGTTGGCACCCACAGGCAGATAGCCATCCACCTCCACATTCAAGCGCACAAACGATGGGATTTCGCTGTCGTAGTCAGCGAGCATTTTCTTCACATCTTCCCATTCGGCGGCTCCCTCAAATGGCAAATTCACCAATGGGTTGATGTTTTTCACGTGTATCGACTTCACGCTCACCGCTGCGCCACGATGCGCGCACTCCACCATCAGCACGCCGTGCTCATTGCCTGAGTACGACTCGTCGAAACTCACCGCTATCGGTGTGCCGGCATACCAAACGCGCTTTTCCTTGTCCAAACTCTGCTGCTTGTGTATGTGCCCCAGTGCCACATAGTCGTAGCCGTCGGCAAACACACTCAATTCCTGGCAGTTCAGTCCGCCGATATTGGTGTCGGTCGAGAAATCGTGTCCTCGCCAGTCGGAGTTTGCCACAGCCAAGTGCGCGGCAAGCACCACAGGCAGTCCCTTCTCGTTGCGCTCCGCCACCTTCTCCGCCATCACCTTAAACACATCTTCGGGCATATAGCGGTCGGCGGCAAAAGGCACAGCCACCACATATCCCTTGTCGGCAACGGGGATAATATAGTCGTCGAGGTTGCAGTCTTTGGATATGGTACCCACCATGTGCACATTCAGCGCACGCCATGGGGTGTGGAAAATCATGTGCTTGCTACCGCTGTCGTGGTTGCCGGCAATGCACACAATGGTCATATCTTCGCACGCCTCGTGTATGTTCACAATGGCATTGGCAAACATCTGCTGCACGCTGGCAGAGGGCTGGGTGGTGTCGTAAATGTCGCCCGAAATCACCAGTGCGTCGGGCTGTTGCACGGCCACAATTTCCGCAATCTGGTTCAGCATATCCAACTGCGACGCCTCCTGCGATTCGTTATACAGGAAATGCCCCAAATGCCAGTCACTCGTATGTAAAATTTTCATCACAAATATTGATTTACAAGTTAATCACACAATAAGCTATCAAATATACAAAACAATTCATAAATTTCGCCTATACAGTTCCGCTTTTTTGCCCAAACCGGTCAATGGTCAATGGCAGGAAACTCTGCTCCTGTGCGTTTTTGGGCAGATTGGGTGTCGGAAGTGAGGATGAGAGTGCGCAGAGCACAGTGCCTCGCGTCGTTATAAAGAGGGTGGGAAATATGGGTGTGCAGACTCATGTGAAAACGCACGGCCAAAAATTCGTCATGCGACAAATGCAATCCCAATTCCTTCAACATTCCAGCCGAGCGGCGGCCATGCCCTACTTGGTCAGTCATTCCGCCACAGTTGCAAAAGTCGTGCAGCAAAGCGCAAATGGCGATGCTCTGCTCGTCAATGCCATTGGGGTTGTTTTGCAGGGCAATCTGATAGGTTTGCCACGCATGGTCTGCCAGTCCACCTCTGTAATGATGGTGACGGTGGCAACTCTTCGTAAAAAAGCCGTTGTTTCCCATGTACTCGATTACCTGTTCAATGTTCTCACGGCCAGTGGCACGCAGTGTGCCAATAATCTTATCCTTTACGGTCATAATCTTTTTAAGTAGTTAAATTTATAATCCAATATTTCAAAACCGACATCGCCATATCGTAGGGACATGCCTTTGGCATTTTTCCAATGCGTTGACACATCCTCAACTGGGTTTTAATTTCGCCGCAAAGTTAATCACCACATGTGCAACCTATCTGCACACATAACAAAAAAAATCAAATAAAATTGCATTTTTTTGTTTCGGCGGTAGTGAAAGCTCGCATATCATCATTTTTTAGTACCTTTGTCACCATATATATTATAGAGCCGTCGCAAAAATGTTGAGAATAACAGGGCGAGGCTCGGACCGGAATGTGGAATGGCATTTTGGAGGGAAATGATTTTTGAAGAAATATTTTTGATATGAAAAGGAATGAAGTGTGCTACATTGCTGTTGTGGCAGTGATTGGCGTGTCGCTACTTTTGGGATTCGCCGAGGAAGTGTTTGGAATGGAGTTGGGCGAGTTGGCGTGGATGGCACACTGGGTGTCGTCGCCTGTGGCGTTGGCTTTGGGTTTCGCATTCGCGCTGATTGTGGGCGAGGCATTCCCTGCGTTCAACAAAACGATGTCGAAGAAACTGCTCCAATATTCAGTAATCGGCTTGGGATTCGGTATGAACGTGAACAAGGCGCTTGCTTCGGGCAGCGAGGGTATGCTGTTCACGGTGGTGAGCGTGTTTGGCACGCTTGCCTTGGGCTGGTTTTTCGGCAGAAAGCTGCTGAAAGTGGATTCGCAAACGAGTTATCTGCTGAGTTCGGGCACGGCAATATGCGGTGGCTCGGCAATAGCCGCTGTGGGGCCAGTTATTAAGGCGAAACCTGAGAGCATGTCGGTGGCGCTGGGCGTGGTGTTTGTGCTCAACGGCATTGCGCTGTTCCTGTTCCCTTCGATTGGCGACGCTTTGGGCATGACCATGAAGCAGTTTGGCATGTGGGCGGCGATTGCCATTCACGACACCTCGTCGGTGGTGGGTGCAGGTGCGGCTTACGACCAGATGCACCCACAACTCGTTGCCGCACAAGGCATGAGCGCGCTGGAGGTGGCGACAACCATCAAACTGACTCGCGCACTGTGGATTGTGGTGTCGGCACTGGTCACTCCGTTCTTCTTCCGCAGTTCGCTTGCGTCGGCTGGTGGCGAGGCAAAACCCTGGTACAGTTGCGTGCCACGATTTATTATCTGGTTTATCGTTGCCATTATCTTCAACACCTACGTTTTGAGCAATGCCGCCCTCATCGGCGACGGTGCTGCGGCTATGGGCTCGGCGTTCAGCAGTGCCGTCAACAAACTCGCCAAGCATCTCATCACCCTTTCACTATTCTTTATTGGAGCATCGCTCACACGCGCCACACTGCGCGCCGTGGGCATTCGTCCACTCATTCAGGGCGTGCTGCTGTGGATAAGCATCAGCCTTATCAGCCTCACCTACATCTTTTGGGTGGAATAACGGCTTTTCGGACAATTTTATAGTAATTGTGTAATTTGAAATCTTGACCAAATGTTTAGCGTCATTCTATTCATATTTTTAGGCATCTGTAGCGGATACTTGCTGCGGAAAAAGCGTTCGCGATCCTGCGCCAAGGTGCAGACTGCGAAAGACAAAGTGATTACGGTATTGATATGGCTGTTGCTTTTTCTGCTTGGCGTGGAAGTGGGCGGCAACGAACAAATCATCAAGGCGTTGCCCACGCTTGGCGTTGAGGCGTTGCTGCTGTCGGTGGCTGGCACACTGGGCTGCTGCGTGCTGGCTTGGGCTTTGTGGAAGATAGCAGGAGGAAAGCGATGAAAGGAAGTTTGATTATCGTAGGATTCTTTATCCTTGGCATCGTGGTGGGCCATGCCGACTTGGCGCCAGCGCTGCTGCGAGATAGCGATGTGAGTTTTGTGGCACTCTGCGGTCTGCTTTTCTGCGTGGGCTTGGGCATAGGCATGAACCCCGACACAAAGCGCGACCTGCGCTCCATCAACCCACGCTACGCCCTGCTCCCTCTGGTCACCATTTTAGGCTCGTGGTTGGGTGCCGTGGTGGCATGGCTGATGCTGCACCGAGGCTTTGCCGACACGATGGCGATTAACAGCGGATTCGCCTACTACTCGCTGTCGAGCATCTTCATCACCGAATTTTGCGGTGTGGAACTCGGCACCATCGCCCTGCTCGCCAACATCATACGCGAGATGATCACGCTGCTTCTTGCCCCACTGCTGGCGAAAGTGTTCGGACCGCTCGCCCCCATCACCGCAGGCGGAGCCACCTCGATGGACACCACCCTCCCCATCATCACCCACACCATAGGCGACCGCTACACCGCCCTCAGCATCTACCACGGCTTCGTAGTGGATTTCACCGTCCCCTTCCTCGTCACCATGTGGTGCATCCTCTAATCCCCACACCACACACGCAAATCCCCAATGAATTATTCGTGAAAATATTTGCTATCCGTGTTCGCTCTTTTCCGGCCACACATTAGTCCATTTTTTTTTGGAAATGATATACATGTTGTCCCGAAAACGATGCGATGAAATTCCGTTAGGAATTTGATGTGTGTAGGCAGGTATGCAGAAAAGATGTAATGGAGCGAAGCGAAAT
>ENA-UERK01000235-UERK01000235.1-human-gut-metagenome-genome-assembly--contig:-NODE-235-length-52831-cov-43.478504_pt1 | contig 52831 bp, 36 predicted proteins | sample MGYA00242957_ERZ507957 | MGnify/ENA primary metagenome ERZ507957 (study PRJEB26167, sample SAMN06115538) | human gut metagenome | host: Homo sapiens | place: China:Heilongjiang | collected 2015-11-06...
TTATTTACTTTTCCATAAATACCTCGAAGTTGTGAAGCAGGGAGTATATTCAATAGGTGTTCTCTGTCTCGTAATTCCGATTTATTACTAATGACGCGAAATCTAACTGAAACATTGACGTTTACCTTTCTGAATTTCGTTGGCAAAGTTCTTGCAACATAAAGATTATCCATTCCTTTTTGACTAACAGAGTTCTTGTAATTCATACCTTCTACATATGAAATTCCATAAGAACTTTGTAATTGGCTGGACAAAACATTTCCTAGTTTTTTCAAATCAAATTTTTTATTACTTGAATTTAAAATGGCAACTGTTAAGGTGAGATTAATAGTAACATTCCCGTTCTTTTGTGTTACAGAAGACTCATCCCACTTTCGTCCATCCAGATCAATCATCCTAATGGGATTATCAAGTGTATAGACATATCCACCAGTAGTTGTATACTTCTCCGCCAACGGATCCACTCCATACCAAATACTTGCCATAGGATTCATGTACCTTGCACCATAATAGTACAAGCCTGTTTCCTCATCAAACTGTTTGCCATTGAACTTGTACGGTAGATCTTCGGATGAAGAATGCTCATCAACTAACAGTTCACCGTACGGTAGGTAAGCATCATATTGCGTGATGTTGGCTTTATCATCTGTGATGTAAGACGTGCTACCGAGGTGGTCACTATGATAGAAGAAGGTTTCCTCTTTCGTAGTATCGTTTGGGATATAGCCGTAACCAGCCTGAGGATCATCAGGGTTGCTCGGATCATTCCAGCTTACAGGTGGACCAGGGTTAGTATTCGGTGTGGTGTTAGGGCGTGGAGTCTGAATCCAACCCTGTGGCACATCATGGTTGCCGAGTTCTGTGAGGACGACATTATATCCAACACCCGTGTTCTCTGGATCACCGTACGCACCCTTCATTGTTGGAACACCCGGTGCAATGCCCTGCTCCTTATAATACGCCTCTTTCTGCTTCTGAATCTGATTCATACGCTCAGCATAATCCTGCTGACCAGCCGTTACGTATGAGCCGTTACACCCATAGACGTTATTGAACAGACCCGTTCCTATCCTTGATGCTATGCGCTTATCACCGATAAAGTAATGCTTCGTAAAGCGATTCTTGTTGATACTGATTATCGAAGCAGGGTAGAGCGTGAAGTTGTCCGTCTCGTGGAAAGTAATACCCTGTGGTGCACCATTGATATATACACCCTCCATCGTTCCGTAGCTCTTCATGATACGTTCACCGGCAGCGTTGTAAGTGTAACGACTCGTCTTTCCATTGTCAGAGAGTACCATCAAGCGGTTTTCTTTTTAAAACCATAAAATCACATTTTGTATTATACAGGTCCTCCTCAAGGAATATCTTCTATTTTAACATTGCATTTATAAAAAAGTAAATCTACATATTGACCATCTAATGTGTTCACCGTTAAATACAATTTTTTATCTGCAATATGCATATCTAAAATCATGCTTATGATTCCAACATGATCTTCTAAATCTTTATATTGGTTATCCACAGATAATTTACTTTTTGCATACTCCCAATTCTCAATAATAAGTTGGCATTCCTTTTCTACAAACCTCCCATTATCATAATAGGACGCAAAATAAACTACAATTTTTTGACCATCAATATCATAATAAAACCCAGTGGCGATCTCATCATCAAATGAGAATAATAAATTCTTTTCCATCCTTAATTCCGCAACACTATTGTAAATTAAACTTTTTAAGTACCTGAGCAACAAAAAGTTGCTCAGGATTTTGCCATGTCAGAATTTTCACTTATCTTAGTGTTGCGAAAAGAAAACAAGCAAAACTCTAATATGACATGGCAAAAATACAAATTAAATCTGAGAAACTCACTCCTTTTGGGGGAATTTTTTCGATTATGGAGCAATTTGATGCTCTTTTAGCTCAAACCATAGATTCCACCTTGGGATTGAGATGCACATTGTATGGTTATCAATATAGTGAGATTCTACGTTCTCTGATGTGCGTATATCTCCGTGACGGCAAGGAACGCATCTTCGATGACATGAAGTAACTTCTATAAAGCTATTATGCAGAGATTGAAAACCCATGAATTTGGATTGCGTGCCACCAGCAGAATCAAGACCTTTGTTTTCAAGTTCATCTCTGTTCCTGCGAAATGGATTAAGACATCACGTAGGCATGTATTGAACATTTACTCAGACAACAATGCTTATGCCAACCTGTTCAAGACAGACTTTGGTTAAAGACCATGCTTTTTTGGTTAAACCAGCGTATTACCTCAAGTCGCTTTATGGGGTAAGGGGATTTTGTGTCTGCGACATTTCTGTTGTGCAAGAAATATGTACAATAAAATGAATTTTGTCGCTTTGCAAGCAAAATCCCACTAAACCCTATAGGTTGCGGATTTGAGGGTTACATCATCAGAATGGTATGCGAGAAGCATAAGAATCGGATTATGGAAGCATAAGAATCGGATTCGAGATGCACAAGTATCGTATTCTGAAAGTACGAAAGAGGCTTTCAGAAGGCATCACTTGGGCTTTTCTGTAAATTAGTTCCAACATTCAGTAATCTAGTTTACGCCTTTTTCATGGAAAAGCGGTAATTTTGCAACCGAAAATAAACAAATAAAATTCATACAACTATGTTATTGGAGAAAATTCAGTCACCTAAGGATGTAAAGGTGCTTTCCATGCCACAGCTCCATGAGCTGGCTCAGGAGATTCGTGATGGTATCTTGAATCGTGATAGCAACATCGGCGGTCACGTAGGTCCTAACCTCGGTATCGTGGAGACCACCATCGCCATGCACTATGTGTTCAACTGCCCTGAGGATAAGTTCGTCTTCGACGTATCTCACCAGAGTTATCCACACAAGATGTTGACAGGTCGTGCATTCGGTTACTACGACAACAACCGATTCCAGGAGATTTCAGGCTACAGCAGTCCTGCTGAGTCACCAGAGTACGACCAGTTTGAATTAGGTCATACCTCCACATCCATTTCCCTTGCCAGCGGTCTTCAGAAGGCTCGTGACATCAAGGGTACCAAGGAGAACATCGTGGTATTGATTGGTGATGGCTCTCTGAGCGGTGGCGAGGCACTCGAAGGTCTTGATGAGGTAGGCGAACTGGGCACAGGCATCATCATCATCGTGAACGACAATGAGATGAGCATCGCCGAAAACCATGGTGGTCTTTACAAGAACCTCGCCCTCTTGCGTGAAACCAACGGCAAGGCTGAATGCAACCTCTTCCGTGCCATGGGCTTGGACTATAAGTATGTAGCCGATGGCAATGACGTGGAGACATTAATCAAGACTTTCCAGGAAGTGAAGGACATCGACCACCCTATCGTGGTTCATATCCATACCGAGAAAGGCAAGGGCTATGCTCCTGCCGAACAAAACAAGGAACCTTGGCACTGGAGCGTACCTTTCGACATCGAGACAGGCAAGCCTAAGGCTGAAGGCGGTGGCGAGGATTATGGCAACATGACCGCTGAGTACCTCCTCGAAGAGATGAAGAAGGACAAGCAGTTGGTAGCAGTTACCTCCGGAACTCCTACCGTGGCAGGTTTCTTCAAGAATCGCCGTGAGGAAGCAGGTGCCCAACACGTAGATGTAGGCATAGCCGAGGAGCAGGCTGTGGCTATGATTTCGGGTATGGCAAAGGGTGGTATCCGTCCAGTATATAATGTATATAGCACATTCATCCAGCGTACCTACGACCAGATAGCACAGGATCTCTGCATCAATGGCAATCCTGCGGTCATCAATGTCTTCTGCGCTTCCCTCTATGGCATGAACGACATTACCCACATCGGTTTCTACGACATTCCGATGTTGAGCAATATCCCTAACCTCGTTTATCTCGCCCCTACTTGTTGGGAGGAGTACAAGGCGATGTTGGCTTGGGGCATCAAGCAGACCTCTCACCCAGTGGCAATCCGTGTGCCAGGCGGTGCAGTGACCCATAGCGACGAACCGTTTGACGAGGATTACTCTACCTTGAATCGCTTCAAGATGACCCACAAGGGCAGCAAGGTAGCCATCGTGGCTCTTGGCTCATTCTATGGCTTGGGCAAGCAGGTGGCAGCCCTGTTAAAGGAGCAGAAAGGCATCGACGCTACACTCATCAACCCTCGTTACATCACGGGTCTTGACGAGGAGATGCTCGAAAGCTTGAAGGCTGACCACGAGAAGGTAATCACCCTGGAAGATGGTGCGCTCGAAGGTGGATTCGGCGAGAAGATCGCTCGCTTCTATGGCGACAGCGACATGAAGACGCTCTGCTTCGGTATCAAGAAGGGTCTTTACGACAGATACGACTATCAACAGTTGGCAAAAGACAACGAACTGACTCCTGAGCAAATCGTGGCAAGAGTGTAAAGCCATCTACAATGGCAAATCTAGTAAGGCCATAAGCTTTACTTATCAAATAGAAATACTTCATATTTCCATATAGCAAGCGGCGCTTCCCTGTAATAGAGAAACGCCGCTTCTTTTATTTCGCCTTGATGACAAACTTGAACTCTCTGTCACCATAGTGCATACGATACTTTTCCATTGGCTTCGACATCCAACTGTCGATACAGCCCAAGCCATACTGGCGCTGCTGGATATGCAACTGCACCAAGCCCTTGTCAACCAAGTCGCCACTATGCTGCCCCCAGTCATGCTCTTTCTCCAAACCAGCATCCAAGTCCTCTACGAGATAAGGGATGGCACTGCATTCCATCGGTGCATAGCCCTCGAAGGTGATGCCCTTGCCTGTGGTAGGATTGAAGATGGAGAAGGAACGGATGTCGGTATGATTGCCACTCTCCTGAGGACGAACGTATGGATAATACTCATCCTTCACGTTCGACTCGTACTTGCCGATAAAGGCTGAAAAATGACGGTCAATGTAGTTCTCCTCAGGACCTCTGCCATAATACTCCAACTTGGAGAAAGCGGCAGGCATCTGCAACTGCATTCCATAACGGAACAAGTCGGCAACCTTGGTTTCTTTGTCAGTGGTCATCTTCTCAGTCACAGCCACCTCGCCTGCGGCATTGATGCGATAACGGAGCTGAAGCTGTGCCTTTACCTCTGGCATATCGAAGAGGGCGGTCAGCACCACACTGTCCTTCAACACCTGCTTGTCAAACGACTTCAAGTTCATGGCAGGATTCTTCCACACCTGCATCTCCTTCTGCAAGGATGCACCATAGTCGTTGTCGGTAGGAGCACGCCAGAACTCAGGTTTGATGCTCTTGCGGAACTTCAATATGGGTTCCTTGTCGATGTCGAGATAATCAATCATACCCGTCTTCTTGCCGATGGTAACGGTCATTCTATCAGCCGTCACCTTCACATAGCTGTTGGTTTCCTCCACATCGATGTTGCCGCTCTTAGGGGTATCGACCTTATCAAACTTGTAATCGCTTACCACAAACTGCTGGCGAGCCATCACCTGTCCCTTGTCCACCAAAGGTTCCTTGCCATCACTGGCAAAGGCAAAGTTGACGGCGATTTCCTCGCCTGCATGTTGCTGCTCAGCCTCAGCGATGGCTTTCTTCAGAGCCTCGCTTTTCACGTTCTGTGTAGCTTGTGGGGCAATGCCCTTGGTATCAGCAATCGCTACCGTAGAAAGCAAAACACCATTGGCATACACGGATGCCGTCAAGCTCAAGTCGTCGATGTTCTTGAAGAAGTTCTCATTATATATCTTCAATGCTCCGGTAGAAGCATCGAAGTCCTTGATCCATACATTCTGATGATAATACTGAATCTCATAGGCATGAGGATTCAAACGGCGGTCTGGGGCTATGATACCATTGCAGTTGAAGTTGTAGTCGCTGGCAGGATAACGACCATAGTCGCCACCATAGGTGAAGATTTCCTTGCCTGTGATAGGACTCTTGTCACGAAGACCTTGGTCCACGAAGTCCCAGATATATCCACCCTGATACTTTGGATATTTGCGAATCAAGTCCCAATACTCCTTGAATCCACCCTCAGAGTTACCCATCGCATGGGCATACTCACACTGGATGTAAGGTTTGGTGCCATCACTCTGACAATACTTCTCGCTCTCCTCATAGTCGATGTACATCGGACAGTAGATGTCGGTCTTGCTGTCATAACCACCACGCTCATACTGCACCGGACGAGTCTTGTCGTAAGCCTTCACCCAGTCGTATGTCTTCTCGAAGTTGATGCCATAGCCCGCCTCATTGCCCAAACTCCACACGATGATGGAAGGATGGTTCACAAAGGTCTTCACATTGCCCTCGTTGCGCTCGATATGGGTCTGAAGATACTCAGGGAACTTCGCCAGCGACTTCTCGCCATAGCCCATACCATGGGACTCCAAGTTAGCCTCAGCGGTGATATACAAACCATATTCATCGCAAAGGTCGTACCAACGAGGATCGTCAGGATAGTGACAAGTTCGCACGGCATTGATATTCAACTGCTTCATGATCTTGATGTCTTGAATCATGCGCTCCACACTGACGATATAACCGCCGTCTGGATCTATCTCGTGTCGGTCGGCACCCTTGATCAAGACAGGCTTGCCATTGACCAAGAGCTGTGCGTTCTTGATTTCCACGTTGCGGAATCCCACTCTCTGTGGAATCACCTCCGATACTCCTTGCTTACCACTGACTGTGATATACACTTGATAGAGATTCGGTGTCTCGGCTGTCCAAGCCTTCACCTGTGGCACCTTGATGGTTCCCTTTACACCAGAGGCAGAAGCCACTTGCTTACCATCCTTGTCGCACAAGGAAACAGTGACGTTGGAATGGGCGCCCGTCAGCGAAACCTGGTAATCCAGTACACCATCCAGATAATTGTTCTCCAATCCTGCATTGAGTCGAACATCGGCAACATGTGTCTTAGGACGGGCATAGAGATACACCTCACGGGCGATACCGGTCAGACGCCAGAAGTCCTGGTCCTCGAAGTAAGAACCATCGCACCATCTCATCACCTGCATGGCAATCAAGTTCTTGCCCGGTTTGAGATACTTGGAGATATTAAACTCGGCAGCTACCTTGCTATCCTCGCTATATCCCACATATTTGCCATTCACCCAAAGCGAAAGGTTGCTAGTGGCAGAACCTACGTGGAAATACACATCCTTACCCTTCCAATCCTTAGGAAGATCAAAAGTGCGGCGATAAGAACCCGTATAGTTATTGATCTCACTGATATATGGAGGATTAGGGTCAAACTGAGTAGCCCAGGCGTACCCGACGTTCTTATACGTAGGGTCGCCATAGCCATTCAGTTCAAACAATCCCGGTACCGGGAAGTCCTTCCAGTTGCTATCATCGAAATTCGCCTTGAAGAAGTTCAAAGGTCGCTTGTTGTGATCCTTCACAAAGTTAAACTTCCACGTTCCCTCCATGGAGAGATAGTTGGCAGACTGTTTCTTGTCAAAGCCTTGCGCCTTGCTCAAATCCTCGAAAGCAAAGAAAGCTGCACGCCGAGGCTCTCGATTCTGCTGGTTGACATCCACATTGTGCCAACGAGTCTCGTTTTGAGCCGTCGCCGTCACAGGACTTGTCAAACCCAGAGCAGCCAAGAGTGAGATGGATAAAATGGATTGTTTATTCTTCATCATATTATAAAACGTAATAGATTTTATACAAATATTAGTGGCAATACTGCTCACTTGACACTTTCGAGAATTTCGTGGCAGTGTCCTTTCTCATTTCTACAGAGAGGTCACTCCACCAGCCAGGCCATCCACCGATGATATTCGATAGGAACACCATCTTAACTGGGTGAAAACCTTTTGCCAATGCCAAGGAGGTATCACGAGAAGATACCGCCTTCACCTCACCCTCGTTGCTTATCACCAACTGGTTGTCTATCCAGAGTTGGTCAAGGCGAGAGGAGAGATAATATACGCCATCCTCAGGAACATAGATGTATCCCTCGGCAATAGCGGCATAGTTGTTGGCTCCTCTTAGGGTAGCTGCATCCTCTTCCTGCTTGATTTTCATCTCGTTAGGTTGAGCGATTACGCTTTCCTGCCATACGGAGTCGGTCCAGTTGAGTTCATCTACACGAAGATAGTTGCCCTTCACTCTGCGCACCTTCAAACCTTGTTTTGGCTCTGCCACAATAGCGGCAGGGGCATAGTCTTGCTTCTCCACCACTACCGTTCTCACCCTACTCATCTTTCCTGAAGGCAAGACGGTAGCTATCTTGATAATGGCATTGCCACTGACAGGGATTGGTTGCTGATAGACAGCTGAGGTCGGCTGAGGCGTCGTACCGTCCAAGGTATATACCATCTTCATCGGACGAGAGGTGGTAAAGGTCACGGTCGTGTCACGAGTGATGACCACTTTGTCGCAAGAGCCATTCGGCTGTTCTGGCAATGGGATATGATAACGAGCATGATGCTCATCCAAGCGAACACAGTTGGCATCCAAGCGACGGCAGAAGTCCTTGAAGTTCTTCCGGTTGAGTGGCGACCAAGCAATCTCGGCAAGCGCCAAGGCACGAGGAAACATTTGGTACTCTCGCTTGGCATTGGAGTACATATATTCCGACCAGTTGTTGCACTGCACACCCAAGATGTGCTGACTCAAGCCCAAGGTCTTCAAGGTATCAGGCACAGGATTGTAACCATAGGTTTCAGAGAGATAAACCGGTGAACTCTGGATGGTTACAGGCTCCACTTTTCTATCTCCTTGATAGTAATCGAGATACAAGCCACCACCCCATGCTGGAGTCATGATGACATCATGCTTTTGGAGTGCCGCATCAATGCCACCCTGAGTGCCTCGCCAAGACATCACCGTGGCATCCGGACTCAATCCACCTTCCAATATCTCATCCCAACCGATGATCTTCTTGCCATATTTCGCCAAGATTTTCTCCATTCTTCTGATGACATAGCTCTGGAGCCTTTCCTCGGCGGAATGCTTGCCATCAGCCTGCAAGTCCTCATTCTGGATGCGCTTCTGACAAGCAGGACAATTCTTCCAACTCACCTTCGGGCACTCATCACCACCGATATGGAAGTATTTGCCTGGGAAGAGAGGCACCATCTCACGGAACACATCCTCCAAGAAACGGAACATATCCCCCTTGCCAGGGCATAGTACGATATCCTCTACGCCCCATACGATACGAGGAGAACCAGGCTCCCCCTTGCAGGAAAGTTCTGGATAAGCCGCAATAGCAGCCATCATGTGTCCAGGAATATCCACCTCAGGAATCACCGTGATATATCGCTTGGCAGCATAATCCACGATGTCCTTGATTTGCTCCTGTGTATAGTAACCACCATAAATGGAACCGTTCCCCTCCTTTCGGTATGCACCAATGGAAGTCAACTTAGGATATTTCTTGATCTCGATGCGCCAACCTTGGTCTTCCGTCAAGTGGAAGTGCATGGTGTTGACCTTGAACATAGACATGATGTCGATTTCTTTCTTCACATTCTCCACGGTCATGAAATGGCGACAAGGATCCACATGAAAACCACGATAACCGAAACGAGGAGCATCCTCTATGTCACAGCACTGAGCCACCCATTTCACACCCGACACTTTGGTTGGGCTTTCTATCTGGGCAGGCAACAGCTGCATAAAACTCTGCATGCCATAAAAAGCACCCTTTCCCGTCTTTGCCTTGATAGTCACACCCTTGGAAGAAACTCTCAATCTATAACCTTCCTCAGCCATCTTCATAGAAGGAGAGATTTGGATGGTGATGTTCGCCTTCTTTGCCCCCACGTTCACCTCATAACCAGTAGAGGCATTCAACTTATCGGCAAGATACTGGGCAATAGCCTTTCCCTCAGCAGTGTTATAGGAAATAGCCACCTTTTGTGGCAAGATAAACTCACCTGACAGTCTCTGTGTCTTCACTGGCACAGGGATAATATTGATGTCGGCAGCGACTGCAGATGTTGGCATACCGCCCAACATCGCAGTCAGCGTGAACAACGACAGTACTTGTCTGATTTTCTTCATTTTAATATTTAATCTAAGTTAGAAATCTATGTATTGAATAGTATAACAATGATTACAACAGCTTGTTTTCTGATTATAATGGTTTGTATTCCACAAAAGCTTCCATGGCCTCATAGCAAGCCAAGCCCAAGCCATCATAAAGCTGAGCGGTACCTCGGTTGCGGTCTTCGGCACGTTGCCAGAACAATCGTTCGTCATTACCCAAGAAAGGTGCGCTCTCCATTTGTGACTGATGCTTGAGGATAGAGTTTCTCTTGGCTCTCAACTCCTCTGGGCTCAATGGCACGCACATCTCGATGTTCTCAATCTCCCACTCTGCCCAAGCGCCACGATACATCCACATGCGGCAATCCTTGAGCCACTCTGCGCCAGCGTCCTTCTCCAAGTCGATGGCAGCCAAGACGGCATCTGTACATTTCTTGTGGGTGCCATGAGGGTCGGCAAGGTCGCCTGCCACATAGATCTGATGAGGTTTCACCTCTTGCAAGAGATGGCGAACTATCTCCACATCCTTCTCTGTCATAGGCAATTTCTCGATTTTTCCACTCTCATAGAAAGGCAAGTCGAGGAAGTGTACATGATCCAAAGGAATCTGATTGTAGGTACAAGCGGTACGAGCCTCGCCACGACGTATCAAACCCTTGATGGTCAGGATGTCCTTGGTATCGAAGTCGCCCTCCTTCTTCTGTGCGAAGAATTGCTTGATTTCCTTATACTTATTAGAGATGACACTATCCTTGGAATCGGCGAAAATCTGGTTGAAGCCATTGATGAAGTGCATGAATCTTGTTACCTCCTCATCTCCCACGGCGATATTGCCAGATGTCTCGTAGGCGATATGCAAGTCGTGCTTCTGCTGTACCAAACGACGGATGGTACCACCCATGGAGATGACATCATCATCTGGGTGTGGCGAGAAGACGATGACACGCTTTGGATATGGCTTGGCACGCTCTGGACGATAAGTATCGTCGGCATCAGGCTTGCCACCAGGCCATCCCGTGATGGTATGCTGCAAGTCGTTGAATATCTTGATGTTGGCATTGTAGGCAGAGCCATAGAGAGCCAAAAGTTCACTCAATCCATTCTCGTTGTAATCCTTGTTGGTCAACTTCAGGATAGGCTTGTGTATCTTCTGGCAGAGCCATACCAAGGCAGAGCGCACCAACTTGTCGGTCCACTGGCAGGAAGTAACAAGCCATGGATGCTCGATGCGAGTGAGATGGGCAGCAGCACTCAAGTCGAGTACCACGTGAGCATTCGGATGCGTCTGGAGGAAAGAAGCAGGCAAGGTATCGGTGATACCATTCTCCACTACCTTCTGCATAATCTCAGACTTCTCCTCGCCCCAGGCAGTCAGGTAGATAGCCTTGGCTGAGAGCAAGGTGGCGATACCCATAGTCAAGGAACATGGAGGCACCGACTCCTTGGTCTTTCCACTGTTCTCCATCTCCTCACGAGAGGTGTTGCCTATCAAGATGAGACGAGTCACAGACTGAATACCAGAACCCGGTTCGTTGGCAGCGATATTACCCATACGACCGATACCCAAGAGTGCCACATCCAAGCCACCGAAGGTCTTGATGCGCTGCTCATAGAGACGGCAGCAATCCTGCACGGCGTTCTGTGCCACGAAACCATCCAAAGAGAAGATGTTTTGCTCAGAAATATCCACGTGGTCGAGGAAACGCTCCTTCAACTGGTTGATGCAGCGGATAGAACTTTCCTTCTGCAATGGGTAGTACTCATACGAATTGAAGACCACCACATTACGGAAGCTCAGCTTCTTCTCCTCGTATCGGCGAATCAATTCCTCATAGACCGGAGTCAAGGAAGAACCGGTTCCCAATGCCATCACATAGAACTTACCCTCATGCTGGGCTGCCTTGATGCCTGCCTCGATGCCATCAGCCACATGAGCAGCCCCCTCGTTCATGGAAGCGAAGATGTCGGTATGAATCTTCTCCATTCTGGAGATTTCTGAGTATTCTACGGTCGTCTTAGGCTTATAGAACTCAACGGGTACCTTATTCAGTACGATTTGTGAACTTAAATTGAGTCTCATCTGATTATAAATTTTAAAGATTGTCTTTTTCTATATCCTTGAAATAGCGATATGTACCTACCTTCAACTCATCAGTTGCCAACTCGTCGCAAACGATGATGCCATGCTTATGGAGCTGCAAGGCACTGATGGTCCAAGCCTGTGTCACAGGACCTTCGATGGCAGCCTGCAAAGCACGAGCCTTGTTGTGGCCATTGCAGAGAATCATCACCTCCTTGGCATCCATGACGGTGCCCACACCTACGGTCAATGCCAAGCTTGGCACCTTCTCAGGGTCGTTGTCGAAGAAACGAGAGTTGGCAATCTTGGTATCGGTGGTGAGTGTCTTCACACGGGTACGTGAAGTAAGAGAAGAGAAAGGCTCATTGAAAGCGATATGTCCATCAGGACCGATACCGCCGATGAAGAGGTCGATGCCACCAGCATCCTCTATCATCTGCTCATAATGACGGCACTCTTCCTCCAAGTTCTCGGCATTGCCATTCAGGATGTGGATGTTCTCCTTTGGACAATTGATGTGATTGAACAAGTTGGTGGCCATGAATGAGTGATAGCTCTCTGGGTGTGACTCAGGAAGACCTACGTACTCATCCATATTGAAGGTGATAACGTGCTTGAAGGAAACCTTGCCTTCCTTCACAGCTTTTACCAAATTGGCATACATACCCATAGGTGAAGAACCTGTAGGCAAACCTAACACAAAAGGACGCTCAGCGGATGGCTGAAACTTGTTGATGGTCTCAATTACATGATCAGCTGCCCACTTAGAAAGCTGGTCATAATCTTTCTCAATGATTACACGCATAACTACTTATTAATATCTTTTAGTTTATACTTATGAATTACTAAAATATTTTATTTTGCAAAGATAGAGTTTTTATCCATTAGTTGGTGCGATTTTTAGGTTAATAATTCTAAAACGCCCGCATTTTCTCGTTTTTGGCTATCCTGTGTCTCTTAGTATTTGTCATTTTACACTATATCAAATACTTATGGAGAATCTATAGTGGCAGTGCTAAAAGTGTAACTCCCTTATATATAAATAAGGTATAGGTAGATTTCAAGGCTATAAAAGAAGGAATAATTGAAGAAAATTGCTTGTTTTAATCTTTATTAACTAAGAAAATTAGCAACCAATTCATAAAAAGACTATCTTTGCAACTAAAAAATATTAGTTATGCGGTTAGACTTAATAAAATATATTAATAAGATAAATCGAAAGGCTATGGTTCCTAAGCGACTTCTAGACCTTTTCATAGCACAAGGCTCCTCGACAATTCCCGAATTGTCAAAGGCTGCTGGGGTAAGCTTACCTACTGCCACAAGCGCCCTCAACGAGTTGATGTCTATGGGACTGGCCAGGGAAATCGGAAAGAAAGACAACGCTACGGGCCGCATCCCAATGGTCTATGACTTAGTCCCTACTGCAGGCTATTTCATCGGCGCCAATCCTGAGATGGATTGCTTGGCACTGGCGGCAAGCGACTTCTGCGGCAACCTCATCGTCGAGAAGACAAGAGTTCCCTACCGATATGAGAACACCCCAGAAAACCTGGAGCAACTGGGAAGCATCATCAATGACTTCATCGACACGCTGCCCATCAAGAGGGACGACATCCTGAATGTCTGTGTCAACGTAGCGGAACGTGTAAATCCATTCGAAGGCAGAGCCTACAATATGTTCACCTTCACGGATATACCACTGACCCAAAAGATTTCAGAGATGATACAACTCCCTGTTTGCATCGAGAACGACACTAGGAGCATGACCTACGCCGAACTCATCAAGGGATGCTGCAAAGGACTCAAGGATGTGGTCTTCGTCAACGTATGTTGGGGCATCGGAATCGGTATCATCATCGACGGCAAACTCTACTACGGCAAGTCGGGATATTCCGGGGAATTTGGTCACATGCCAGGCTACAACAACGACATCATCTGCCACTGCGGAAAAATAGGATGCGTGGAGACGGAAGTGTCGGGAAGAGCACTCAAGAGAAAGTTGACAGAACAACTCCTGGCTGGCAAACAATCCATTCTCTCCGACAAGGTGGTCAACCGAAAGGAAGAGCTGACCTTGCAAGACATTCTCGATGCCATCGCCAAAGAAGATGTACTCAGCCTCGCCACCCTACAGAAGGTGGCAGACGAACTGGGCAAACAACTGGCAGGAGTCATCAATATCTTCAATCCAGAGATGCTCGTTATCGGAGGCGAGATGTCGGCAACAGGCGACTATATCACACTACCGGTCAACATGGGAATCAAGAAATTCTCTCTCAATATCATGAATGAAGATTCTAAGATCGTCACTTCCACCCTGAAAGGCAAAGCCGGCGTACTCGGCGCTTGCTTGATGGCAAGACACAGGCTCATGACCATCCAACCCTAAAGGAAGAAGTACCAACATTATGTACGAGAAAAAAATTAAGAACAAAACCTAAACGACATGAAGAAAAGCCTTCTCACTGGCATCATGCTATGCTTAGCGATGATGCCGGCAACAGCACAAAGAAAATCCCAACAAGTGGAACCTGTGCTCCCTACTCCTACTGCCAAACAAGTGGAATGGCAAAAGATGGAGACCTACGCTTTCATTCACTTCGGACTGAATACGTTCAACGACAAGGAATGGGGCTACGGCAACAGCGATGTGAAGACCTTCAAGCCTAAGAAACTGGATTGCGAGCAATGGGCAAAGACCCTCGCCGCCGCTGGCATGAAAGGTGTCATCATCACCGCCAAGCACCATGATGGCTTCTGCCTCTGGCCTACCCACACCACCGACTATTGCATCCGCAATACTCCCTATAAGAACGGTGAGGGCGACATCGTAGGAGAACTCTCCAAGGCTTGCAAGAAATACGGTCTCAAGTTCGGCGTCTATCTCTCGCCTTGGGACAGAAACCAAACCAGTTATGGCTCTGAATATTACGTAGGTTACTATCAGAGACAACTCAAGGAATTGCTCAGCAACTATGGCGATGTATTCGAGGTTTGGTTTGACGGAGCCAACGGCGGTGACGGTTGGTATGGCGGCGCACAAGAGAAGCGCACCATCGACAGAAGAAATTACTACCAGTTCCCTAAGCTCTACCAAATAGTGGATAGCCTACAACCTCAAGCAACCATCTTCGGCGACGGAGGACCAGGTTGCAGATGGGTGGGCAACGAAAGCGGATTTGCAGGCGAGACCTGTTGGTCGATGATACCTTCCAACACCGTTTATCCAGGTTACCCTAACTACAAGCAACTGCAATACGGTTGGGAAGACGGCGACCAGTGGACACCAGCCGAATGCGATGTCTCCATCCGTCCGGGATGGTTCTACCACGAGAGTGAAGACAGCAAGGTAAAGACCGTGGATGAACTTTGCGACCTCTATTATAGAAGTGTAGGTCACAACGCCACCTTCCTCCTCAACTTCCCAGTGGATAAAGACGGACTGATACACCCTATCGACTCAGCCAACGCAGTCAACTTCCACAAGAAGATTCAGCAAGAGCTGGCAGTCAACGTGCTCAAGGGCATCACACCAAAGGTAGATACCAGTCAGGGTAAGCATACAGGCAAGTACATCACCGACAATCAGTATGATACCTATTGGGCATCCAACAAGAGAAAGGGTGCGAGCATCGAGTTCCGCTTGCCAAAGGCAAAAGAAATCTCACGCCTGATGCTTCAAGAATACATCCCATTGGGACAGCGAGTGAAAGCCTTCTCAGTATATTACCTCCAAGGCAAGAACTGGGTGAAGCTCCAGCAGAAGGAAGAGACGACCACCATCGGCTACAAGCGAATCCTTCGCTTCGACAAGATCAAGACCAATGGCTTAAGAATCGTCTTCGACGACGCAAGAGGCTGTCCTTGTATTAATAATGTGGCAGCATTTGAGGCACAAAAAGAAGTCAACAATGAAAAGATCATATTCCTAGACGACTTCAACACCACAGCCTCCATCCCAAATCCTAAAGTTTGGAAACTCTGCGATTTCAACAAGGTGGCATGGGCTCAACACTTCGAGTACGTCAAAGGATATGAGAACGTGAGAGTGGAAGACGGTTATCTCAAGCTAAAAGCGAGCAAAACCGACGGACACTATAAAAATGGCGGCATTCACACCATCCAAGGATTCGATAAGAATACGCGCGTTGAGGTAAGAGCCAAGTTGACGAAAAGAGCACGTGGACTCTTCCCTGCCATCTGGCAGATGCCTATCAACGGAAAGCCTTGGCCTAAGAGTGGAGAAGTCGATATCATGGAATGGGTGCAGAATACTCCCATGGAATTCTACCAGACGGTACATACCTATTACATTAATGGAGAGACAGGTTCTGCAGGTGTTACCAACCCTAACAGAGACCCTAACTTCGATGTCACCCAATTCCATGTCTATGCTGCCGAAAGAAATGAAGATGCTGTTATCTTCTACGTAGATGGAAAAGAAACTTTCAGATACAACAACCAAAACTTGGCAAAAGAGAAGATGCAGTTTCCATTTTGCGATTTGAAGTTTGACATCATCCTCAACTGTTCTCTTGGCGGGACGCTCAATGGGCAACCTACTTGGCCAGGAGAAATACATGACGAAGATCTCCCAGCAGAAATGTGGGTAGATTGGGTAAAAGTAATCAAATGCAAATAAAAGCGATTCCCCAAAAACAGAATCGCATCACCTTGCAAAGAAATAATTAACTAATAACTAACAATAAACAATTTAGACCTATGAACAAAAGAGCGAATTTGTATTTTGCGGCTCTTCTTGGTGCCATGTCACCATCTTGTGCCGTCTCTGCATTAGCAGCTCAAAGCAATTCTGCAATTGCAACTGCTACTCAGCAGCAGAATTCCTGTACAGGTAATGTAAAGGACTCTAACGGAGACCCTATCATTGGTGCTACCATCAGAATAGATGGTCAAAGTGGGGGGGCAGTTACGGATTTAGATGGTAACTTCACCATCAGAGACGTAAAGAAAGGAGCCAAACTTACCATTACTTCTATTGGCTACAAGTCACAAACCATTGTTTGGACAGGTAGCCCTATCAATGTCACCATGAAGGATGACTCCAACATGCTCGAAGAGACTGTTGTAGTAGGTTATGGTGTACAAAAGAAAGCTAACCTTACCGGTTCTGTATCAGCCATCACATCTAAGGATATAGAAGGCGTTCCAGTTGCCAATACCGCCACCTTGCTGCAAGGTCGTATGACCGGTGTCAACATCACTCAGAGTGGTGCCCAAGCAGGTGACGATAACCCTGAGATTCGCATTCGTGGTGTCGGAACTTTCGGCAACAGCAACCCTATGGTCTTGATTGATGGCGTAGAGGGTACATTGAGCCAAATCAGCGATATTGCACCTTCCGACATTGAGAACGTATCTGTTTTGAAGGATGCAGCCTCTGCAGCCATCTATGGTGTACGTGCAGCCAATGGTGTCATCTTGATTACGACCAAGAAAGGTAGCGCAGGTGCTGTCAAGGTCAACTATGGTGGAAGCTATTCTATCCAAAGTGCTACTGTATTGCCAAACTTCCTTGATAGCTACAATTGGGCTGTCATGCGTAATGAAATCAACCCAGGAACCTATAGTGCAGAAGCTCTCGAAAAATTGAGAACAGGCTCAGATCCAGACTATTATGCTAATACCGACTGGCTCGATGCCATCATGAGAACAGGTCACATGCAGCAGCATCACGTTTCTGTATCGGGTGGTACAGATAAGACTCACTTTATGACATCCGTCAACTTCTCTGACCAGGATGGTATCATGCTGCGTACAGGTGTTCGCAAGGTGGGCTTCCGTTCTAATGTGGATTCCAAGTACAAGCGCTTCACTTTCGGTTTGAACGTATCTGGTAATTTCAATGATGTTACTTCTCCTGGCACTAAAGTAGGTGGAGAGGGCGGTATCATGCGCTATATCGCATGGTTTGCTCGTCCTACTGTTCCTACTCGCTATTCTACTAACAACCACTATGGTTATGTAGATGGTTCTATCACAAACGCCGAGAACTTCAAGAACCCATTGGAGGCTATCTACAAGGGCTATAACAAGAACAATGCTTGGCGTTTCAACGGAAAGGCTACCATCGGTCTTGACATCTATGATGGCTTGAAGTTCCAGACCAGCTACGCTTATACCTATTATAATCAGGTAACCAAAGGCTATTCTCCAAGTGGTGAAGACGCTCGCTATGATGCAGAGGGCAATATGTTGAAGGTAGCTACCGTCAACAACCAACTCACCGATTATACTTATCGTGAGACCATGTGGACCAATGAGAACCTCTTGACTTACAACAAGCGTTTCGGTCTCCACACGGTTAGTGCATTGCTCGGTCACTCTATCATCGGTTACGACACAGAGAAACTCACTGCATCTAAGCAAGGCTTCCCTACCAATAATATCTACGAGCAGGATGGTGGTACCAAGAACCCTAACACAGCTGGTAACGCCGGTGCCTACCGCTTGCAGTCATTCTTCGGTCGCTTGCAATATGACTACGACAACAAGTACCTCTTCGAGTTCAATATCCGTCGAGATGGTTCTTCTCGTATGCCAAAGGCTCACCGCTACGCTACCTTCCCATCAGTATCTTTGGGTTGGGTCTTCACAAGTGAGAAGTTTATGGAGCAGCAGAGCAAGTGGATGTTCGGTAAGTTGCGCTTCTCTTGGGGTAAGTTAGGTAACCAGGAAATAGGTAACTACCCATACTCAGCTACATACGCAGCCAGCGGTAACTATTACTTCGACCAAAATGGTAATCCACAAGCAGGTCTTGTACAGAAGTCAGTTCCTAATGAGGACATCAAATGGGAGACAACTCGCAACGTCAACGTAGGTCTTGATCTCGGTTTCTTGAACAACAAGATTACAACCTCTTTCGAGTGGTTCGACCGCAAGACATCTGATATTTTGATGCAGCTCTCTATGCCAGGTATGTTCCTCGGTTCTTTGGATGCTCCTTACCAGAACGTTGGTGAGGTTCGCAACCGTGGTTGGGAATGGAGCGTCAACTATAATGATCGCAAGGGCGACTTCACTTGGAATGCTGGATTCAACATCACAAATGTAAAGAATGAAGTTCTCTACATGGGTGGCTTGGAGGAGCGTATCAGCGGTTCTACCATCAATAGAATCGGCGAGCCTATCGGTTCATACTATGCTTACAAGGCTATCGGTATCTATCGTACAGAGGAAGATTTGAATCGTACCAACTCTAAGGGTGAAAAGATTCTTCAGAACAGTCTGGAGCCAAAACTTGGCGATATTATGTATCAAGATACAAATAATGATGGCGACATTACTCCAGACGACCGCGTCATTATTGGTAACCCATTCCCTAAGTATTCCTTCGGTATCAACATGGGCGGTACTTGGAAGAACCTCGACCTCTCTATGCTTTGGCAGGGTGTAACTGGTATCTATCGTTATAACTGGGAATCTACCAATGACTGGCAAGGAAACCGCACCGACCGTTGGTTGGATCGTTGGTCAGAAACGAACCCAAATGGTTCTATGCCACGCTTGGGTAATTCCTTCAACAACGAATACTCATCATTCTGGCTCTCCAAGGCAGACTACTTGCGCTTGAAGAACTTGGAATTGGGCTACACATTCGACCAGTTGGCAAAATGGGGTGTATCCAAGATTCGTGTTTACTTCGCTGCAACTAACCTTCTCACCATCACCTCTCTTGACAACTACGATCCTGAGAAGACCAGCGGTGACTCACGTAACGATATCCACCCTAACATGAAGAGTTTCTCTTTCGGTGTTAATATTAACTTCTAAATCATGGAGGACTATACAATGAAAAAGAATAATATATTCAACTATATGAAGAGTTTGTCGCTTTGCGGTATCTTGGCGTTATCTGCCACATCTTGCTCTGACGACTTCTTCGATATCAACAACCCAAACGAGATTTCCAGCGGTAACTTCTGGAAGACTGAGAGTGATGCCTTGATGGCACTTACTGGCTGTTATGATGCCATGCAAGACGGCGATTTGTTCAATGACTATATTGATGGTTGGAAGTTTGGTTTCCTATGCCGTGAAACTTGTACCGACAATGGTGGTCACTCATGGGGAGAATGGATGTTAGGATCTTCTATAGCAAAAGGCACATCCACAGCTAACGACGTGTGCTTCTCCAAATATTGGAACTCTAACTATGAGTTAATCAAGCGTTGCAACGCCTTGATAGAGAAGGTGGATGGTATGGAAATGACCGATGCTCAAAAGGGTGCTTACAAGGGCGAGGCTATCGCACTCCGTGCCTTGGGTTATTGCAACCTCGTATCAGTCTTCCGTGATGTTCCTTACTTGGATAAGCCTTTGACATTGGCAGAGTGCCAGCCAGAGCGCAACACCAAGGAAGAGATTGCTACCAAGGTACTGGCAGACCTCAAGGCTTGCATCCCTAACATTCCTGTTAAGGGCAAGGCTGCCAAAGGTCGCCTTACACAAGAAGGTGCCTACGCTATCATGGGTCGATTGGCACTCTTCACCAAGCATTATGACGAAGCTATCGAGGCATACAATCATGTGATTGGCAAATATAGCTTGTTCAAGTCTGGTGATGGTACTGATGGCTACAAGAACTACTCTGAGTTGTTCACTGAAGCCAACGAGGAATGTAATGAGGTTATCTTGGGCATCCACTATGCTGGTCCTGGTCTCAATGAAGGTCAGACATTCAGTATCAGCTGGGGCGGTCCTATGAACGCTATCGAGGCAACTCGCAACCTCTGTGATGATTATTACTGTACAGATGGTCTTCCTATCGACAAGTCTCCTTTGTTCAAGGGTAAAACAGGTAAGGCTGCATACGACAAGGATCATCCAGATTTCGCTCGCTACGAGAATCGTGACCCACGTTTGAAGGGAACTTTGTTTGTTCCTGGTATGAAGTGGCTCAATGATACTTATGACTATGATAAAACAACAAATCCTGATGGCAAGAAGATTCCTTCAGCTTCTCAAGTAGCTATTATGAAGTGGTTTGTACCTGAGAATATGGCAAATGAGTATGATGGAAGTCTTGATTATTACGTGATTCGTTATGCAGAGGTACTTCTTTCTCTCTCTGAGGCAATGATTGAGAAGGGTGGTTATAGCCAAGATCAAATCACCAAATACATCAATGAGGTTCGTCAGCGTGTCAATATGCCTAAGGTTGAGGATGTTGAAGGCAAAGGACTTAGCCAGGAGCAACTTCGCCAGATTGTTCGCCACGAGCGTCGTGTAGAGTTGGCATTCGAGGACTTGCGTTTCGCAGACCTCTATCGTTGGAGCGAGTGGAAGAACGCTGTTGAACGTATGAATAAGGAGTTTGAAACTTACGGAGCAGGTGATTACGAACGTTCTTACCGTGGTGCTCAAGACGAAGTTTGGCCAATTCCACAAAACGAGATTGATACAGATAAGAACTTGAAGCAACACAAAGAGTGGGGCGGTGAGTAAGTAATAACGATATGAATGAGAAGGTGTGCCATGCTTATGACACACCTTCTATTTTTCCAATTTTCCAAAGTTCGGTAGGAAAAATGTTGATTTTACCCGAAAGTTCGGTAGGAAAAATGTTGAAAATGTTTGGAAGTTCGGTAGGAAAAGTGTAACTTTGCAGCCAAAGTATTCATTTAAAGACATTTAGAAATGCAAAGAAACATCATAGAACAATTAAGGAGATGGAAAGACAAGAAAAATCGCAAACCATTGGTTTTAGCTGGAGCTAGACAGGTAGGGAAAACCTACATCTTAAAAGAGTTCGGCAAAACAGAATTCTCCAATGTCGCATACATCAACTGCGATGACAACGAACTCGCCAAAGACTTGTTCGTGAAAGACTACGATATCCAACGCATCATCCTGGCTATAGGTGCCATCACCCAACAGACAATCACTGCAGGAAAGACCCTCATTATTCTTGATGAAATACAAGAAGTAAAAAGAGGAATGTCCGCATTGAAGTATTTTTGCGAGAATGCTCCAGAATACCACGTGGCAGTGGCAGGTTCATTGCTTGGCATAGCTATGCACCAAGGTGAGTCGTTTCCTGTAGGAAAGGTTGACATCCTCCATATCTACCCGATGACATACGATGAGTTTTTATTGGCCAAAGGTTATGAACAGATGGTAGATTTGCTTAAAAAGAAAGATTGGGAAACTATCAAACTCCTAAAATCCCAATATATTAAGGTACTCAGAGAATACTACTTTGTAGGTGGAATGCCAGAGGCTGTCAAGTGTTTCATCGAGACCAACGACTCTAATCAGGTAAGAGAAATTCAAAACAACATATTGTTCTCTTATCAGAAGGATATATCTAAACATATACCCACATCTGAGTCCAACCGAATCAATATGGTATGGCAGTCCATGCCGTCACAACTTGTAAAAGAGAACAAGAAATTTATCTATGGCGTGGCTAAGCCTGGTGGTAGAGCCAAGGATTTCGAGGTCGCTATACAATGGTTGATGGATGCAGGATTGGTATATAAAGCAGAAAGAGTCAAGGAACCCAAGAAACCTTTGAAATTCTATGTAGATATAGCTAGTTTCAAACTCTTTCTTCTCGACTGTGGATTATTGGGAGCCATGAATGAGACCGAAGCCAAAGACTTGTTGGTCGCAGAAAATGGCATGGAAGAATCGAAAGGTGCCTTCACTGAGAATTTCGTTATGTCACAGCTCGTTGCAACAAGAGACACATCAGTTTTCTACTACTGCAATGATGCAAAGTTGGAAATAGACTTCCTTATCCAACAAGATTCACAAATAGTCCCCATAGAAGCCAAAGCTGAGGAGAATTTACGTTCAAAATCTCTCTCCTCTTTTGTATCGTCTCACCCTGAAACCCACGGCATCAGATTCTCTAAGTCAGACTATAGGGAGCAAGATTGGTTGACGAATGTGCCACTATATGCCGTTTCGACTTATTTTAATAACAACAATAACTGACATTTTAACAACTCTGAAACATGATGAACATCAAACGAATGATATGTTGCGCCTTTTTGGCGGCAATGTGTACAAGCAGCTTTGCACAAGATCAAGAGGAATGGAAATTGGTTTGGAGCGATGAATTTAATATCAATGGTCGCCCCGACTCTACTGTATGGAATTACGAGATTGGATTCCAGCGCAATCATGAAGACCAATGGTATCAGCCTGCCAATGCCTATTGCAAGGGAGGATGCCTCGTCATAGAGGCTAAGAAGGAGAAGAAGGAAAGAAAGAATCCAGGCTATGACAAGAATAGCCAGCGATGGCCACAAAATGTGGAAAACATTCGCTATACTTCTGCTCTTCTCAATACAGCACAAAAGAAAGAGTTTCTCTATGGAAGAGTGGAAGTGAGAGCAAAAATCCCTACCGCATCGGGAGCCTGGCCTGCCATTTGGCTCCTGGGAAGAGGGATGGAATGGCCTTCAAATGGTGAAATTGACATCATGGAGTTTTATCGCAAGCAAGGCGTTCCCCATATCCTTGCAAATGCTTGTTGGGGAACGGAGCAGCCATACGTGGCTCGCTGGAATAGCAAAGCCATCCCTTTCAGTCATTTCACCGACCGAGACAGCAAATGGGCTAAGAAATTCCATATCTGGAGAATGGATTGGGACGAAGAGTCCATCCGCATCTATCTAGACGATGAACTGCTCAATGAAATCAAGCAGAGTGAAGCTGTGAATGGCAAACTGGGCAAGGAAGCCCAGCCTTTCAAAAAACCACAATACATTCTCCTCAACCTAGCGATTGGTGGTGACAATGGTGGCACCATCGACGACAAAGCCTTCCCTATGAAATACTATATCGACTACGTAAGAGTATATCAGAAAAAGCATTAAATATTTCTTAAAGCCTAGGAAATATGTAAAAATCGCATTCTGATAACTTAAACACACCTTCTATTAAAATTATGCAAATTGCATTATGCGATTTGCATAATTCAAAATAAATAATTATCTTTGCAGCCGAATATCAAATAGTTACAGCATGGAGAACCCTTTTATTATCACAGGCTATATCAAGCCAGAATATTTCTGCGACAGAAAAATGGAAGCAGAGAGAATCATCACCAAGGTAACAAATGGTGAGAATATTGTACTGATGGCTGCAAGACGTGTGGGCAAAAGTAAATTGATTGACTTTTGCTTGGAATCTCCCACCATCAAGGAAAACTTCATCACCATCTCCATAGACATCCTTCGCACATCAAGCATCCATGAGTTTACCTTTGAGCTAGGGAAAGCAGTCTTTGAACAAGCTGCTCATAGAGGAGCTAAAATGTTGAAAATGGTAGTCAATACCCTAAAATCCATCAACGGCTGTTTCGGCTATGACCCAGTTTCCAACACACCGACCTTCAATCTGTCACTCGGTGACATCTCCAACCCTCTCTATACACTAGATGAGATTTTCTCATGTTTGGAACAAGCTGAAAAGAAATGTATCATCGCCATCGATGAATTTCAGCAAATCTGTTACTATCCAGAGAAGAACATGGAAGCTATTCTCAGAACACATATTCAAAAATGCAGCAATGCCAACTTCATATTCTCCGGAAGCGAACGACATCTCATTACCAAGATGTTTTCTGAGAAAGCACACCCCTTCTACAACAGTGCTGACATCATGAACCTCGATGTGATTCCTCTCGACAAATATACGGAGTTTGCCACGAATCTATTCCATAAGTTTGGCAAGGAGATAGAAACAGAATCTATCTCCTTGGCATACAGTACTTTTGATGGTAATACCTACTATGTGCAGAAGGTAATACATGAGGCTTTCAATCAAACAGACCTAGGGCAGGAGGCTGTTCCCTCCATGATAGAAAGCATTATCCACTCCATGATATTGGACAACGACCACAAATTTAGCGAGATGCTTTCTCGCCTCTCTCTCCCACAAAAGGAACTGCTCTACGCCATCGCCAAAGAAGGGAGAACACAACAGATTACCTCCATGGCGTTTATCAAAAGGCACAACTTGCGGTCTGCCAGCAGCATTCAGAGTGCCATCAAGAAACTGATGGAATATCATTTGGTTTCCACCTCTCTCTCCGTGTATTATATAGACGACCAACTGATGCGACTATGGCTGAAGCTATAGCCTGATGAGATGGAGGACTATCTCAGCCCTCCACCAGTATATCTTGCATCACATACTCATCGAAGCCGATGCTAATATCCGCCCCATTGCGCTCGAAAACCTTCAAGAGGGCGGATTGCATATGGGGGTCGATGAGGAGGGCTCCTCGCTTGGCACGACAATAAGAGGACTCACTGAGGTAAGGCGTACGAGTCCAAAAATAATGAGTATTGCAAACTGGCATCGTACGGAACATCCTACGGAAACCTTTCGCCCAACGCTGCTTCTCCCACACCAAGAAATGAGAGCAACCCTTGTCTGCATCATAAGATATGCGGTCAAAATTGAGCACCTGGTAACTATCTTCCTCATTTTTAGCCTTGAGGTAATTGGCATAACGAACGCACTGAGCGTTTCTCTTGCAGGATGCCATTGGGCACACTGCACCAAAATTGATTTCATTTGACATTTTCTTATTCTTTTATGATTAACAATGAATAGTAATGCTACTAAGAAATGATAGTAGTACTTTTAAAATACGACTGCTTATCCCGACTAGACTGTCTGCCTAGGACAGTCAGACTGCACAGGTAGAACAGCTAGGCTGTTCAGGGAGGACAGTCATGCGCCATCCTAGAGGGCAAAACACCCTACAGATATATAGCTTCGTTTTTCTATCTCACACCTCACTCCGCAAGACATATCTTTCTGTATATCTGACATTTATATGGTGTGTGGTGTAAGTGCTGACACCTCACTCACACCACACGACACCACACTTCTTCGATTAGGCAGCATACTTCGAGATGAGCAGATAGGCTTGACCACGATTGGTTCGCTTGGTATCACACCCCAAGAATCGCATAGCCTGACCTATACGAATCTTGGTACGATGGTCGGATATGAGCATCGGATACAATCGGTGCAAGCTATCAAAGATTTCTGACACAAGCATCCATTTTCCACCATCACCCTGAGGTGCCTGAAAACAAGCCTTCAGCATCACCTCCATATCATCGGTCTTGAAATAGGGATAATTGCACTTCTGGATGCGAGCCACCATATCGTTAGTAAACCAGTAAGGAACGGATTGTTCCTTCAACTCATACATCACTTGCGCATAGAGTTGCGCATAATCTATCGGGGAGGCATTGTCGATATAAGCACCTGCAGGTATGCGAATGCAGATGAATCGGCGGCTTCCCGTAGGGTCGCAAAGCGGATGCTCATCGTTGGTGGTAGCCAAGAACGAAGCATAACGAGGACGGTCGGCTTGGCTTCTACCAAAGATAGGGCGACCATTTACCTTCACCTTGGAGAGGGTTTGCTTCAACTTGCCTTGCTGAGAAGGTCCCATGTTAGCCAACTCATCTATGTTGACAAAGAGATTATGGGTGAGCGCCATCTCAGAGTCAAACTTATTGCCAAAATTGATATGGTCGAGGAAGTAGCATCTCAGCTCCTCTGGCAAGAGACGATTGGCGAAGGTGCTCTTGCCACAACCCTGTTGCCCGATGAGGATGGGTGTCACCTCATTGCCATGGAGCGTATCGAGATGAAGCCAATGAGCCACGGCCGAACGAAGCCAAGTGGCGCACCATCCCAGTTGTTCGCTCGTGATGCCGGGGATTCTGCTAAACAATGCCGCCACATGATTCTTGCCATCCCACCCTAGCAAGTGGTCGAGATAATACTTTATCGGATCATAGTCGAGCACTGCCTTGGAGCCTATGTACTCCTCTATGTCTTGGCGAGGGGAACCATTGCCGCCAAGTCCAAGTTTCTTGGCATTTCTCACGATGGTGTTCAAGTCTTCCTTGGTGAAGACATTCCATGTCAGTGCCTGGTCATTGTCTTCAGAGACAACGGCAAACTCTGTTTTACCACTGAGGAGATTTCTTCTGAACTGATAGTTCTCCTCCAAAAAGGCTTCTACTAGGTAGATGTCTGATTGATTACCTGTCATCTCAGAGGATGACTGATTTGAATTTGATAGTTTTTTGATCATAATGATATTATTTAATTGTTTAACATGTATGCCAATGAATGCTCAACTATAGCCGAACTCATAGGAGTGTGGTGGAGTGAGGTAGTCGTGAGGTGTCAATCGGCACACCACACAGCATATATCATCCTATATATCAAGCATTTGCGACCTATCTAGTGAGGTGTGAGGTAGATTTTGGAGTTTTGTCCTCTCATCTCGTTTCGACAATGCAAAGATATAAAAAGGAAAGGGCATTTACTCATTTTCCCCGCTACTTGACCGTGTTTCGGGGAAAAACAGGGAAAAAATCGAGGGTAACAGGGAAAAAAACAGGGAAAAAATGAATAAAACCCAATATCAAGCCATTTATCAAGAATAATTTGTACCTTTGCAATATGATAAACGAAATAACCATGACAGATACAGATGAACCATCTTCATTCAGCTATGAAGTCTTCGACCGACAGTTGAATACCTATTACATCATGTGCCGAGTGCTCATCAATGGTTGGGAAGATTACTCCACGCAAGAGATGAACTTCGACATCCGATCGCTATACACCAAGGCATCACGACTCTGCTACATGGCAGACCAAGACCTTGCCTTGCAGCACAACGACCTGACCCACCAGCGCAAACTCGCCAACCAAGAGCACCTGGAAGCCATCAACCAGGTGGTCCTAGGCGAACTGTGTCCTTTCATGAGGGACATCGTGGAGAAATACAGGGAAACCAATATCATGGAAGGACATAAATCACCTATGTTCTCAGGACAACTGAGCTTCCTCTTCCCCAAGTTAAAAGACCTTCTGATACAGGACGGTATGACGGAAAATAACCTCGATGAACTCTTGACAAACATCATCTTCATAGAAAAAGAAATGCCTAAGAGAATCAAACCTACTCATTTTCCAGGCATGAAAACAACGGAGAGATTCTGGAATTTCTTCCAGGTCTTCTGTTTCTCGCTTTATCTCGTACTGCATTTCCGTCGTGTCAACCATGTTTGCGGACAGTACATATCGGATGAGGAGGCTGGACGCCTCACCGAACTTGCGCTCCTACACTATCCATCCGACCCTAGGGGACAGAAGGACATCGACCTCTACTTCTCGACCTTGAAATACAACAATAACCGAAATACGCTTGACATCGAACAAATGCGAGCCGAACAACGCAAGTTGCAAGACGAAGTACCCGAAAGCCTTCGCCTTGCCTTCCTGCACCATGTGGATGATGCCCATCAGTTAGGCGTGGAAGTCAACAAGCTACAATTCTCTTCCGAGGAGTACATCCAGTTGCTCTCCGCCACCACAAAATGGCAAATGCTGGAGCAGCAAATCTATGAGTACCAGCATCCTGATGAAGTCGAGTCGCCCCTCTATAACGAGATATTTGTCAAGACTGTCAACAGCCGTCCCGTCAACATGGAAGAGTTGAAGAATACGATAGCCAAGATGATACAACTGGTGAGCAAGAAGAACCAATGGTTTTGTGTATGGAGTGTTTTGAAGCATCACAACCTGCTAGCCAATTACTCGCACGAGGCATTTGCCCGACAGATGATGAGCCCCGAATGGTTTGGCGACATCGTCAGCGATTACCAGCGTTTCTCAGGCGATACCTTGCGAGAATACAAGCGATATTTCTCCGATTACGACTACACCCAATGGGACAATGATGCCTTTCTGGAGCAGAAGCAACTCTTCGGCATGACCAAGTGGTCGAACTCCCTCTGCCTGAAATTCAAGAAGCAATGTGAAGAGATGGAACATGCCATCCGTGGCTGGAGATTTCTGTAGAAAATGGTGAAATATAAAGCGGATAAAAGGGCGGATAGAAATAAGAAAATGCCCTATTAGGCACAATCTCACAAAAAATCATATTTTTATTTTGCAGTGTCCACTAAATATTGTAATTTTGCACCTTGAATGGGCATATACCTTATTATATTAAAGGAAATACCCTGTCAAGAACTAGAAAAGAAACAAAAATAATTAAGATAAAACAATGGAATACAACTTCAGAGAAATCGAGAAGAAATGGCACCAAAAATGGGTCGAGAACAAGACCTACAAGGTTGTCGAGGATGAAAACAAGAAGAAATTCTATGTGCTCAACATGTTCCCTTATCCATCAGGAGCGGGCTTGCACGTAGGTCATCCACTGGGATATATCGCCAGCGACATCTATGCTCGCTACAAGCGTCTCAATGGCTATAACGTATTGAACCCTATGGGTTATGATGCATACGGATTGCCTGCCGAGCAGTATGCTATCCAGACTGGTCAGCACCCAGAGATCACTACCGTAGCCAACATCAACCGCTACCGTGAGCAGCTCGACAAGATCGGCTTCTCTTTCGACTGGGACCGTGAGGTTCGCACCTGCGACCCTAAGTATTACCATTGGACTCAGTGGGCTTTCCAGAAGATGTTCAACTCTTTCTTCTGCAACGCTTGCCAGAAGGCTCAGCCTATCGAGAAACTTATCAAGCACTTCGAGGAGAAGGGTTCTGCCGACCTCGACGTGGCTCAGAACGAGCAGCTCGACTTTACCGCTGAGGAGTGGAAGGGCTACGACGACGTGAAGAAGCAGCAGGTATTGATGAACTACCGCATCGCCTACCTCGGCGAGACCATGGTAAACTGGTGCCCTGGCTTGGGTACTGTGCTTGCCAACGACGAGGTAGTCAACGGCGTGAGCGAGCGTGGTGGCTATCCTGTTATCCAGAAGAAGATGCAGCAGTGGTGCTTGCGTACTTCAGCCTACGCTCAGCGTTTGCTCGACGGACTCGACACCATCCAGTGGAGCGACAGTATCACCGAGACTCAGAAGAACTGGATTGGTCGTTCTGAGGGTACAGAGGTTGTCTTCTCTGTCAAGGACAGCGACGTGAAGTTTACCATCTTCACCACCCGTGCAGATACTATGTTTGGTGTAACCTTCATGGTTTTGGCTCCAGAGAGCGAGTACGTACAGCAGGTTACTACCCCTGAGCAGAAGGAAGAGGTAGAGAAGTACCTCGACTACGTGAAGAAGCGCACCGAGCTGGACCGTATGGCCAACCACAACGTAACTGGTGTATTCTCAGGTAGCTACGCCATCAACCCATTCACAGGCGATGCCATCCCTGTATGGATTTCAGAATATGTATTGGCAGGATATGGTACAGGTGCCATCATGGCTGTGCCAGCCCACGATAGCCGTGACTATGCCTTTGCCAAGCACTTTGGTTTGCCTATCATCCCTCTTATCGAGGGTGCCGACGTATCAGAGGAGAGCTTCGATGCCAAGGAAGGTATCGTAACCAACTCACCTGTAGAGGGCAAGGCAAGCGCAGACGGCTTCTCTCTCAACGGCTTGACCGTGAAGGAGGCTATCGCCGCTACCAAGAAATATGTTACCGAGAAGGGTATCGGTCGTGTAAAGGTGAACTATCGCCTTCGTGATGCCATCTTCTCTCGTCAGCGTTACTGGGGCGAGCCATTCCCTGTATATTACAAGGACGGTATGCCACAGATGGTTCCAGAGGAATGCTTGCCACTCGAATTGCCTGAGATTGAGACCTATAAGCCAACTGAGACAGGCGAGCCACCATTGGGGCGTGCGAAGAAGTGGGCTTGGGATGCTGAGAAGAAGCAGGTGGTTGACAAGGACTTGGTTGACAACAAGACTGTATTCCCATTGGAACTCAACACCATGCCAGGTTTCGCAGGTTCTTCTGCTTACTATCTGCGCTATATGGACCCACACAACGACTCTTGCCTCGTAAGCAAGGAGGCTGATGAGTACTGGCAGAACGTGGATCTCTACGTAGGTGGTTGTGAGCATGCTACTGGTCACTTGATTTACTCTCGTTTCTGGAACAAGTTCCTCTTCGACCTCGGCGTAAGCTGCAAGGAAGAGCCATTCCAGAAGTTGGTGAACCAGGGTATGATTCAGGGTCGCTCCAACTTCGTATATCGTATCAACAGCGATGACCACAACAAGGCTCCAGTCTTTGTAAGCTATAACTTGAAGAAGGATTACGACGTAACTCCTATCCACGTGGATGTCAACATCGTAAGCAACGACCAACTCGACATCGAGGCATTCAAGGCATGGCGCCCTGAGTATCAGAACGCTGAGTTCATCTTGGAAGATGGCAAGTACATCTGCGGTTGGGCTATCGAGAAGATGAGTAAGAGTATGTTCAACGTGGTGAACCCAGATATGATCGTAGAGAAATATGGTGCTGACACCTTGCGTCTCTATGAAATGTTCTTGGGTCCTGTGGAGGCAAGTAAGCCTTGGGACACCAACGGTATCGATGGTTGCCACCGCTTCTTGAAGAAGTTCTGGGGCTTGTTCTACGAGAACCGCACCGACAACTTCTTGCCATCAGACGAGGCTGCCAAGCCAGAGAGTTTGAAGAGCGTACATAAACTCATCAAGAAGGTATCAGAAGACATAGAGAAGTTCTCTTACAATACTTCTATCTCTGCCTTTATGATTGCCGTCAACGAGCTCGGTCAGCAGAAGTGCCACAACAAGGAACTCTTGAAGGATCTCGTGATCCTCATCGCTCCATTCGCTCCACACATCGCCGAGGAGCTTTGGGAAGCACTGGGCGAGCAGGGCAGCGTTTGCGATGCAGAGTGGCCTAAGTACAACGAGGAATACCTCAAGGAGAACGACATGCAGCTCACCATCTCATTCAATGGTAAGGCTCGCTTCCAGATGTCATTCCCAGTGGATACTCCAAACGACGAGATTCAGAAGCAGGTTTTGGCAGACGAGAAGAGCCAGAAGTACTTGGAGGGATTCAATGTGCTGAAGGTAATCATCGTACCTAAGAAGATTGTCAACGTAGTATTGAAGAAGTAATAACTCTATATGCGGAAGGTCGCCTTTTTATGGGGCGACCTTCTGTTCTTTAAAATCTAAACGAGGAAAAAATATGCAAATAGCTATCAATCAAAACATCAAGAACGAGTTCAAGGATTATTTCAATATTACTCTTGGACTTATGTTATATACCTTTGGTTTCACCGTATTCTTGTTGCCTTACCAGATTGTGACAGGTGGTGTAACTGGTTTGGCAGCAGTCATTTACTATGGTACGGGCATACCTATCTATTTGTCATATTTTGTCATCAACGTCATCTTGTTGGCATTGGCATTGAAAATATTGGGTTTGAAGTTCATGCTCAAGACCATCTATGCCATCTTCATGCTGTCCTTCATGCTCGCCGTGGCACAAGACTGGGCTACAGGACCGAATGGGGAACTGACGCAAGTGCTGGGCGAGGGACAAGACTTCATGTCGCTCGTCATCGGATGTTGCTGCACCGGTCTTTCGCTTGCCATCGTATTCTTAAACAATGGTAGTACGGGAGGAACGGACATCATCGCCGCCGTGGTCAACAAGTATCACAACATCTCATTGGGTCGTGTGCTCATCTTCGTGGATTTCATCATCGTGGGCAGTTCTTTCTTCGTTTTCGATGCCAAACCTGGCTATGAGACGATAGATGCCGTGAGAAAGGTGGTGTTCGGTCTCTGTACGATGGTCATCGAGAACTTGATGCTCGACTATGTGATGAATGCTCGTCGAGAGAGTGTGCAGTTCTTGATATTCAGCAAGAAATACCAGGAGATAGCCAATGCCATCGGTATGCAGATGGATCATGGTGTGACGATTCTCGATGGTCATGGTTGGTACACCGGACAGGAGATGAAGGTACTCTGTATCCTTGCCAAGAAGAATGAGAGCACCTATATCTTCCGTATCGTCAAGATTATCGACCCGAACGCCTTCGTGAGCCAAAGCTCTGTCATCGGTGTATATGGCGAGGGATTTGATGAGATGAAAGTGAAAATCAAGAAGAAAGATATAGAAAAATTGAAATAATGAAAATAGTATTTGCAACGAATAATCAACATAAGCTACAAGAGATACGTGACATCTTGGGCAGTGACTTCGAGGTAGTATCTCTCAAGGAGATAGGATGTGACGTGGATATTCCTGAGACGGGCAACACCTTGGAAGAGAATGCCTTGCAAAAGGCACAGTATGTGTATGACCATTACCATATCAGTTGCTTTGCCGACGACACAGGGTTGGAGGTAGAGGCATTGGATGGCGCACCAGGCGTTCACAGTGCTCGCTATGCAGAGGGTACCGACCATGATAGCGAAGCCAACATGGCAAAGTTGCTCCGTGAATTGGATGGCAAGGAGAATCGCCAGGCTCGTTTCCGCACAGTTATCTGCTACATCGAGAAGAAGGATGTATGCCCATGCGGTTGTACCAGCATCAAGAAGGTACACCAGTTTGAGGGTATCGTGAAGGGGCGCATCGCCACGGAGAAGCACGGTACTGAGGGATTCGGCTATGATCCAATCTTTGTACCAGAAGGCTACGACAAGAGTTTCGCTGAACTGGGCGAGGAAGTGAAGAATGGTATTAGCCACAGAGCAAGAGCCGTGGCGAAATTGGTGGAATATCTGAAGAAATGATCAATACTCTTTCGATATTAATCCCTACATATAATCATGTATGTACTGAGCTTGTGGAATCTCTGCAAGCTCAGGCTTCATCATTGCCCAATCTAGAATATGAGATATTGGTTGCTGACGATGGTTCTACGGATGAATACACTATCGAAGAAAACAGAATAATCAACCAACTAGACAACTGTCGATATATCGAAAGAGAAACGAATGTAGGCAGGGCTGCCATTCGCAACTTTTTGGCACAACAAGCTAAGCATCCTTGGCTGCTGTTCATAGATAGTGACCTTCATACAAATAATCCCTATTTTATCCAAAAATATATTCAAGCAGAAGGAGAAGTTATCGTAGGAGGGCTTAAAATAGGAGGCAATCCCACTACACTCAAAAATAATCTACGATACAAATATGAAAAGTCTTGCGAAAAGCAACATGACTTTCTGCACAGAAAGAAAATAGGGAATAAGGAATTTAGAACAACTAACTTTCTTATAGCCAAGGACATCATAAGCCAATGTCCCTTTGATGAAAGTTTCAAATATTACGGCTATGAAGATGTCCTGTTTGGAAAATCCATCTGTCAGAATGGTTATTCTATAGTCCATATTGATAACCCTATCTTATTGGATGACTATGAGACAAATTACCATTTTGTACTCAAAACAGAAGAGGCTTGCAGAACACTATACCAATTCAGAAAAAAACTAAAAGGTTACTCCAAGCTAATAGACTATTCGGAATTTATAAGTAAAATGGGGATTATAACCCCTATTTTAAAAAGACTTTTCCCATGGATTGGTTTACACATAAAAGCAAGACTGACAGGCAATAAACCTAGCATTTTGTGGTTTAATATATATAAGTTTTTATACTACATTCATTTAGAGGCATAGTTATCCATTATAAACGTATATGGTTATGAATAAGAAAGCATTATATATTATCATCTTTCTGATATTTCAGGCGATGTCCAATATAGCAATAGCTGCTATTGGCGACTGGAAAGCCTATATGGCATATAGTGACGTACAAGAGATAGAACAAGCAGGAAACCTGATATTCGTACAGGCTTCCAACGACCTTTATGTCTATAATAAGAACGACCAAAGTATTCAAACATTCAGCAAGATAGATTATCTCAACGATTGCGAAATCCAGCACATCGCTTACAACAAGGCTAGCCAAAGATTGCTCATTATCTATACCAATGGCAACATCGACTTGATGAATGTAAACAACTATGAGGTAACCAATCTATCTGATTATCAGAATGCAACAACAACCGGTGACAAGACTGTCAACGATATCTATATGAACGGCAAGTATGCCTATCTGAGCAATGGATTTGGCATCGTAAAGCTAAATATGGCAAATGGTGAAATCAGTGATACCTATAATCTCGGCTTTGCAGTCAACTGGTGTGAAATTGATGGCAACACAATCAATGCTTACAGTGCTTCAAATGGCAAATATAGTGCCTCTCTAACAGATAATCTACTTGATAAAAACAATTGGAAAAGGGTAGGAGATTATGCCGTAAAGCAACAAGAAGACAAAAGTGAGTTGAAAAAACTAGTAAATACGCTAAATCCAGGCGGTCCGAAGTATAATTATTTTGGTTTTTTAAAATTTGGTAATGGACAACTTTATACTTGCAATGGAAATGTGGGTGGAAACAAAACTGCATGTATCCAAATATTAGCAAATGATAAGTGGAATATATACCAAGATGAAAATATATCCAATGTTACTGGTGTTGGCTACAAAGATTTAGCCTGCCTTGATTATGATCCATTAGACGGAAAACATGTTTTTGCTGGCGGTAGAAATGGATTGTATGAATTTTATGACGGTAAATTCGTCAAGCACTATAACCATACCAATTCATTGATAGAAATTGTTGGTGGACTTGGCGACAATAAGGAATATGAACTCGTACAAGGAGTAAAATTTGACCCATCAGGAAATCTCTGGCTTCTGAATAGCGAAGCACCAACAAGCTCATTAGTTGAATATAGCACAGATAAACAATGGACTTCTCATTCTAAGCCAGATCTCATGAAATATGAATCTTACGGAGTGAAGAACAAGAGTTTTGCAGCACTCGAAAACATGATGATAGATAGCCGTGGATTACTGTGGTTTGTCAACAACCACTGGGCCAACCCATATTTCTTTTGCTATCAATTCTCCACAAATGCCCTCAAATCATTTACCACATTTGTGAATCAAGATGGAACCACTATTGCTCAAAGCGCAATAAGAACCATAGCGGAAGACAACAACCACGACTTATGGATAGGTAGTAACCAAGGACCATTCTTATTGGAAAGCGGTCAAATTAATACAGAAACACCAGTTTTTACGCAAGTTAAAGTTCCAAGAAATGATGGAACCAACTATGCAGATTACTTGTTGAGTGGAGTAGAGATTTTAAGTATCGCCATAGACAAGGCAAATAGAAAATGGTTTGGCACAAGTGGAAATGGCGTATATCTTATAAGCAGTGATAACATTCAACAATTACAGCATTTCACTACTTCCAATAGTCCTTTGCTATCAAACGACGTAAAATCCATAGCCATCAACGATACAACTGGAGAGGTATTCTTCGGGACCTTACAAGGTTTGTGCTCCTACCAGAGTGACACCAATACTATCAATGGGGAAGTTACGAAAGATAATGTTTGGGCTTATCCAAATCCTGTAAGACCAAATTACACAGGTAATATCACCATAACAGGAATTTCACTGAATGCAGACATAAAAATCGTTTCCTCCAATGGTACCTTAGTTAACAGTGGAAGAAATACATCGGGAGTCTATAAATGGGATGGTACTGACTTGAAAGGAAAAAGAGTTGCTAGTGGTGTATATATGGTTATGTCTGCCACACAAGACGGTGAAAAAGAAGTAGTATGTAAAATAGCAATCATCAATTAATGAACAAAAAAAATCCATACATACTGAGCATTATTATTAGCATACCATTCATCTTATGGGCAATACTCCAAATATTGCCTACTTTTGATGATTGGACAACATTATCTATGCCCAATTATGAGCCAGATTATCTGACTTACATATTACCTTTTGGAGTGACTTGGCGCCCCTTTGATGCCATCATGGGATATATCAATGCCATTGACTACCATTTCTACCCAAGCTTAAATCATGTGCTAATCCTCATGGCGCATATCGGCAGCACCTGTGTCATATACAAACTATCAAAAGTTATAGGCTTTAATGAAATAGCTACCAATATTACCACCTTATTCTTTTATATTTCTCCATGCACCATGGGGACAATCCTTAGTTGTGATGCGCTCAACCAAAGCTATTCACACTTATGGGGAATACTATCCGTGTTTCTCTATATTAAAACTGCAGGTAAGCAAAAGTATATTGCATGGACAATATGCACCTACCTATCTGTTCTTTCAAAAGACAATGGCTTAGCATGGGCCATAGTACCACCAATAATTGCCTATACATTTCATTTTATCGACAAGAAAACTTTCAAGAAAGACTTCGTTTTGGGACTTGGTATAGCTATCTCTTACGCCATTATCCGGCTCACAATTCCATATACTTATGTAAAAAATGGTAGCTATGAAGAAGATGTAGTAAGCCTACATAGCAGAATAAAGGGGCTAGTCAACTGGGTAAGCTATACCTGGTTTGCTGCCGATTATATAGCATTCGTTCCTAAACCATTCAGAAACCTATTCTTGGGTTTCCTTACCATTGTTTTATCATGCACATTTATGATAAAAATATGGTGGAACAAGAATATATGGCATCAAAAACAAATATGGTTGCTTATAATAACTCTGTTTATTGTAGCATCTCCTCACCTATTGATAAGTATGAGTATTATGAATGCCTATAGTTCGTTAGGCATAGCCTCCTTAATCATTGGTTATTTAATCAAGAACTATAAAGGGGGTAATACGACTATTCAGAAACTATTTCTCTGCTATATTGTGGCGGCGATAATCACCGATGTACACCATTGGTATAAGGCTTGGCAAACATCACTTCCTGGAAAAACTATAGCCGAAGACATTGTCAGAAAAACAGGTAAACCTGTGAACAAGGTGTATTGCATCTTGATACGTGATGATATGCCAAAATTCTCTTCTTTCTGTGTACCTACCGATGAAGCCGTAGGATGGGGAAGGGCAGTTTGGGCTATCACGGGGTACAAATGGCCAACCGAACTACAAGACACTACTTTGGAACGTACACCCAATGTACAGCAGGAAGCCAGACTACTGGCCCAAGACACTAAGAAAAAATATGATTGTGTATGGATTATCAACAAAGAAAAAGTGGAGGTTATCAAATGAAACAAGTTTCCATCATCATTCCGTGTTACAACGAAGAAAGCAATTTGACGGCTCTCTATCAAGACTTGACTTCATTCATCAATGAACATAAGGAATATCTGTGGCAGATTCTCCTAATAGATGATGGGAGCCGAGACAAGACCTTTGGTATGCTCCAGCAAATACGCCAAAAGGATGAGCGTTTCTGCTATATCAGATTATCTCGTAACTTTGGCAAAGAAAATGCCATGCTTGCAGGCTTCGATTATGTAAAAGGGGGGTGCTGCGTCATTATGGATGCAGACTTGCAACATCCTATCAATGTCATACCAAAGATGATAGCTCTATGGGAACAAGGATATGACGATGTGTATGCAAAAAGAAAAAATAGAGGTAAAGAGAGCTATCTGCGAAAGAGCCTTTCACTCACCTATTATAAACTTTTACAAAAGATAGCAGATGTAGATATTTTGCCTAATGTAGGAGATTTCAGATTACTGGACAGAAAATGTATTAACGCCCTGAAAGAACTTCGTGAGACCCAAAGATATACCAAAGGACTCTATTGTTGGATAGGATTCAACAAGAAAGAAATAGAATTCGACCAAGGAGACAGAACCCAAGGTATTTCCTCTTTTAATTATCATAAGTTATTCAATTTAGCTATAGAAGGTATCACATCATATACCATTGCTCCACTTAGAATATCAACACTATTTGGAATTATAGCATCGTGCTCTGCCTTTTTATATATGATATATATATTTATAAAAACCATCATATTAGGTGATCCTGTACAAGGATTTCCTACCCTCATCATTATCATTCTTTTCCTGGGAGGAGTACAGCTTCTTTCATTAGGAATCATAGGCGAATACTTGGGAAGAATCTTTATGGAAACAAAACATAGACCTATATACATCATCAACGAAAAAGAAGGAATATGAAACTATTAAAAGCCAATAGTGCAACTCTATATCTACTCTTGATAGGCATACTATACTATGTATTATGCTATCTATTTCCTATAACATTGTGTGACGACATTGTTTATAAATTTGTATGGACATCAGACAACGACTCGTTTACAACACCCATATCAAATATTAAAGATATAGCAATATCACAATATATCCATTACCATGTTCTTAATGGAAGGAGTATTGTACATTTCTTACTCCAACTATTTGACGGAATCATAGGCAAAGGAGTATTAAACATCATCAGCAGTATCTTCTTCTGTTGCCTGATTTACATGGTTTCAAACTTTATTACCACAAAGAGAAACAGCGTTCTGAGTTACACACTCATCACTTTGATGCTATTTGTATTAATGCCAGAATTTTATAATGAGTTTCTGCTATTTGTGGGAGTATTCAACTATCTATGGGTTGCAACTGCCACCATAGCATTGGTGCTATGTATCATGCGTCATAAGCAAAGTACACTTAATATGAAGACGTTAGTAGTATCTTCCCTTGCCTTTTGGGTTGGATGGCTACATGAAGGTATCAGTGTACCACTCTCCATGACGCTCATCACATATTGCATAATCAATCATAAGAACATTTGGAAACATTCAATTTTCTATTTTACACTGTTTTACATATTAGGAACGCTCATTTGTATCTGCTCTCCAGGAACTATACATCGCATAGGCCAAAGTGATGGTCTATTACAAATGATTTACCAAAAGTTGTTTCTTGGATGTGTCAACTTAACACAGCTCAGAATCACTTACATTATGCTTATACTTTCAGTCATAACTTATATCCAAAAGAAGAATATATGGAAAAAGCATTTTTCCATATACAAGTATTTCTATCTAACATGGATATTTACCTTTATCCCTGTATTTGGAAGTGGAGTAACAGAAAGTAGAACTGTTTTCTTTACGGAGTTAGTGGCTATGATAATAAGTATAAATCTATTACTTCGCCTATTTAAAATGGCAAGCAAAAAATCTTTATTATTATCAATTTATGGTATCAATGGTATCATATTGCTACTCTATAGCGCTGTTTTGTATTATTCTCTACTCAACTATCAGAACCATCGATATATTATTCAGCAATTGAAAAATCCAAAATTATCTATAATAGAAATTCCACAAATCTCACCAATACGCCCACTTTCGTTTATCTTAGATGAATACGTAAGAGAACCCATTAAGTTTGGTCCATTTGAGAATGCTCAAGCATTTGTTGATAACAATACGCACGTCAAATGCATTAAAATTCTTTATGGGAAAAAGAAGTTGCACTTTGTTCCGAAAGATATAATGAATAAAATTAAAAGTAACTCTTTAAAATATAATAGATATACATACAACAATAACAAAGAAATGCTTGCCATAAAGATTACAAACAATTGTTCTCCTACAAGCATAAAGTTCCTACTATATAAGGAAGATATTAATTTTCTTCCTTTCCACAAGAGATTACTTGCTTATCATGGCAATACCTATGAACAGTCAAATTACTATTATGATACGATTGTTTATGATAATAATAAGTATCTGCTAATTTGTTGTCCAACTCGCAACATAAGCAGAAGAATAAAATATGTAGTATATAAACACTAATATAACACAAACAATTATGAAGATAATTTGCTTAAAAGGTGGAATCGGCAATCAAATTTTTGAGTATTGTCGATACTTAAAAGTAAAAGAAAGTGGAGAAAAAGTATATATATATTATGACAGTAGAAGATTAAAACAACACCAAAATACACTAATAAGTGATGTCTTTCATATCACATTACCCAAAGAGCCTCTTTGGATAACACTATTCGTGTGGATATTAAAGTTGCTGCGTGTTTTCAAAGTTTTCAACAAGTTATACAACGATGAGGAAGAAAGTGCAATACTTATAGATGACTATAGCCAAAGCATAGAATATACAAAGTTAGCAAATGACATTTTTACATTTCACAATCATATTAAGCAAAACAAATATGCGGAATGTTATATGAAGAAAATAGAAAAATCTACTTATTCTGTCGCATTACACGTCAGAAGAGGTGACTATCTACTGAAAGAAAATAAAGATAATTTTGGAGTGTGTCCACTCGCATACTACCAAAAAGCTAAACAATATATAGCAAGCCAATATCCAAATGCTACTTTCTTTGTTTTTTCTGATGACATAGAATGGTGTAAAAATAACCTTCAAGGAGAAAACACCATACTTGTAGATATACCTCAACAAGCACCAGATAGTATCAGTTTATACCTTATGACCCAATGTACTGGACACATTATTGCCAATTCTACTTTCAGTTTTTGGGGAGCCAAAATACTTACAAAAACAAATAGTATAAATATCTATCCCTCTAAATGGTTTTCCAACCCAACATGGAATATTCCTAATTATATTCCAGAAAATTGGATAAAATTATAAGGTATTTATCGTAGTTATGGCATATTATTTGTATTTTTGCATATATGAAACTTAGCATCATCATACCTATATATAAGACACAAGATACTCTCGATAGATGTATAGGGAGTATCTTGCGCCAATCATTCACTGACTACGAGCTGCTTCTCGTAGATGATGGATCACCCGATGAATGTCCTCGTCTCTGCGATGAATATGCCCAAAAAGACCAGCGTATATCAGTGATTCATAAAGAAAACGGAGGATTGAGCAATGCTCGAAATGCAGGCATTAAGCAAGCTAAAGGGGAATACATTACCTTTATAGATAGCGATGATGCCATTGAAGAAGATACCTTACAACTGCTTGTGGATGAACTAGAGGAGCATCCCTATATTGATGTATTGGAATATCCCATCAAAGAAAGAATAGGAAATCCTAATCGGGAAAAAATCCTTTCATTCGAACCTAAGGAATATGATGACGCTTTGGATTATTGGCTGGGCGAAAAGGCTTTTGCTCACACTTATGCTTGCAACAAGATATTCAAACAGCATTTATTCAAAGACATCAGATTTCCTAAGGGAAAAAACTTCGAAGATGTTTTGACTATTCCTTTGCTTATTGGTTTAACAGCAAGTATTCACCCCAAAATAAGAGTTACCAACAAGGGTATGTATCTTTATTATTGGAACAACAGTGGTATCACTGCCCAAGCGAAATATAAGGATTTGTTCAACCTATACCAAGGGCAAACGGCATGTTTACTTCAAATTTTCAAAAAGATAGAAGGACAAGAAGAAGAGATACTCGCCAAATACAACCATTCACTAGAAGAGTTTATGACAAGCATACTCAACAATCTGCTCGACCTCTATGAGATTTCTGGTGAATATGAACCAACACCACCTCTCATCAGTCGAGCCAAATGGCTCAGCCAGCACTCGTCCGTCTCTTCATGGAAATTAAAATTACTCAATATATTAGGTTATCATAGATTATGCAAACTCAACAGACTTATACACAAAATATACAGACGCCAATCGTAAGCTTTATCATCACAACTTACAACTTGTCATTAAATTATCTAAAAGAATGCTTGGATAGTATTCTAAAACTCTCTCTCAACGCCAAGGAGAGAGAAATTATACTCGTGGATGATGGTAGCGATATTTCGCCTCTTAATGACTTGGCGGAATATCAGAATCAAATCATCTATCTTCGGCAACCCAACCAAGGGGTCAGCGTGGCTCGCAACTATGGCATAATGATAGCCAAAGGGAACTATATCCAATTTGTAGATGGAGATGATTACCTGCTGCAAGCTGCATACGAGCATTGCTTGGATATAGTGAGGTATCACCAACCAGACATTGTCACCTTTAACTCCGCAAAAAATAATAAAAAGGAAGAAACTTCTTATGAACTTCCTTCACCTATCTCAGGCACAGAGTATCTAAGCAATTATAACTTACATGGAGCCGTTTGGTCGTATATATTCAAACGCAACATCATGGGCAGCCTTCAGTTTACTCCAGGCATTATCTATGGCGAAGATGAGGAATTCACTCCTCAGCTCTTCTTGAGAGCTGAAAGAATCTTCAAAATGGATACCAAAGCTTACTTCTATAGGGAAAATCCACAATCAATACTTCATCAAACTGACAAGGAGAAGGTACAACTTCGTATGGATAATAATCTAGAAGTTCTTCTGAAACTTCAAAAGAAACTCGATGTTATCCCTTTAGCAGAACGCCAAGCCCTCAGTCGTCGCATCGCCCAGCTCACCATGGATTATCTCTATAATAATATACGAATGAAACATTCTTTGTTTGCATTAAACAAGGCTATTGCGGAATTGAGGAGCCATGGTCTTTATCCACTTCCAAACAAAGACTTTACAAAAAAATATACCATCTTCAGGAAAATGATGGGTACATGGGTAGGACGTATGGGACTCCTGCTCTTAATCAAAAAATAAATTACAGCGTATTATATATAAGGTATATAACAAATTATATCAGATTACATATAAGGTATAACAGAGAAGAAATGAAGATATTATTAATGGGAGAATACAGTAATGTGCATGCCACACTTGCCGATGGACTTCGGAAGCTGGGGCATCAAGTTAGTGTACTCTCAAATGGAGACTTTTGGAAGAATTATCCACGAGATATCAACATGGTGAGAAAGCCGGGAAAACTTGGCGGAATCATGTATTTGGCAAAGTTATACACAATTGTGCATAAACTACGTGGATATGACATTGTACAACTCATCAACCCCATGTTCTTGGAGTTGAAGGCAGAGCGTATCTTCCCTTTTTATCGCTATCTTCGCCGTCATAATAAGAAGGTGATATTGGGGGGATTTGGTATGGATTACTATTGGGTTCATGTATGTTGTAAAGATAAGCCATTGAGATACAGTGATTTCAACATAGGCGACAAATTACGAACCAATGTTGATGCTATCAAGGAAAAGAAAGATTGGCTAGGAACTGCTAAGGAAAAACTCAATAAGATGATAGCAGAAGATTGTGATGGAATCGTCACAGGACTCTATGAGTATTGGGCATGTTATCAACCTAGTTTTCCACAGAAAACAACATTTATCCCCTTTCCCATCAAGAGTTATGCACAACCTAAGGATATTCCCAATACTATCCCTCAAAAGGTAAAACTCTTCATAGGTATCAACAAAAGCAGAAGTGAATACAAAGGGACAGACATCATGTTGAAAGCCGCACAAACCATCAAGAAGAAGTATCCCGAAAAAGTAGAACTGCGCATTGCGGAAAATATTCCCTTCCATGAATATGTAGAGATGATGAATGGAAGCGATGCTATCCTAGATCAACTCTATAGCTATACCCCTTCCATGAATCCCTTGGAAGCAATGGCTAGAGGTATCATCTGCATTGGGGGTGGAGAACCAGAGAATTACGAGATTCTTCAAGAGAACGAACTGAGACCTATCATTAATGTTTTACCATCTTATGAAAGTGTATATGATGAATTGGAGAAACTCGTCTTGCACCCAGAAAGGATTCCTCAACTGAAGAAAGAGAGCATCCTCTATGTGAACAAGCACCATGAATATATCAAGGTTGCTAAAAGTTATGAACAGTTTTATAAAAAGATATTAGGCATTGTTCCATGACAATGGACATAAATATATAGGGAACCCATGTTCGTCCATGAGTTCCCTATTTCTGTTGTATGTAAACAATATTACTTTATTCCACAATCGCTGTCCAGCCACCGCCTGGTGCCAAATGAATCTGCAACTTATCGGTTGTGGATAACTGTTGATAAGTATGTTTATAATCGGTAGCTTCCCTATCTGCATTGATGCCATCGGCAAAAATGTTCGCCTTGCCACTGATGCCTTTTCCATTGAAAGTCTTGATCGTAGAAAGATCGATCGTAAGGTCACGAGGCTGCCAGTTGGTCATCGCCGCAAGATACCACTTACCTCCATTTCTCTTCGCTACTACCACATATTCACCTAGTTTTCCATCCACAGGGATAACTTCGTCATAAACTGTTGGAATTTGGGCAATGAAGTCGGTGCATTCCTGATTTTGCATATACTTCGTCGGACTATCAGCAAGCATCTGCAGAGGAGCATCAAAAATAGTGTACATCGCCATCTGATGAACTCTTGTACCTTGGCTCATAGGATGGTCATTGTTGCCGAAGAACTGGGAACGAACGGCATTCACCATAGCTCCAGGGGTATAATCGAATGCACCAGGAAGAGCACGGAGATATGGGATGGTGACATCATAACGAGGTTGGTCGTGTAAAGGACCATCCCCCACTCTTGGCTCCCACTTGGAATTTTCCAAGCCCTTCACGCCCTCAAAATTCACAATATTAGGATAAGCGCACTGCACGCCGAATGGTCGCATTCCATGGAGGTCGAGCATCAAATGATGTTTGGCGGCACATTCTGCCACCTCATACACCGAATTGATTGCCTTTTGATCATCACGGTCGAAGAAATCCACCTTGAATCCTTTGACACCCATGTCACCATAATGTTTCATGATTTCCTCCATCTTCTTATGACCACGCTGAACAAGGTTGCGCCACGAAGACCAGAGGATAACCCCTACTCCATTTTGCTTGGCATAGTTGATAATACCCGCCATATCCATCTTGTCGGAGAATATCAGCAAATCCTCTGGATCGCTCCATCCCTCGTCAATAATGATATATTCTAGTCCATTTCGCTTGGCAAAATCCACAAAATACTGATAAGTCTCGGTATTGATGCCAGCACGGAAGTCAACACCAGTGATATTGGTATTATTCCACCAGTCCCAAGCCACTTTTCCCGGCTTTATCCACGATGTATCCTTGATACGGCACTGAGGTCCCAACGCCTTTGCGATGTCATTTCCGATAAGTTGCTTATCCTCTTGGGTAACCAGCACAATGCGCCAAGGCAACTTCGTTACCTTTTCCGCAATATAGTTGGCACGCTCTGTAGGAACGAGATTCAAGCGAGCATATCCACCTATCTCTTCTTTCAAAGGATAAGGAGGAAAAGCTGCATGCAAGGCATGAACGGATGACGAAGATGAACTACCAGCAGCAGTACCCTTCAAAAGATACATACCGGGATAGTTTTCCACATCAGCTTCCATAACAACCGCCTTCTTGCCTTGTGGCAAACCTACAGCCAAAGGAGTGATGGCAAGGGAATCTTGATACATCTTGGAGATAGAAGCCTCGTCATAATAAGACTCAAATGAATAACACCAGCGCTCCCCTCCTCTGTTATCATTCACGTATGGCACAAAAGTAGGGTAATCATCGGCGAAAATAAATTCCGAAGTCTCGTTGATAACCTTGTTAATAACTTTCTTTGAAATAAAACGATAGGCTGCTGCATCGTCAAAGACTCTAAATTGCAGATCATAATCACCAGCACCAAGTGTCAACTGCTGATACTTGCGATTTCCCACCTTATTATTACATATAGATGATTTCTTCACCTTCATATTCTTTCCCAAGCATTGCTTATCGGTCTGAAGTGCTATTTCAGAAGGAAACAATACGACTGTCTTTCCACTCTTGATTTCCCACTTCAGGGTTTTATCCACAGAGATGTTGACAACCAAAGATTTGTTGGGTGACGTCACGATATATACTTTAGCCATCATTGGCAAGCTGCATATAAGAGCCAAAAGAAAAGTGATAAATTTAGTATTCATCATACGAGTTATTTTATTAAGTTTATTATCTTCTGCAAAAATACGACAAATAATCGAGATTCACAAATGATAAGAACAGAAAATAAAGGAGAAACAAGCATAAAAACAAAAAATCGAATTCTCAACACTTTGAGAACTCGATTTTTTCATTTTTTCCTAATATATATTGTATAAGTAAAAGATGATGTAAACGTTTCACAACGTCTATTTGATTTAACTGGTGCAAAGATACACTCATTTTCCATCACATAAGACGAAATATCAATTTTTATAGAGTAAAATCTGATTTTACCCCCACTTTAGAGAATTCACACCACCTTTTTATGCAAAAATTACCCCATATTTAAGAAAGGGAGAGCATTTTTTCGATAGGTTTTACAGCCTCTTTTGCAATATTTTCCTCAACTTCTACGGTTGGCCAACCATATTTCAGAGCATTATAAATTTTCTTGAGTGTGTTCATCTTCATATATTCACACTCATTGCAACTGCAACCTACCCCACCTTCGCTCACCTCTGGTGGAACTGGATAGAAAGTAACATCAGGGCAATTTCGCTCCAATTCGTGAAGAATACCAGCTTCTGTAGCGATGATGTATTCCTTAATTTCGGGATGTTCCTCTGCATAATGCAACATGGTAGCAGTAGATCCTTTTACATCGGCTACAGCCAACACAGGCGCCTTACACTCCAAGTGAGCCATCACAACAGCCTCAGGATGCTCCTTCTTAAGCTTGATAATCGCCTCCACTGAGAATTTCTCATGGACATGGCATCCACCGTTCCAGAGAAGCATATTTCTGCCCGTCACGCTGTTGATATAGTTACCGAGGTTATAATCTGGTCCAAAGATGATTTTCTCGTCCTGCGGGAAACTGTCTATCACCTTCTTGGCATTACCACTGGTCACCACACAATCGGTCAACGCCTTCACGGCAGCAGTGGTATTCACATAGCTCACCACCTTGTAACCAGGATGCTCCTCCTTGTACTTCTTCAAGTCCTCAGCCTTGCAGCTATCAGCAAGAGAGCAACCAGCATTCAAGTCTGGGCACAACACCGTTTTATCAGGACTCAACAACTTGCAAGTCTCAGCCATGAAATGAACACCACACATTACCATCACCTTGGCATCAGTTTCAGCAGCCTTACGAGCCAAAGCCAAACTATCGCCCACGAAGTCGGCAATATCCTGAATCTCTCCTACCGTATAGTAGTGAGCTAGGATAATCGCATCCTTCTCCTCGCAGAGACGGCGAATCTCTTTCTTCAAGTCCAAGGTCTCGTCAACAGGCTCGTCAACGTATCCTTTCTCAATCCATTCTTTTTTCACCATAACATTTATATTATATTTTTATTTATTTCTTATTTCTAAAAAAATATAGGGATTATGATATGCCGTGGATAAGTGGATAAAAATTTTCCTAAATATTTGGATATTAAGTTATCCAAGTCTTATACGCAGTTATTCGAAAGATGTTCTTTTACTTTCTTGTTGGCTCATAATGTTTTAATGGATTTATCAACATTTCCCCAATTCGCTGCAAAGTTAATAAGTTTATATCTTTTTTCGATCAAAATTCGTGAAAAACTTCCTTAAAACTGAATAATAACTATGTGGATATCCTCATTTGATAGTTGCAAAATCGTGAACTGTGGATTTCTACAAAGTTATGAATAAGTTATGATAAGGGTTTTCCATACACTTTTCCACAACTTTGTGGATAGATGCTGTGCAGAGCATTGGCTTACGCTCTGCACGGCGTAGCTTGTCGCCTTGCACTACATACCATTACGCCCTGCACGGTGTAAGCTATCACTGTGCAGGGCGTAATGGTATGGGATGCTGAGTATTGGAAGTCAATGTGGTTATTGAAGAATAAATTTCACCTTGTTGATGATTTCTTCTGGCTGAATTTCATTTAGGCAAGCATAATCGCCTCGTAGGCAAGACTTATTGCCATAGATGCTGCAAGGTCGGCAAGGTAATGATACTTGCACGGCGTTGGCATCATCCTGGTTCCATCCCATAAAGCCGGCATAAGGATGAGTGGCTCCCCAAATACTGATGACGGGAGTATTCACTAGCGATGCCAAGTGCATATTGCCACTGTCCATACTGATCATCAACTGTAGTTGACTCATGAGGTTGAGCTCCTGGGCTAAGCCGTTGAGTTGAGAAGAGGCATTGATGACTTGCGGATAGGTTTCTGCCCATTGATTCATGATGGCAGTTTCCTCTTTTCCGCCTCCGAAAAGATATAAACGAACTTGTGGATAAGTATGGATAAGTTGTTGGATAACTTTTTCCATCTTGTCGATAGGATATATTTTTCCCTTATGGGCAGCAAAAGGAGCAATGCCTATCCATGGTGATTGTTTGTCCCCAGAAGAGTGGATAACTCCAGCTTTGTCTGTGAATATCTGTGATGGCAATAAACTGATATCACCCTTGCCTTCCATAAAGATAGATGTGAAATCCAAATTGACAGGATAGCCCAAACGTGAAAAGACATCAGCATAGTTTTGAAAAGATGTGGATAACTGCACTAGTTGTTTGTTTTTGCTAGCAGTCAGTTTGTTCTTTTCCGAGCGATGCTTATCAATGTGGGCAACCTTGTACATTCCAAGATTGAAACGCATACGGAGATAGTTGGAGCGCAAGACGCTATGCAAGTCGGCTATGGCTGTGAATTTCTTAGCCACCAATCGGCGATAGAGAGCGTTCAATCCTTTTATACCTTTGTATTCACCCTTGAGGTCAGCTTCCATGAAACCCACATTGGGAGCAAGGTTCTCAAAGAAAGGTCGAGCAAAAGGACGGCTAAGCATAGTGATTCTCACATGAGGGTACTGCTTTGCCAAAGAATAAATGACGGGTACAGTCATGGCAACATCTCCCATGGCTGAAAATCTTATCACTAGAATATGCTCGGTCTTCATAATTTAAGTTCCTTTATATATAATAAGGTATATAAGGACAGATTTCCATGAGAATGACATATTCTATGGAAATCTATCCTTTTGTTTGTTGGTAGATTTGGAAATCGTCTATTTCTGATTATAGAGTACAGGATTGGTAGAAGGGTCGTTGTACATCTTCATTTGGCGATATACCTTCATGTACTTATGTCCTGCCTCAATGTCTTCCAAGAGTTGGTCGATGGCTGTACTCAAGTCAACCTGCTGTTCCAAGAGAACGTTTAGTTTAGCTTGGCACTTAGCCTTATGCTCGGCTGTGGCCTCAGGGCGATTGACCTGCTCCTTCATGTGGTAAATCTTGAGGGCGAGAATACTCAGACGGTCAACAGCCCATGCAGGACTTTCGGTATTGATGCGAGCATCAGGCAAAACTTTCACCTGCGAATACTTCTCACGGAAGTAGGAGTCGATTTGCTCTACGAGGTCGGTACGGTCCTGGTTGCTCTTGTCGATGCGACGTTTCAAGGTGAGAGCTTCCACTGGGTCGATTTGTGGATCACGTATGATGTCCTCGAAATGCCATTGAACGGTGTCGATCCAACATTTCAAGTAGAGACGGTTCTCGATTGTACCTTCGTCAAAAGGATTATTGATAGGTGTATCAATGTTATCAGTCACATGATAGTCATTGATCGCTTGATTGAAAATCTCGTTGGCTTTTTGTGTAAATGTCATATCACTTTTATTATTAGTTGAACTAGTGCACAAAAGTAACTAAAATATTGCAAATTACCAACTAAAAATAGGAAAAAAGGCGAAAAAAGTGCACAAAATAGGGGTCTTTGTGCACCAAATTGCATATTTTTGCTCAAAAAGTTTGCTTATATGAAAAAAAAAGTGTTCCTTTGCACTCGAATTTTTAATTAGAAATTAATTTATAAACATTTTAAAAGTTACAATTATGTCAGAAATTGAAAGCAAAGTAAAGGACATTATCGTTGATAAGTTGGGTGTTGATGAGGCAGAAGTTAAGCCAGAGGCAAGCTTCACAAACGACCTCGGTGCTGATTCTTTGGACACTGTAGAGTTGATCATGGAGTTCGAGAAGGAGTTCTCTATCTCTATCCCAGACGATAAGGCTGAGAAGATTGCAACTGTAGGTGACGCTATCGCTTATATCGAGGAGAACGCTAAATAATTTAGCACTAATCTATACTAAATGGAATTAAAGAGAGTTGTAGTAACAGGTCTCGGTGCTGTGACTCCAGTAGGTAACACTCCAGAGGAAACTTGGGAGAACTTGCTCGCTGGTAAGAGTGGTGCTGCCCCTATTACTCATTTCGATACAACAAATTTCAAGACCAAGTTCGCTTGCGAGGTAAAAGACCTGAACATCAATGAATGGATTGATCGTAAGGAAGCTCGCAAGCTCGATCGTTACACTCAGTTGGCTATGATTGCTGCTATGCAGGGTGTAAAGGATGCAAACATTGATCTTGAGACAGAAGACTTGAACAATGTTGGTGTTGTATTTGGTGTAGGTATTGGTGGTATCAAGACATTCGAGGATGAGGTGAAGTACTTCGCTACTCACGAGGAGAATGGTCCTAAATTCAATCCATTCTTCATCCCTAAGATGATCGCTGATATCGCTTCTGGTCAGATTTCAATTCACTTCGGATTCCACGGACCAAACTACACGACTACATCTGCTTGCGCTTCTTCTAGCAACGCTTTGGCTGATGCCTTCAACTTGATCCGTTTGGGCAAGGCTAACATCATCGTTAGTGGTGGTGCCGAGGCAGCTATCTGTGCTTGTGGTGTAGGTGGTTTCAATGCCATGCATGCATTGTCAACTCGTAATGATGACCCTGAGCATGCTTCACGTCCATTCAGCGCAAGCCGTGATGGATTTATCATGGGCGAGGGTGCTGGCTGCTTGATTCTTGAGGAGCTTGAGCACGCTAAGGCTCGTGGTGCGAAGATTTATGCAGAGATGGTAGGTGAGGGCGAGAGTGCTGATGCTTATCATATCACAGCTTCTCATCCAGAAGGTCTCGGTGCTAAGCTCGTGATGGAGCGCGCACTTGCTGATGCTAACCTCAAGCCAGAGGACATTGACTACATCAATGTTCACGGAACATCTACCCACGTAGGTGATATCTCTGAGGCTAAGGCTATCAAGGCAGTCTTCGGTGATGCTGCTTACAAGCTCAACATCAGTTCTACCAAGTCTATGACTGGTCACCTCCTCGGTGCTGCTGGTGCAGTAGAGGCTATGGCTTGTGTTCTTAGTGTGAAGAACGACATCGTTCCTCCTACTATCAACCACGAAGAGGGTGATGAGGATCCAGAGCTCGATTACAACTTGAACTTTACCTTCAACAAAGCTCAGAAGCGTGAGGTTCGTGCTGCATTGAGCAATACTTTCGGATTCGGTGGTCACAACTGTTGTGTAGTATTCAAGAAGTATGCTGAATAATTTTATAGATAGAATAAAGCTCTCTTTCCGAAAGGATAAAGAGCTTTATTTGTCTTTGTACCAGATTCTTGGTTTTTATCCTCACGACATCAGTTATTACAAGATGGCGCTTTTGCATAAGAGCATTATGCATCGCAATGCCAAAGGAAAGCCTGTTAACAATGAGCGACTGGAGTTCTTAGGCGATGCCGTTTTGGATGCTGTCGTGGGAGACATCGTTTATCAGCATTTCCCTGGTAAGCGAGAGGGATTCCTCACCAATACTCGTAGCAAGTTGGTGCAACGAGACACGCTCAACAAGTTGGCTCAGGAGATGGGTATCAACCAGCTGATTTTATCTAACGGACACAGTTCTTCTCATAATAGCTACATGGGAGGAAATGCTTTCGAAGCTTTGGTTGGAGCCGTTTACTTGGACCGCGGTTATGATGCTTGCATGTATTTTATGCAGAAACGCATTCTGACACAAATGATAAACATCGATAAGGTGGCTTACAAGGAAGTGAATTTCAAGAGCAAACTGATCGAATGGAGTCAGAAAAATCGTGTAAAGCTAGAGTTTGTCCTGTTGGATCAGCAGAAAGACAAGAATGGAAGTCCTGTCTTTACATATAAAGTGGTGATAGAAGGTTTGGAAGGTGGAACAGGCAAGGGCTATTCCAAGAAGGAAAGCCAGCAAGTAGCCTCTAAGCTGACCCTCGAACAGTTGCGCAAGAAACCACAGTATATAGATGCTGTCTTCTCTGCCAAGGCTGATAGAACCAAGATGGAAGAAGAACCTGTGGAGAATGTTCCTGATACTGAGGTGAAGGACGACTTCATTATCTCTCAGAA
>ENA-UERK01000239-UERK01000239.1-human-gut-metagenome-genome-assembly--contig:-NODE-239-length-51928-cov-16.240053_pt1 | contig 51928 bp, 42 predicted proteins | sample MGYA00242957_ERZ507957 | MGnify/ENA primary metagenome ERZ507957 (study PRJEB26167, sample SAMN06115538) | human gut metagenome | host: Homo sapiens | place: China:Heilongjiang | collected 2015-11-06...
CTCAAAATTTGGATAAAAGTCAACCTTTTTCAGTAATAATTTCTATAATCGAGTCAACCAAAATCAGGAAAATACAATTTGTCCGGTTAAACGCCAATCCACCGGACAAGTTGCCACTTCCGAATATCACTCTCGCCGCGCATCATCTGAAAACAACAAAAAAAGCGAGTCAGGTACGATATAACCTAACTCGCTTTGCGGGCTCTTGGCTCCGCGGCTATCAATCTTGTAAACTTCCGCCTGAAATCGTCGCTTACATCTCAAAATACAAATAAGTTTAAGCGAACTCTACCAAGCGTAACTTAAGCCTTAATACTCCTCCTCGTTAAAGTAAAGGACAAAACCCTCTACAGGCCATTCAGAGGCCGTTTTTGAGGATTTCGAAAGATTTTAAGGCAGATTTCAATGTTCTTATATGCCGTCAGATACCAGTCGTGGTTTCTTCCTAAAATCCGCTGTAAATGTCTTCGCTTCTTTTGTCGCAAAAGTACAAAAACATATGGAAAAACCAATACTTTTGGTGGTATTTGATACGCTAGGCAGATTTTCTTTGTAATTATAATTTTTCTAAAATCGCTCTTTTTGGGAAGAACTGAAGATGCCATCATATTCCAACATATTCCAGCCAGAGACATCGTTTCGCACTCAAATTGTCGATTTGGAAAACGAAGACAAAAAAAATCTGCCTGATTGGCATCAGTCAAATAGGGTACTTTCAAGCGCCGAGTTCTCCATAACAAGATTGAAGCATTTCTTTATAGTGGTTATTCCTATACCGGGATAATCTATCAAAGATATCATAGACCTTATGCTGTCAGAATTGATAGCATGATCGATGATGTCAATTTGCTTTTGGGATCTGATGCCAGTCTGAGACTTGAGTACGCCCTTAGGTATCCCATTCCATTTTGACTTGAATTCCTCAAATAGGTCATCAGGGGCATTCGGGCTATAGTCGTAGATTTCGATTGGTATGTCGCATTTGTTGAGATACTCTTCCATTAATTTGAGCACCTCAGTCTTGTCCAGCCCGCCATTATGGGTTCCAAGCATTGGAAAGGCTATAGAAGTGATGCCCTTGTCTTTATATGTGTCTGTAAATTTTTGCAATCCCTGTTCAATATACTCTATCTTGCTGGGATATTTCCAATGAAATTTCGTTGGAAAATTAAGCACCCACGGGGCGTCTTTCTCACCTTTATAGAGCCACAGCTTACCAGGGGTGATCAGATGTTTCTTGCATAACTCGACATATTCGTTAAACATGTCGGGGTATCTCAATTTGAAAACCAATGCAATTCCTTTCCCCATTACACCGACACAGTTCACAGTGTTGACTATGGTCTGCGCTTTGGAGTTAAAAATGTTGCCATTACAAATTTTTTCTATCATAGACCTTGTTCTTTAATTCTATATATTTCTTCCAATAATTTTCAGACATCCGTATAAGACCTTCGTCTGAATCAAAAGTCTTTGTTATAGGATTGTCATACTCAAATAGCGGTTCAAGATATTTATAACCTCCGGCATCGGCGGTATAAGAGGCTATATCACACTGATAATATATCATGTAAAGATATAAGTAATCAGTAAGTCTCATATTTGCCATCAATGCAAGCACTGACAATTGATCGACGGTTTTGTCGACATTAACGATTCCCTTGAAATATTCTCCTATATAGTCGCCCTGAACCAACGACAAGAGTATTTTGCGATCGTTTTCTGTATAATGGTTTCCACAGCAGTCAAGCGATACTTTCCTAATGATGCTAGAGGTATACTCATACTGTTCTTCTCTGTTCCCCGCTTGCTCGGCAATAGGCTTTCCAATATCATGAAGCGCCAAGAAAACGAGCAGAAGATCACGTCGAATAGGTACATTAGCCGAATTAAAGTACTTCATAAATTGTTCACACACCATTCTTGTATGTTCCTTAATGGTATAGTGTCGAACCTGAGTATTAAAGAGGTCTCTGAGTTCTTTCTCATTTGAGAAATGATCCAAAGGCGATTCATCTATAGCCATTGAAGAAGCATTTAAATCTGGCTGTTTGTACACAATCCATTCTCGGCCTCGTTCATCAGTGAATACAACCTCCACATTACGAAGTGGTTTCTTTAGAGAGATGCATGGATATGCAGATATGCCGGAGGCTGTTTCCCGTTTAATATTATCTGGATTAAGAACCACAACGGAGCTGATGCCATCTCCGCGAACCGAAAGGCATGCGCTATCTTCGCGATATCCAGATGTGATAGAAATTGAAAAATCATCTTCCGTTATGGTTAGCGGTCGGTTATTGCGGTGATAGATATCATTTCCTCCAGCCTCTATTTTATCGCATATAGGATCCCCATGCAATTGAGATTTAAGAATATTGGCCTGTTCGGAATCATAACATATTATTTGAAAGTCGTTTAACTTTGAAAAGTCAAATTCATTCAATACTAAGAATTCTTGTTGAGAATATTGTTTATAGACCTCTACACCATCTTTAACTGTTGAATAGAGATCTTGTGCATTCAGCCTATTTGGATTATCTGTTACCTTAATCACTTCAGCCCTATCCGTTTGCATATTACCGGTGCTGTAGTAGCATATATCAGGCATTTTGGCAATTACTTCTTCAAGAGAAAACTTGAAGAAAACGGGCATTGGACATTTAGGCAATTCCAACCTCAAAGCCTGAGGATAATAAGATTTCCATTTCTCATAATAATTGCCGTCATACCACCATGTTTTCAATTCCCCTGACTCTTTATCCATTCCAAGGCACTCATTATAGAATTGAGTTGGTGTCTGCGGCCTATAGTAGAATCTCGCAAAATCGTGAGCTGTTCCTCTTCTATTTACGTTTGAGCCAGCAGCATTTGCAAAGTGCCCTAACGACTTGTTTCTGCTCAGTATTTTTCTGCTTTTGATTATGTCAAGTGCATTAGGGAACATGTGTGTAAAATGATAAATATATGGCTTTCTTTCTGTAAATTGCTCAACAAACTCCGCACAGTTGAACCCCGCTTTGTATTTAGAAAGCGCATCAGACAAATGATCTATGACCTGACTGTTCTTGCGAAGTTTCGTCCAATCCCAGTTGGCACTATATTTTTCTATCAGGGCTTCTGTAAATGTTATCACATGCGATTCGGATATCTTGCTCCAATCAAGCTCATCAGTGAATAACTCAAGTGTTCTTTCAGATATCTTAAAATCATTACGCTGATTAATCTTATCCCAAATGACTTTATCCTTAAAAAGGATTAAATTATTGTCCGTTACATTAAATCCAGGATCGTTGGAGATATAATTCCAGTCCAGATAGTCCTTATATTTTGCGAGAAAATCTGAATCAGAACAGTTGACAATATTCCTTGTGACAGCATACCAATCGAGCAAATCCCTATAATCCCATAGAACGTCTTTGTCTAAGTGAGGATTAGATGATATCGCCTTCCAATTAAGTTGTAAGCCCTTAAGTCTCGATAATGTGAAAGAATTAGGTATAAACGAGTTAAGGCTGGAAATCTTGAGCCAATTCAAAGGCTTATCACAGAAATGACTTATAAAATCTGCGTCGTACACCAAATCTGTTCTATTCGAGATTGCTTCCCAAGACCAGTCTTTATCCGAGAGTTCAAATAGAGACTCATTGTCTAATTTAATATCATTTCTGGCAGACAATGCTTGCCAATTCCATGGCTTGTCTTTTTGTTCTTTGATGAACTTGATTGAAAATAATATCGATTGGTTCATCGAAAGAGCATCCCAATCCCAATTCATTGATATCTTCTCTTCAATGAGCTGCTCCTTTAGACCAGTATCCTGCCTTGTAGACAGTACTTTATAGTCAAGATACTTGGAAAATCTTCTATAATTTTTCGCAAAGTTTTCACCCTTCAGGAATATTGGGCTGATAGAGCATATATAGCTCCAATCCCAAAACCGAGGTTTTATTGTAAGAACCTTGCTTCTGGAATAAAATGCCTGCACTTTCGACAATTCCTTAAAATCCCATTTGAAGTCTTCGTCTTTCAAGAAAAGAGAAACATCGTCAAACCAGATTTTCTCACTGAAAAGCTTATCGTCCCAACTGAATTCTTTTTCTATCTTGTTGCACCCAGAAATCGCGTGCCAATCAATCAGTTCTATGTCATATTTAAGATATTCTCTGAGGTTAAATTCGTCCCGATTATAAAAATCTAGATAGTCCCACTTGAAAATATTTGTCATATGCATGTTGAATGTTATCCTGATTAAATCATCAAGTTCATCATAAGTGAATTTGCGCGTGATTATTGTCCAATAATTACTGCAATCGTCTTCCGGCATTTTTGAAAGACAGGCGGCAATAGTTGGCAAATAATTTGAGAAAGACAAATCCGAACAATCCAGCCGTTTGTCAAGCAGATATCCCCAATTCCAATAATCGTAAAAATCTGCTAAGTTATTTAAGATAAATTCTTTATCAAGTTTTACCGTCAAATGAGGCCAATCCCAATACTCTTTATAGTCATCCAGGTTGGTGAGGATCTTGTCAGCATCAAGGTTCTTTGTAAGAAACACCCAATCCCACTTTTCTATCCATTTCGGATTGCCGATGGCATTGATGTTCAGAGTAGCATAGAATCGCTTTGTCAAAATGTGCCATTCCCATTTATAATCAAGGTGTCTTCTGACAAATTCAACCGGAGCAATATTGGTCGTAAATAGCCAACCATTTTCGTCCAACAGGTTCGTCAAATTGTTATTTTCAAATAAGTCGGTCAAAAAGTCGACTTCAATTTTGGGCAATAGGACATTCAAATTAAAGTCTTGAAGATGCTTCTTTACAAAATTTTTGTTGGAAATAAGATTAATGTTGGAAGAGATTGCATCCCAATCCCATTGAAAGTCGCTATATTGATCTACAAGTCGGCAATCTGTTATCTTAGATGATATGTGTGAGAAGCCACGATCGCTTGTAATTTTTCCGCTGTGAGTTGCGAAAAAAATATTGTTCCATACCAAAGCTTGATTAACCTCGAATCCTGATACATAACGGCCACTATTCCACTGGATTATTTCCAATGACTCGCACCATTTAATCAGGTTGTCAGTCCAAGCGAATATTTCGTTGTTTGCAGAATAGCCGGAAAAAGTGTAATGATTGTCTAAATAGACTTGGTGCACTTCAGCAGAATCGCAGAACATGTCGACATAGTCAGTAGAGGAACAAGCCCGTTTCAGGACAACAAGAAGATCTAGTTTGTTGTGATGCTTTCCGTTTTCATCTTCCGTTTCAAAATCACTGATATGTTCAATTATAAAAGGCACATCGTAATTGGCAGATATGAACTTAAAGTCCCAATTTTTTTGTGGGTATTGAGGGATTAGCAATGATGCAGTTGTAATCTCATTGCGTGTAAACTCATTAAGATCAAAATCAAGACGGTCGATATTGTCAACTACATATTGCTGCCCAAGAATAGGCAGCAATCTTTCCCAATCCCAATCGGCATACTTTAGCTTTTCATTGTCTAAAAGTTTCTTGTAATCATCTGCTTCAAAATCGTCTCTATTCGAGATTAGGTTGAAATCCCAATTATAATCCGACGAATGTTTAATCACGAATTTCGCAGATAGCCTCTTTGAAAGCGCAAGCCAGTCCCAAAAATAGGTTTTGTCTATGTTATTCTCTATTATTTGAACTGGAGATAACATTGATATGTTTCTCCAGTCGGCTGCGTCCGCTGCTTTTACAAAAAACTCAAATAAATCAGCGTCATCCCATTTGAGACGATGGTTGACTTTTAATATGTCTTTTGGAGAAAGTATATCCAGAAACGGTGTCAGTGATTTGTAGCTTATTATGGCGTCGTCATCGTTCAAAAGGTGAAGATAGTTTCCCCATTCAACTTTATTTAATTTGAGGGCAGCGTTATATGGCCGGTTTAACAAATCCGTTGTTTCCCAACTTAACCGACCATCAACAAATATCAACGGATAACTATTCTTATCATAACAATAGATTCTATAATCGACGTTACATGACGTTATATCGCACCATGATGTTTGTCTAATTGAAAAGAAATTGTAAACTCCGCTTGATTGTGATGATATCCTCATGGCCAGTTCCGAGTCATCCAATATGTTGAAATTATTCGGTACAAACTCATATGACAAATCAGTTTTTTCTGTCAGGATCGATTGGATGTTCAACGCCGACTGGAAAGGGAAGAAGGGGCCCTCTTGGGCTCCGTCTGCATTTATTCCGAAGTTTTCATAAAGACTGATGCGCCCTGTATAAAACTTGAATTTCCGATTTTGATCCAGGGCGATTTGGCCGATTGAAGTCAAGGAATAAACTGTCGGGAAGCACGAGTTTTCTACTCGAAGTATGAGTCCCCAATCTATGACCGATTGAGCGATTTTACGGAATAGAGTCAATTCTGCCTTGTCTGCATACCTTTTGGGACAAGAGTCGAAGTTATCAACAACGTTAAATCCAAGTATAGTTGCCAAATCAAATTCTGACAATTCCCCATTATGCTCTTTCAGCACGGAGCATATCACCACGTCAATATCATCAAGAGGGAACGTGTCATATCCAGACACTTCGCATCTGGTCGTTTTCAGGCTCCATTTACGCAATTGCTCATCTTGCGGTTTTGACGCATAAATAAGTTCGCCGCTGTCTATAATCTTTTGCCAATCCATTTCGAATCACATTTTATGATATTGCCACATTTGCTATTTTTGATTGTGTTGTATACATTGTCATAAATTCTTTTCTGCCTGAAAAGTTCGCTGTTGCCAATGATGATCAATAGGCGCTTTGCTCTTGACAGTGCTACATTCAATCGGTTAGGCGATTGGGCAAAGCCCAAGGTGTTTTGTTTAGGATATCCTCTTTCGCCATATAGTTCATGATCTGGCAGTTGCTCTTTGTCAGCGGCTTTGCATGAACTGCGAACCATTGAGACTATAATGATATTCCTTTCCATCCCTTGGAATCTGTCGACGGTGTTGACTTCCATCGGGAGAGTCGGAAACTCCTTGCTTAGTTCCCACAAATATTTTATCTGCTTTCCATAAAAGCTTATCAAGCCGATCTGCTTGTCTTCATCATTCTTCCAAAGGTTTAGATAACGTTGGAATGAGTCGGACTTTTTGAATTCATTCAATATTGCTCTAACAACTTCTATCTCCCCAAAATTCACTTTCGAAGTGCCGTCATCAATCTCTGGAGTTTCTGTATCCAGCCATATAATATGGTCTGTTGGCTTTATGAGACCATTAATCTCAATTCCGTGGTAACGGCTGTTGAGATTGCTGATGTCTGGATTATCTGCCTGTTCCTTATCCAATCCGCATTCTAGTCCACCATCTTCTTCGTAAAATTGCGCAATAGCATCGTTAATTGCCCAATGCATTCGATACTGTCTATTGAAGACTCCTCTAAGAGTTGGACTTATATTCTCGAAAAGTCTCTGAAAATGTGAAATCTCCATCTCGTCAAAATGCTCTTCAACATAAGCTTTAAGTCGTTGGACTTTATGTCTCTCTTTCCCCTCATTCAGCTCCCGCAGCATATAATCCAGAGACGAAATGAACTCATCTTTTGCCAAGAGAGGGGGAAGTTGTCGATGATCTCCGATGATTATATTTTTCTTTCCATAAATCAGAGGCAGCGACAACTCTGCCGGTGTTGCCTTGCTCGACTCATCTTGTATTACAGTATCAAAAGAAATATTGCCATTGTAAATCTTGTGTTCCTTTCCATCCCGCCCTGTCTTAGTAGTCACTTTGCCAAAAAGTTCGCAATAACATCTGAAAAAAGAGGTCGGTGTCCCCTTCGTATTCTTCTCTCCAATTGAGCTACAAGTAGCACCTATTACGTTACAATGGTGAATATACTGATTAAAAATCAGCGTGCGAGTCTCCTTTGATGGTTTTGATAAATATCGGCACCAGGATTCAAAGGCAATATCTCCAATCTGATCCTTGTTTGCCCTTCGGAGTATGTTCTCGGTCCAATTCTCAAGAATAATTTTCTGTTTCTTATCTTCGTTTGTCTCTTCATCTTTACCCTCATCCGAAAATCCTCTGCGTGCTCCTTTCACAATGCCGTTCTCAACCCAGAGTTTCAGAGCTTCCAAAGAGAATTGCCGACCCTCAGGAACAAGCTTCGCATCATCGCCAATACGGATAGGCTTGACTAGGTTGTGAGTCGTGTTGACTATCCTGTCAATCGCGTTGTCTACCGCCAGATTTGTCTCTGATGTAAGAAGAATTCTCTCGTTAGAATTTTTTCTTATGTGTTGCCATATTATTTCTGCAATGGCAGTCGACTTGCCCGTGCCAGGAGGGCCCTGAATCAAAGCCAAATCTTCGGCAAGCAAAGTTTTTATTATCGCCTGCTTTTGTGAATTATTGATGCGTTCATTCAGCAAGTGTGATGATATCTCACGATAGTACTCGCAGTGTTCGTCGATATAGCTATCTACCTCATTTATCGGCTTTGCCTTTGTCGCATCAAAGATAAACTCCGAAAGATTGTTATTTTTGAGCCCCTTGCCAGTTATAATACTCTTGAATGAATTTTTCAAGCGATATATTTTTTCGAGATCGCCAGTAATATCGGGGATTACCTGGTGAACGGAATTGCTCCGGAATGCCTCTATAGCTCTGTCTTTGTCATTGTCATCCAATGCAAATGTCAATAATGGATAGCTGATTCGGATCAGCCGGCCGATTTTGACCTCACTTCCGATGCAAAAATCCTTCCCACGCAGGGATTGTATGATTTCAATCTGAGATTCTCTTTGACCAGCTTTGTCTGCTCTGAAGATAAATTTCTCTTTTCCTGCTGGTATGTCGTTCAAGACAATCGTATATTCGTCAAGTTCGAGTTCATCGATCTGGCGTTGAAGACTTGTATATATACGGTCATGTTGATAAAGATTGTTATATTCTTGATAGAAATAAATGTCTCCGTTCCAATCGTTTCTTATAACCTGTATTGAAGGAAAGTTTTCTCTGAGTGCCTGTTCTGCTTTATCTAGAGATTTGTCCTGTACATGTAAATCGATATTACATTTGTGATTGCTATAATATGAAATAATGACGTCTGGAGATGCCTCATGGATGGAAGACACCAGTTCTTGAATAGAACATCGCTTCCAATTGAAGTCAATGCCTATGGCTTCAGCATTCCTGCTGACAGATATTCCGCTGCCGTTGAAAATAGCATGCTGACTTTCCCAAAAATCATCTTTCCAGTCATCGGCGGCGTCAATGTTTTTATCCATGTAATCATCAAGATTGTACTTATAATAGAACCTCGATGATTTCAACTGAACATTCTCCTTCCCGAAATATCTTGAGAATAGGTGTAGATAGAATGTGTATGTGTAATTAATATCATCAAAAAAGTAATCCTCGCGGCCATTCTCGTCATCGCGGGTGGATTCTTTGACCGTTATTTTTACTACGTATGCGTCCTTCTCGCTGTCAAATTGAGGAAACGTAATCTGCGGGTCTAGTTTGAACGTATTGCGAATCTCTTCCGGAACATGAAATTCGAACTCGTATCCAGTAAGCCTCAGAGAGACTATTTCCGATAATTCAGTAAGCAGATTTTCTCCAATGTAACCATTTTCTACTTCTATCGTTCTTAAGAACTTTAATTCATTGTCTGGTTTGTTTACTATGACTATTGTTCGATGAGACCAATTTATGTTTGGATATTTTTTCTTTAAAAAATATACCGGGCTTGGGGTCAGTTGGAATATTGCGCTCGCTGTTTCAGGGATATTGAGACTGATGTTATCAACATCTTCCAACTTCGCATTTAATTTGTCCAGGTCCGACAATGCAATCTGCAGACGCCCTTTTGAATCAAAGGAATAATCCAGTGACGAGTCCACAAGTATGGAGGTAAAAGATTTTAACGATGTGTCATTGGATGAAATCGTCCCGTCAATGACAGGATTAGGTCTGAACTTGATATGGCATTCTTCTGCAGTAGACGACAGCCTGTCTCTGATTTCAGATGATGGTATGTTGTCCTTGTCTACATAAAAATATCCTGATCCGTTCGATAATTCATCAGTTTTGACACCGAACCATTGAGAGAAGGCTTCGATTAAAGAGTCAATCTTATTCGTTTCATCCGCTTTAACCGTTACTTTCCCCCCGGATATCTTGGCGGAATCCGGAATGATTGAAATAGGGATTGCGTGAGAACGCAGAATTTGTTCCTGCGCATCAGTGTGCATCTCCCAAAGTTTTTGTATATTGTTTTCAGTATCTTTTATCATCGCCAAATTGTATCCTGCAATATAGCCAATAGCCCGATAATGTTTCTCCAAATTTTCGGTAACTTGCCACTGTATGTCAGTAGGAGTAGTTGGATGTTGATTCACAACTTTAATTAACTGATACTTATAAAATTATGAATAATAGTTTAATCAAACTACTTATTTTAAACCATTTCCACACCTACATTGTTACTTAATTATTAATCATTTTTAAACAGCTTCTCAGGCTGTTCCAGGATAGTGGCATCCTTCAATTGTTAGTTATTAAGTTCTCTTATCGCTTTCTTCAAATCTTCTTCTCCCGGAGTAAACACATGGTTCATTATTCCGACGGAAACGACCCTGGTTTTCCCGTCGTATGTCATGGTGCCGATGCTGCATACAAAGTGATTGTCGACCTTCAGCATATTGTCGATCACGAGTCCGCCTATTCCTGTCCCTATCATCGAACCGAACATTATAAATCCGGCATCGCTGTCACTGTCTCCACTGTCGGAAAGTTCTTCGGTGATGGCCGTATTAAGTACGTCCTTCAGCGCCTCACTATGTGATGCCTTGTCAGGACAGGTAACCACACAGACACCTGCGACAGCCACCAATATCAGGGTAGACAACAGAAGCTTCTTCATATATGAATGTTTTTCTATGAGTTAATAAGGAATGACACTGACAAATATCTACGCTCATCTTATTCGCCCTGCGGCTTCAGCTTGAACGTGATGTTCACTTCCCACCCGTAACTCTCGGCAATCTTGTAGATGTTGCTGATTGTGATGTCGTCCTTCTTGAACCAGAGCTGGACGGTGTTGCGGATGACGTTCAGCTTCTGCGCCAGAGCCTCGTTGGTAATGGCAGCCGACTTCATGGCCTCACGTATGAAATCCAGCCTCTTGCCGGGAGTCTTGATGGGGCGTGCAGGCTTTTCAATGACCAGCCTGGTGCCTTCTATCTCCCTCATCGGAACGGTATAGGAGATTATGAAGTCATAGCCGTAGTAGTCCGCTGCGGTGATGATTCTGCTGAGGGTGGTGTCGTCCACCATGAACCAGCGTGTGACTGAATTCCTGAGGAGACCGACGCCCTTTGCGATGTCCCCGGTAGTAAGGCCCGTCTGGTTCATGAACTCCGCCAGGAACTTGAGGTTCTTTACCTGCCACTGGCCGTTCACGAATACGCCACACCCTTCCGCGAGTTGCTTCTTGTCCATATAATATAATCTTTTTTCAAGGAAAACTTGCACAATGTATTATTTTCCTTATCTTTGTGTATTAAAATAATGCTTTTGAGAAAACATTAACCCTATAAGTACCAAATGTAGTAAAATAAAATCACAATACACGCGGTTACAAATTAAAATTCCCGAGGGCATTATTCGGATACATCCTACCTATGTGACGCAGCTCACGCAACTACCAAGAGCCGGACCCTGTGGAGTCTGGCGGCAGCAAGACAACGCCGGCAAGGCACAAAATGGAAAGATATGAACGACAGAGGAACATACAACGGTGTTCCGACCCGTCTGAAGGTCGCTGACGTCCTTGTCAACTACGGCAAGGACGTCAGCTTCACGCGCAGCGGTCTCATCAAGTCCCCGTTCAGGGACGAGAGGACCCCGTCCTTCCATATACTTGCCGGAGGATACGGCTGGGTGGATTTCGGGGAAGGGACAAAGGGAGGCGTGATAGACCTCGTCATGAGGCTGGAGCACTGCGACAGGACCTTCGCCGTCAGGCGCCTTGCCGAGATGAGGAACGGAGGACGTCTCTTCATGCCGTCAGGACAGCAGGCCTCGAGGTCTGCCTGTCGCCGGACACCTGCATTGAAAGTGGTGTCATCCTCATACGTGTCAGACTGCACCCTCCTCAGGTATGCCTCCGGACGCGGGATATCAGAGGACGTGCTGCGCATGTACTGCCGCGAGGTAGCGGTGCGGACTGGCCGTGCAGGCTCCGTGCAGTCTTACATAGGATTTTCGAACAACGGGGACGGATACGTGCTACGAAGTGCAGAATCCGGACTTGGCGGAAAGCGGTGTACCAATTCCGCGCCGACTTATCTTGCTCCCGACTGCATGATCACGGCCGAACCGGCCGATTGTGCCGTAGCTGTGTTCGAAGGGTTTTTCGACTTCCTCTCCTTCATCGAGAGAAGGCGCACCGCGCACGGAGCCATGCCCGGCTGCGACATCTGCGTCATGAACAGCGTGGCCAACCTGAAGAGGTCCCTGGACTTCATCCTGGGGCACAGGAGGATCGACCTGTTCCTGGACAACGACAAGGCGGGAAGGGACACCTCCGAGGCGATCATCAAGGCTGCGCCGGGCATAGACGTCATGGACCACAGCGGAGAGTATGCCAGCTACGGCGACTTCAACGAGTTCCACATGAAGGAACCCATGGAATGAACTTCATCTTTAATTTTTACAGATATGGAACAGACACAAGAGAACAAGACAGCGGGAAAGAAAGAGATTTCCTACCCGAAGTTCATTCAGGAGAGGCTCGACCGCATTCCGTGGGAAGAGCTTGAGGCATCCTACGGCATCAGGAAGGACTACATCCTCGGCAACGAGCAGGTGGCCAGGCAGCTGGCATCCGGCCAGGTGACGGACTATGTCAGATGCTACGCCAAGGTCGGCAACCTCACGGTCATCGGGCCGATGGCGCTGCAGGCCAACTTCAGGAACGACAGGGTCGAAGTGAAGCACTTCACGGTCAACCCGAACCCCGACCTCAGCGTCTACGGCGACGCCCTCCGCAGCGACAAGGTCGCGGAGAGGCTCATGGACACGTACGAGTACACCGTCAAGGACGACGAGGGGAAGGCTGTCCGCAAGGAGACCAGACACTCGTTTGCCAACGGCGGCAGCCCGATCACCATCACGCGTCAGAACCCCGACGGAAGCGAATCGAAGACAAGATGCCTCGTGTCGTTCGACGGGTTCGTGAGAAACAAGGACGGAGAGATCATCCGCGGCACGCAGAAGCTTTTCCTCACGCCGTGCGCCGAGGTGCAGACCTATCTCGAGAAGGTAGCCCCGACGATGTACGGCCACGAGTTCACGCCGGAACAGCGCGAGGCGCTTTCCGAGGGGAAGGACCTCTACATCGAGGACTTCAGGACGAAGGACGGAAAGACCTTCGACGCGGTCGTGCAGTATAACGCCGTACTGAGGCAGGTCGTCAAGGTGGACACCCCGTTCTGGAGGGAGACCGTGCGCAAACGCAACGAGGCTTCGAGGACCGCGGCTCCGGAGAAGAGACAGGAGGCCGAGCAGAAGAAGGCCCCCGCAAAGAAGGAGGAAACGCAGGAGACGGCTCCGAAACGGGCACGAAGGGTATAGTGATTCATTCACCGGGAGCGTCAGACAGGCGCTCCCTTATAATATTCAGACCATGACAGCAATTGAGACACTCGCGAGGATGTATGCCGACCAGTTCATCGACAGGTTCGCATCAATCGAGGGGCACTGGACGGAACCTCTAGTGGATCCGTGCCGCCACCCTCACCAGAACATATCAGGCAACGCGTACAGGGGCTGCAACCGCATCTTCCTGCCTGTCATCTCCACCTTCCGCGGATACCGGCTGCCGCTGTGGATGACAGTGGCCCAGATGCACGACATGTCCGTCTGGCCGAAGAAGGGGACGTCCGGAGTGCCCGTGTCCTTCACGGACATCTACATAAGGGACAAGGCCGACGGGACGAAAAGCCGTGTCTCTGTGGAGCAATATGATAAAATGATTGCAGAAGAGAGGAATGAGAAGAACCTACAGAAAATCTTCCGTACTAAATGGTACAAGGTCTTCAATATCAGCCAGACTACGTTCCGGGAGACCTATCCGGAGACGATGGCCGAGATCGAGCGCTATTTCGGTGCGGACGACGGACGGAGCATCAGCTCCGAGTCTCTAGACAGTATGATTGCAGGTAACGACTGGCTGTGTCCGATCCGTATTGACAACAACTACACTGCCGCAACCTACGACCGCGACAATGACGTCATAACCATGCCGCCAAAGTTCAGGTTCAACGACGACAGGGCGTTCTACGGCTCTCTGCTGAGGGAGATGGCACGCTCGACAGGAAGCGAGATGCGTCTTGACAGAGGAATCTGGTCGGATTTAAAGGGCGACATTGCGATGGAAGCATTGGTCAGCGAGCTGTCTGCGGCCTCGATGGGCGCCCTGCTCGGACTGGGAGTGACGATGAACGCGGGCTCGGAGCGTTTCCTGAAGTCATGGGTGGAATCCATAGACTCCTCGCCGCAGATCATCTACGATGCGGTAAGGGAGTCCGCAAGGGCGACAGACTGTCTCGGAAAAGTCCTAGGACTTGACATGGTCAAGGGTGTTGACATCACTCAAATCATGGCTCGTCAAGATGCGGAGAAGGCCGAGAAGTCCAGACGGAGACAGGAGTCAAGAACCGCCAGGTCCCTTTCGGACGGCACCGTAAAGATAAGTCGTCGAAGCAATGGAGGAAGAAGGATATGATAGGAATAATCGCAGGAGAGATAATCGGCTCTCCATACAGGAAGGAGAATATCCCCGACATAAACAGGATATTCTTTCCTCTCTTTGAGGACAATAGGGTGATTGATCCAAAGACATACAGGGAACGGACCTACAAGGCAGCTCCGGGCAGGATGACGGATGCGGTGCTGAAGCTTAGCGATGATGTCGAGTCTTTTACCGTCTCTAAACCAGGCAAAGGCGAAGCGATGTGCCAGGCAATAGTTATAGGGAGGACTGATGCGAGATTCAAAATGCCGTTTGAGAAGCATGAAGAGTCCGTGGCATCATTTCTACGATTCTTTCCCGAGTCGATACACAATGACATTGCCGATGCCGCGGACGCGGCTTACCGGCTTGAGAGGAAACTGGGCGACACCCTCTTCGGGCAGATGGGACAGATGAACCCTCCCAGGCCGGAGGTTGTGTCCGCTATGCTCAAGGGACAGCTCGTGCCGGACCATGACGGGACCTACACCAAGGGTGACGGCAAGGCGGACGACGGCATTGCCCTTCAGGGGGCGATATGTGCCGTTGGACAGTCCCGGTCCTGGGAGGAGGCAGTCAGGAGGGCCACCGCGCTGGGAGGCAACAGCCCCCTTGTCGCGGCCCTAGCCGGAGGACTCGCCGAGATAGCCTTCGGAATGCCGGAGGATATGGAGCTCCGGGCGAAGGAGTACCTGAGCCGCGAGCAGCTGGCGCTCCTTCAGCGCGGAGAAAACAACGTCAGCGAGTCGAGGGTCAATGCGGGAGCGGACGCCCCGAAGGTCACGGAATCCGAAACCCGCATATCCGTGTTCTCGCTTCCGGGGCGCACGAAGGTGTACGCCATACCAGAGGGACGGCCTGACATCGAGAAATCCATCAGGAAGGTGAATCCGGACAGCGTGTTCGTGAGCAGGGACGGGATGGACAGGATTGTCGAGAGGGTCAGCACGAGGCGGGACGCCGACGGGAAGGCCCTCGGGGGCACTTTTGTCGACTCTACCCGGCCGGAGCTGAGACTGATGTATTTCCGCCTCAAGGACGGGAAGCTCTACTCGCCGTCAACCCTGCCGGAAGGCAAGGGATTTCCTCCGCTCGACACCAGGATGAAGACGAGGACCGAGTTTGCCCGTTTCGTGGAGTCGGCGTCTGCCGTCCGCGACGAACAGGAGCGCAAGGTCGGCCACGACCCGGCTGCAGGGCATCTCCGGTTTGAATCGGCTTGGTATCTTGACATCGAGCGCGACAGGGTGCGGCTCTTCAAGGGTGACATGGCCTACGGGGAGTTCGGGCTGGATGACAAGGGACGTATGAGAGTAAACCAGAACGTGGTCGGAGGCCGTTTCGGCGGAGAGTATCTTCAGGCGGCTATGGACAACCAGAGGGTATTTTACAAGAACGACGGCCCGGCGGAGATTCTTGCGAAGCTCGGCGAGAAATGTCTTGACGACGGGTTCATCCCGGATGAGGAACGGTCGCTAAAGTCCAACTACGAGACAATGATAGAAGACCTCTCCAGGATTGACGGAGAAATTCCCAGTGCGAGGCCAGTGTCGGATGAGGAGATGTCAGTGAGGACAGCAGCAACCAAAGTTAGGCGTGACTATGCGTCCTCTTCAGAGGTAAGGAACTTCGACGATGCCCTGTACGGTTCGATGCATAAGGGAGCGGTCTTCACCATAGGCCATTCCAACCTGCCGATAGAGGAATTCATCGCAAATCTCAGGCGCAACGGAATCACCGTCGTCAGGGACATCCGCAGCTGGCCGCAGTCGAAGGCCTTTCCGCAGTTTTGCAGAGAGGCTTTGAAGGATTCCCTGGAGAAAGCGGGGATAAGGTATGTCTTCAACGGCGACGTGATGGGAGGGCATATCAGACGGACCGCCCTTCCGGACGAGGGAGAAGGAGTTCGCTTCACCATGTCCGAGGGCGGATACGCGCAGCGGACGCGTGAGAATGCCGAGAAGGCGGATCTTACGGTCGCATTCGCGGCAGACTTCACCACGGCGGGAGAGAGGCTGACGGAGAAGGCCGCCAAAGGGAAGATCATACAGATACCCATGGAGAAGGGGGCATGTGATCCGAAGGCCATGGCGTCCGACATTCTGTCCTGCATGACGGAGAAGGAGCGCTCCGCCCCGCTTGAAATCAACATCGCCGGGAACGGCATGGACACGTTCGCGGCAAGAGGATTCTCACGGGAACAGGTGACGTCGGTCGTCGTGTCGGTGATAAGGGAACTGGCGGAAACGGGCGGCATTGACATACGCTCTATCCGGAGTGGCGGCCAAAGCGGAGCCGATGAGGCCGGCATCATGGCGGCCAAGATACTCGGCATCCCCGCAGAGGTACATGCCCCGAAGGGATGGCTGATGCATACGGAGGACGGTAAGGATGTGTTCAATGAATATGCTTTCAAAGAGAGGTTCGTTTCAATGCCGCCGAAAGATCTGTCGTATGATGAAATGGCAAGGACGGAAGGGTTCAAAAAGGTCTATGACGAGATGGTCGCTGATTCTCGCAAGGGTGAAAGGCAGGCTGTAATGTGTGCAGAGACCTCTCCGTCTGACTGTCACAGGTTTGCCTGCGTCGGGTACGCTTTGTATCATCCGTCACTTGTCGGGAGACGGTTCAATCCGGTCGATGTGCAGCATATCAAACGCGACGGATCGACCATATCCCAGGAAACGCTCGAGCGCAAGTTCTGCAGGGACTTCCGCGTGGAATACACGGAGTCCGGGCTGCCTGCGGTGATGAAGAGGATAGGAGAACGAATCCAGCATCCAAGGGCTGAGGATAAGGCGATAAGACTTTCGCAAAGTCATCAAAATCAAGGCAGGAGGAGATGATATGGGAATATTGGAGATAGCGGTAGCCGCATTGTCGGTGATGGGCGGAACAACTGTCGGCTCTGCCATTACCGGGGCCGTCATGGGAAGCCGCCGTGAGATTGGCGCGTTCCGGGGATTCCTTTGGGGACTGTTGCTCCCCGTGGTCGGCATAGGAAGGGTCTGGATAAGCGACAGGATTGTCAGGCATGACAATACCGAACGCACACGGAACAATAATGGTACAAGTCAGATTGCAGCTGAAGCTGCCAGGAAGCAGTATGAAAGGGACACCCCCAAACGCCGGTATGACAGGCCTGTGCAAGTCCGGACCAATGAAAATGCAGACAGGCAGGAGCAGAACATTTCAAGATCAAGAAGAAGATAATCACAATGCAGAACGACATGGACAATTACCTTCGTGACCTGGCAAGGTCCTGCGCGAAGGAGGCTTTCGAGAAAGCCAGGGAAAAGGCATCGAGGTCGGACTTCATGGGGATCAACTCCGGGAAGGTGGCCAAGATAGTAGTGAACAACAGGAAAGGTGCGTATGACATGCTCCTGAGCCTTGCAGCAAAAGCGGAAAGCGCTGCGAGCCTGCCGGATCTGATACCGATACACAAGGCGGTATACGGCGTTCTTGAGACAGTCGATTGTCCGCTCCAGAGGGCGCATCTCGGTCCGGACGAGTACGGGATGTTCCGTTCGGCCAGTATCCCGGAACTGAACCAGGACAACTGCTACCTCGGAAACATATTCGGACTGTCCACACGTCCTCTCCGGAAATGGGAAGAGTCCAAATCGCGGGATCCGGAAGCATACAGGACCGTCATGAAGCAATATGGCGGCATTATTTCTTCCAACGCAAAGGCGGCGGCGCAGGTGATTCAAAAAGAGACTCAGCAGGATATAAAGCAAAGGCACAGAGGAAGATGATGGAGCGCTAGAAGCAATAATCTTAAAGAATTGATGTCATCCGTGAGTAAAATCTTCCGGATGATAATTATTGAGTTTCTTATAATCTTCCAAACCGATTATACTAAGACTGCCACTGTTAAATCCGGAAAAATTACTATATTTGAAAAACCAGCAAACAGAGTCCGCACGATAATCAAGAATAGTAGCCTTCTTTATTATTGTTTCAGGATTCTTTTTGTCATGAAGAACTTTAAATAACAGAGCAATCGTCATGTATATAATCAATAAAGACAGCAACAAACTCGTCAAGATTGAAAAAAGAACTTTTAAGTCTCTTGGATTGGATGAAAGGCATAATCTACAAGAATGGATAGCAAAAGAGCCGTCCTCTCTTGGGGAAGAACTCCTCATTATCCAGAAAGAATTTGATGGTTTCGCTGACACACGCGAACGATTGGATCTGCTTGCCATTGATAAGAATGGTAATCTTGTCATCATCGAAAACAAATTGGATGACTCGGGAAGAGACGTCACCTGGCAGGCTATCAAATATGCCTCTTATTGTTCCGGTCTCTCCAAAGGAGATGTGATAGAGATATACCAGAGATACCTGAATGACCAAAATCTTCATGAATCGGCCGCAGACAACCTATCTGATTTCTTCGACAATCGAGATTTGAAAGACGTGGACATCAATGTCGGAAACGGCCAGCGAATATTTTTCGTTGCTGCAAATTTTCGCAAGGAGGTTACGTCTTCCGTAATGTGGCTGCTCAATTCTGGTCTAAAGATGAAGTGCTTCAAAGTTACACCTTATGAGTATGGAGGGAAAGTTCTTCTAGACTTTGACCAAATCATCCCCGTAAAAGATGCAGAGGATTACACCATTTCCATTGCAAAGAAAACTCAGGATGAGAATAAGAGCGGCGAAGAGAAACAAGCCAGGTTTTCCGTCAGACAGGAATTCTGGGGTGAATTTATTGAATATAATAAATCTACGAATGCACTTTTCTCTATTAACACGCCTACGACAGACAATTGGATAGGCAGGGCTGTAAAAGGCTCGAACGGCATGAATTGCAACGTGATTGTCAATTACGACAACTGCCGAGCCGAAATATACATCAATACTGGAGATCGAGACAAAAACAAAAGAATTTTTGACTATCTGTTTAAGAATAAAGATGCAATTGAACTTCAGTTCGGCGAACAATTAACATGGCAAAGGCTCGACAATAAGATTACTTCACGTATCAGAATTGACCGAGACTGGAGTTATACCGACGTTGACCAGCGTCAACAAGTTATTGAATTCTTGACATCATCCGCCAACAAACTGATGGAAATATTCACTCCATACTCAATTAAATATAATAAGAAATAAATTGAGAAGGTATAATAGATAATATATTAGCAATTTAACACCATTAGACATATCACGACATGGAATTTCCGATAGCGTATGGCCTGTCAAAGACGGGCTTACCTTTAATTTTATCTGAGGATAATGTATGTTTTATTATTGATACGGGAGCAACTAATAACACCTTATTCCGTTTCGTATATGAACATTTCAAAGACAAATTTAAGGTATTGGATGACACTCTCACTGTAATAGGTATAGATGGCGTAAAACACGAGACTCCAATCATAGAAGCGACATTCAATTTTGGAGGAGAAGATTATACATCGTCCTTTTCGGTATTGGATGCCACTGATGCTGTAATGACTGTACAAGAAGAGTCCGGCATCCAGATTCATGGCGTACTTGGCACGTCATTCTTTGTGGAAAACAAATGGGTCATTGACTTTAAGAATTGCGTTGTAAGAGAAGACTGATATAGTTTTGATTTATGGATTAGAACAATGGGCTGCGTCTATGTAAGTCTAGACGCAGTTCATTGTTCTAATTGTAGAATAGATTTCAGCTGTCGATGGATTTGACAAGTTCCAGCAAGTCAAAATGATTTCGACGAAGAAATTCATTGATATCTTCTCTTGAGTAGAGATAGATGCTGCCACGTTGAGTGAATGCCAGTTCGCCGCAGTCCCTCCATTTCTTGATGGTCTTGGTTCCGACGTCGAACATTGCCATGAGATCCTGGTTTGTGTAGGCAAGTTTGCTCTCGAAGGTCATGTTCGTCTTGATGGCCCTAAGTTCTTTCTTTATCGCATTCAGGGAACTCATCAGCAGATCCATCTGCTCGGAGTTGTCATCAGTTTGTATTCTTTTCATACGTCGTCATAAATTATCGGAAGCCCTCCGAAGAGGACTCCCGCGTTAATCAGTTATAGAACTCTTCCGGAAGGTCGTCCTCATCTGAGGCTTCAGTAACAGATATCGGTTCGGTCAGTTTCGCATTGATACGGTCCACGAGAGTCTGAATCCAGTTCATCTGGGCGGTATTGTTCGCAACTTCGTTCTCGCCGACAGTGACATAGCGGACAGCCGGCATCGGCTCGTCAGTCCAGTGGAGTTTCTGTCCTCCGGCACTTACGACGGCATTGGTAAAGCCGGTCTTGGATGTATAGACCTCAATCTTGACGTCATTGAGATTCTCCAGTCCCTGTTCTGTCACAAGGCTTCTCACGATGGACTTGAACACACCTGAATCACGGCTGACGGAGATGTCGTAGTCCTCTCCGCTTTCGGTGTCAGACAGCAGGATGTGCCAGTTGCGGAACTTCTTGTTCTCGAATTCGTGTTCCTTGAGTTCGATGCCTTTGAGGGAACCGGAGATTGCTTCGAACGAAGTCACCTCGCCGTTTCTCTTGGAAATGATTGCACCTTTTGAGATGCGCAGAAAGATCTTCTTGGATTTTCCTGTCTCGCTGATTGGATGTAGCATGATTGATTTGCTTTATGTTGAACATTCACTTACCTCCCGGTAAACGGGCGGCCTTCCTTTCCTCCGGAAGGTGACGCATTGGTTAGGCGACAATACAAGACAACAAAGGCAAGACAAAACGCACCCTGAATGGGCTGCGAATTTGCCTTGCCGTTTGTCTTTTCGCCTTACTTCGCGGATACCTACGGAGGGAAGGACTGGTGTTTGTTATCTACTCGTCTAATTGGTTTGTCTAATAGATAAGTGGGAAATTATAATAGATAGATAGTGATTAGTCTAATAGACTGATTCACAAATCATGTTACAACAATCCATACAACTGCGTATTAAGCTCTTTATCACCTAAGTGAAGTGTCTCGTCCAAAAGTCTCAGTATACCAAAGCGTTTCTAATGAACTAACCTAAAAACGTATGTAATAGTTCCTTTCTGGAGTACAGGTGCATTGGCATCGGTATTGAAATGTGTTGCAAGTGCCGCTTTTCGGGCTGAATTCCATAGTACGGAATTATTAACGGTTGTTCCCTCTGCTCCCGGTTGTGCTTTTGTGACTTTCCCATATTGGTCAACCCATACAGCAACAACAACAGTTCCAGAATCTTTAACTGTATATTCTGGTCTTGCAATTGTCCCTACAACATTGCGCCCTTTCAGGGTGATACCATTTGATGAAGAAACGGCCTCTCCCATAGGTAACAAACTGTTCTTACACTCAAATTCGTATCCGGAATAAACGATAAAAGACGTGCTGCCTTTTTCGTAATAGTTCAGTTCTCCGTTATCCTCCATCCAAAACCTAATCTCCGTGCAATTAAATTTAGAATCATACCCCCATTCTTTTGCGTATTTGATATTGACTACTTGATCACCAAACTGAAACGACGTTGTGCTTTTGACAATGATATTGCACGGCCAGTTTTCTTTCCGTATGTCCGAATAATTATATTTGACAGACTGAACAACAAGCGTGTCGGACTGAACGGGAGGCCGTAATTGTCCATGTGCGACAACACTTAAGCATAAAGCAACAATAACCAAATAAAACTTTTTCATTTCATGCAAGTTTAATGTTCGATAGAATATCCCAAAAGTAACTAAAATAATCTGTATTTCAGCTAAAGTAGCAGGAAGGATGAATATTTAAACTAAAATAGATTTCCATTTCGTCAAATGCCGATTTAGCGAAATGCCTTGCATAAACAGAACGGCGGAAAGTTAGATACACTTCCGCCGTTCTGAACTTTTTACTATTTTTGCACTTGTCCTGCGTTCTGCAGGATCTTGCTTATGCCCCGGGAGCCATACATCATTCTTTACTTGCCTTTTCTCGGGGCTTTTTTGCCCTCCGAGAATCACTTTTTCCTCGACCTGATGATGTCCGATGCGGAAATACGCGATTCTGAGGCGGATATCGGGCCGTATTTCTTCTCGTATGCTTCAATCACCATATCGAGTGCCACATCTATCACCTCGTTGATATTCAGCGAGTTGTCTATGGCGATCTGCCGTATCTTCGCATACTTGCTGCGGTTAACGACAAGTGATGTCGCCATCCGGTCCTTTATGGCGGACTGTCCGCCGTGTCCGAGGTTGAAGCCCCTACGTCTGGGTTCTGGTGAGGTCTGAGACTCGGAAGGTCTGCTTCCTCCAAGCAAGGCATCCAAGCCTGCGCTGATGTTGTCTTTCGGTTGTCCCATCTTGAATAACTTGATTAACTGATTTATTCTAATTGTCTAAAGTATCTTAATTGCCAGATGCAAGATGATTGAATTCATTATCTATTTGATGATGTCATAAGTTGTCTTGTTTCTTGACTGAAGAACTACACTAACTCAAGTACCTCGTATCTCTCAATCGAGTTGATTATGTTACTGCTGTCCATCAAGACGTGCAAGAATCTCCTTCGCCAGGTTCACGTAATCGGTTGCCCCGTTGCTTTCAGGAGCGTATGAGGTAATCTCCGTGCGGTGCATCGGACACTCAGCCAGCTTGACATTCTCTCTTATTCTGGTCCTGAAGACCTTGTCGCCGTATATTCCACGGAGTTTCTCATCGACGGTGACGAAAAGGTTCTTCGTCGGATTGAACATCGTCACGATGACTCCGGTTATGCAGATTCCCGGGTTGAGCCTGGCGGACACCATGGAACAGATCTCCTCAAGTTTCACGAGTCCCTTCAGAGGATAGACCTCCGGGGCGATGGGCACATATACCTCGTCCGCAGCTACAAGCGCGTTCACGGTCACGAGCCCTAGCGACGGCGGGCAGTCCAGAAGGACGAGATCGTACCTTTCTGATATGTTCATCTTCTCCAGGACATCAGAGAGGATACGTTCCTTCTCGAACTGTCCTCCGATGATGAGATCAAGAGCCGACATGTCGAGGCTTGCCGGAAGGATGTCCAGTCCATCCTTGATCCGTGTCGGCAGGTAGTCCCTGCGGTCCTTGAATACTTCATAGACGGTCGGTCCTTCGACTTCGCTCAGGAACGTGTCGGTAAGGTTGCATTGGGCGTCCAGGTCAACCATCAGCACCCTCACTCCGACCTTCGCGAAGATGCTTCCCAGAGTGGCCACGGTGGTGGTCTTTCCGACCCCGCCCTTGTGGTTGGCCACGGCTATTATTCTTGTCTTGTCCATATAGTTGTTGTCAGTATTTCATTTTCAGTCATTGCCCGAAGGCATCCTTTATTATGTCCTCCGGAGGATACCGAAGCCGTCTCTCCTCTTCCGCGCTCCTTGTATATATCTGTGAGGTCTCAGGAGAGGAGTGTCCCAGAACAGTCTGCACGTCGAATATGCTTCCGCCTGCCTCCAGTATGGCCACAGCTGTCGTGTGGCGCAGGCTGTGCGGAGAATACTCCCTCGTGGTGAGTCCGATCCGCCTGAGGCATTCCTTGACTATCTGCTGGATACGCCTCGGCGTCATCCTTCCGTCGCGGTGTCCGTCTCCGTCGGTGACGAAGAGCGGCGAACCGGAAAGTACTGCCTCACGGGTGTCCAGGTAGTCTGCTATCGGTCCGTATGACTCCTCCGTCAGGACCACGTAAGAGTCCTTTCCAAGAGAGCCTTTTCTCCAGACATTCAGTACGCGGACTCCCTTGCGTGTGGTGATGTCGCTCACGTCTATTCTCGAGACCTCTATCGTTCTGAGCCCGTTGCGCAGCATCAGATTGACTATCGCGTAGTCCCTTTCCCCGCGCTCTTTCGCCGCGTCCAGGAGCCTGCGCCTCTCATTGATGTCAAGATGCATCTTCACGAAACCTTCCTTCATCTTTCTCGGTCCCTTGACGCCCGAGGCGATGTTAGGATACTCTCCTTTGGAATCGAGCCATCCGAAGAAACGTCTCAGTGACACCGTGTAGGAAGCGATGCTCTTTGCGGAGAATCCCTTTCTGGCCAGGGCGTCAATGTAGGCTACCACGTGAGAGCGCTGAAGCTGCGACGTCCTTACGTTGGATTCCCTGCACCATTTGAAGAAACGGCGCAGGGTCCATCCGTATGTCCTTCTGCTCGACGGCATCACCTGCTGCTCCTGCAGGAACAGGGTGATTACAGCTTCCAGAGCATCACCCTCCAGATATGACAAGGAACTGCTTTCGGAGATAATCGGATTACTTCCACTACTTGCCGGAATCAAGTTAGTTTTGTTATTCATCGTTCAAATCCCTTTACAAGCGCAAATATATAAATAATTATCCTAATGTATTATAATAATTATCTTAATTAACTTAACTATGCGCAATAATCAGTTCAAGTTACCTCAGCCAAGAGCCGACTCCTTCTCATCCGCGAAGGAATAATACCTGCCTTCCGCGAAAATGATATGGTCGACCAGACTGATGCTGAACGTGTCGAGTGCGGACTTCAGCTTGGTGGTTTCCTTGATGTCAGCCGCACTCGGGCTAGGACTTCCGCTCGGATGGTTATGTGCCAGGATCACTCCGGTTGCCCCTGCGATAATCGCTGCCTTCGATATCCTTGCGGCGTCTATCGGACAGGTCCTGACTGTCCCGGTGGAAATGCGGATGCTTGAAAGCACATTGTTTGCACTGTTGAGCAGCAGCACCCAGCACTCTTCATGGTCGAGGAACTTCAGATGGGGCGCAAGAACACCTACAGCATCCTTGGAAGACTGTACCGTGGTCGGATTATCCAATGACGATTCGCAGAACTCCTGGCAGAACTCCCTCAGTGCGGAGACCTTGTAGGATACTTGAGGTTCCATCAGCTCCTCGCTCGACAGCTTGAGCAGTTCCATGACGGAGAAGTCCCTGGAAACTTCAATTCCAAGGACTTTGAGGCTTTCTTTCTTCATGGCATCAGAAGTTTTCAGTATTGAATGACATGAGGGGATATGTGCAGAAGCCGCTTGATGCATGCACGCCGGCATGTGTCGCCAGGCCTTGTCCGACAAGCCACTTGTCAATGCCTTCGATGTTGTTGGTGTCAACAAAAGCCAGGCGGCTGCCGTCCTGCATGGGAGAGCAGAGATTGACGGTCATCACCGCATACTCGTCACCGGACTCGACCTCGTCCATGATGACGGCAAGTGTCCCGTTTGTCCTGTAGGATTCCTTCCTGAGGCTGACCTTGACGCCCCGGAAGTCATAGATTTTTCTTTCCATCTTGAAAATACTTTTGAGATTGTTGTGCCCTCCGGAACTTCCGGATTCGCTTGGCAAGGCATTCGGGCGTTCCTGACGGAAAGAACGGTTCGGGAACGACGGAGGAGTTGCCGAGGCCGCACCCGGATAGGGCTTGCCCCCGGCAAGGTCTTTCAAGTGAGGGGAACGCCGTAAATTCGCCAACGCGAAACCGGGAAAGGGACGGCTGGGACACAAAAATCCCCGGCAGGCACTGGACCTGACGGGGAAATGAGAAAAATGTATACGGAACCATCAATCCGTATCTGTCTGTCTTGGTTGTCGTCAGGTGATCGGCATGCACGCGAAAAGGGTGGAGCGAATCACACATCAAACAAGAGGCTCTGGAAAAGCCCGACAGGTAATATGCAACCACCCCACCCACTATGTTGATTTCGATTGAAGTCAACGATGCAGGTAGAATGTGCCTTGCAATTGCCCTGTCTATAAAAATTTTCCAGATTTCTTGTTAGGACTGCAGGACACAAACGTGTCAAGTATGTCGTCAGTGAGCCACTGCGGCCCGCTGACGATGCAAATTTAGAATTTTAATTTCATCCGACAAAAAATCACCGATAGAGTACAGTCTAATCGATGATTATCTTGAGTAACATATATGAGTTACTCGTTCGGTGTTCTTTGTTTAACTCTGATTGGCAAATTGCCACTTCTTGACTTTGTTCACCAAAACCATGATTATATAACTGATATAAATATTTCCTATGACTCAAAGCGGAAACATCAAATCAAAAATGGGAACTTAATTCTAAATAATCAACAAATGAAATCCTTTCTGACTCTAAAGAAGGAGAGCCACTCTTTATAGAATTTCTTTATTTCGAATCAAATGTGCGCTAAATTAGTTTGACGGAGATTTAGATATTATTATCTTTGAGACATATGATAGCAGAAATGCGTGATAATATAGCCTATCATTCCTATAATAGACGATAAGGACCTTTTCGGAAGATTAATATGCGTAAAACAGACATCCTAATATTAGCTAACAGTAAAACAATATGATAGACAAAACACATTTTCCAGACAACTGCCCAAGAAAGTTTATTCCATATGAAGGTTTCTGTAAAATCCTCGAGGATGGTACAACTGTTAAAGATGAAAATACAGTTGAATCCGATGGACCTCTTAAACTAATTTGTGATCCTGTTTCACATGGAAACTGGCACACGTTGCATAATCTTGTTGATTGCAACGGCAATAAATTACTTCCTAAGGGAATAAGAACAATTATTTTTTATGATGACTACTATTTGTTGGAAGATAATAATGAAGATGAACTGATTAATAGCGGAGAAGTACCCGGTGGGTTCAAGGCTTCTAAGTATCGTTCACAAATGAATGTAATGCTTAATGATGGAACCCTACTGTTTGAAGAATGGTTCAACAGAATTGATCCGTTAGGAAACTATTTCCGTGTTTATGACGAAAGAGGAAGAGTTGGCTATTATTCTCTTACTGGTGATGGATTTGACAAGAAGATATATACGATAAATTTCGGCTGTGTAATTAAGCCGATAAATAATAGTTTCACCATATTCAACTCACTATATGACGTTATCGCGGAGGGATATACTTCTGTAATGTGGTCAGTTGGTAGGTTATGGAAAGTCGAATTACTTCATGCAAATAACCATGAAGTATATTTATTTGGACAGGGAACAGAAATCATACACTATGCTCACGAGATCCTGATTAAGCCAACAGTCTTGGCTTTAGTTGAGAAGAATGGCATATGGTATGCTGTTGATTATAATGGAAGATTAACAAAGCAGTTTAGTTGGCAGCCTTGCATTCAGTCTGAACAAAAGTAAAAGTTGGCTGTTTTGAATCAAATTTAGATGCATGCCGCTATTCGATGAGATCTAAGTTAAGAGGTTTTAGAACCAATTCAATAACATTCAAGATTTCGCGATAATTTGCCATTTCAGTTATTTGAATATACCACAACGTATCATTTAATTCCACTTTGATAATAATTGCCAACAAACGATCAAAGCAAGATAATCTTCTTTAAAAATATCCGGATTCAATCATACCATATGCTCCAAACCCGACAAAGGAAATAGAGTCATCTAATTGATGATTATCTTGAGTAACTTGAATGAGTTAATCTTGATAATTCGTCGCTTTATGTATATCTTTGGAAAGCAATTGCCCCTAAAGTTATTTACAACCATTTATTCCCAATATGATTAACTTCAGCGATACTCCAAAGCTATAACATAGGTGGAATTTCTGGACTTGCTGTATCTGCGGCAAGTGTGTCAACAGTTTTATTTTTCTTGTTGTGGTTTGGCTGTAGGATGCGATTGACAAAACTACGTGAATCTTTGTTGGGGACGGCTATCTTAATATTTTGGCTTATGGTACAGGATAAAATCATTCGGGAAATAAAAGCACTTGGGAGTACTGACCATGTGAACGAGGAATACATCAGCCTCATTGCGGGAGTATTGAATGAGGATTCACTGAAAGAACTTCTGGAGTATTATCAATCAAATCTCAGTAGTACGTCTGCACACGCGTATACGACTATTCTGGATGCATACAATCGTGTCAAGAACTCAAACAAGTTCAAAAAACAGCTTCATGACAAGGTTTACAGAATCAATGAGCCTGTCAATATCCTGCTCAGTCAATATGAAGACAAGAAAAGCAGAAAGGTCGGCTCTTCAAAAAAACAGTTGCAAGCTAGGTTTTTGAATCTCTCTTATGATGAACAGATTGCAATCATCAAGTCATTCCTGCAAGGATGCATGTCAGATAGGGAGTGGTGCTACAGCACTCTTCGCAAATGGTGGTCTGACGAGTTGATCCACCCAATATTGGACGCTTGGAACACCTATCACGAAGAACACTGCGGTTGGCTTTTCCCCAGATACATGCCGGTACAAATAATTCGTGAACACGTTGAAGAATTGAGTTATGATTCCAATTACTATCATCTTTGCAAGCGTTTGGCAGCTGAACCATGGTTTGAGATTGACAGGGAAAGACTTTTGGAACTTGTAGATGACAGTCAGTTCATGTGGGTAATGACACTTACAAGCGGAGGATTATCTGCAGACGAAGCCTTTAAAGTAGTCTTTGGCCGTGTTGCATTCGTTGTTCGCTATTATATTGACGATCGGGATGACTATACGAATTTTTACCAGACATATGGAAGTGCCAGCTCATACGTAAAACTGTCATACAAAGAGGCGGATAAGGTTTTCTACATGCACAAACTGGAAAAGATGAATCTGATTCTTTCCAGCATATGCAAGATGGGGATGTACGACGAGGTGCGGCAGTTCCTCGAGTTCGACGAAAAAATCCATAATGAATTCTTGACAAAGTATGCCGTCAAGATTGACGAGCTGAGAAACGGCACCCCGGTTGAACAGGATGTCATGCTTTATGGTTTATACCCTGAGTATGCCCAATTTGTCGCAGAACGTTTCCCGATGAAATATAAAGAACTGTTGCCAAGCGGGACAGAGGAAGATTTGCCTCTATAGCATATGCCAGGACTGTCTATTCCGCTCAATCGCCATCAACAGGCAATATGACTTTGGCGTCCGGTGCGGCCTCCTCGACGATCCCGTCAGCCGGTCCGGAGCCTTGTGTCTCGTCGTCTTCATTGACCTGCGGTTGGCCGGCATCAGTCGAGACTTCTTCCGCCCCGTCATCCACGCCGATTCCGTGCGACTGGAGTATCATTGATATATCGTCCTTTATCCTGTGGTAGTTGTCCTCGATGACGGAATCGATATGCATACGGACATATGTTTCCGCGTATTGGGAGAGGAATGACGTCTTGTCTTCGTCCGGGACCCCTTCCAGTTCCTGTTCCATGTCGCTTTCATTGATGGCGTCATTGATTCCTCTGCTCTTTAACCTGCCAATGGCAAGCTGTCTGAGAGCCGCATCTCTCATGTCTCCATCCATGATGGCACGTGTAAGTTTCTCTTCTCCGAACGAGGTCATGCAAGGTAGCGGCTTACTGGCTGCCTTTCTTGCTTTCATAGCATCCATGTCCACCACGATTTCCCCGCAGAACAGCTTCAGCTCTATCTTCGCTGTGAAGTCATCCGCCACCTTTCCGAAGAATGTTCCCTGGGACAATGTCTCTATCTTGTTCACAGGCATCAGTTCCTCCTCCGAAAAGGAGAGCTGGATACTCTCGTTATCATCCGACAGGGTCTGGCTCTGGCGCTCGCGGAATTCACGTCCGAACATCTTGGACATCTCGTTGGCAGTACTTCCGTTGACCTGGCCGGAGATAATGTTGCCGACTGCATTGAAGATGACGTTGGCGTATTTCTCACCATAGTCCTTCACGAACTGAGTCTTATCCTGTCCTCCGAGAACCACGGCCACCAGATTACTTCGGGCGGTCGTGATAACTCCTTCAATACCTTTGATGAGCACCGTCGGGGCCTCGTCCAGAAGAATGGCACTCTTCAGTTTGCCCGGATGATTGACCAGTTTGAAGAGCCTTGAGAAGAAGAGAGCAAGTGCTGCTCCGTATGTCGCCTGATTATCTGGATCATTGCCGACGCATACAATCTTTGGCTCGTCCGGGTTATTGATATCCAGTTTGAAATCGTCCCCGGAGAGGACCCAGTAGAGAGACGGCGTGGACATTCCTGCGACGGGAACCGTGGCAGAACTGGTCTGTCCGGCGAGCTGCTCGTTGGCCTTCTTCTGCATGGCCTCCTTGAAGGACGCCACTTTCGTCTGAAGCTCGGGATACTGCGATATGAGTCCGATGACATGCTCCGCCGGATGGCACATCAGCTCGACAAGATGCGGGAAGGAACAGTACCTGCCCTTCTCGTATACCCAAAGGAACGATGTGCAGCAATCGATGTAGAGCTGAGCGGACTGCGTGAAGAAGTCCTTCTTGTCAGTCTCCACAAGGTTCTTCATTATCACGTCTGCAATCTCCGTGCAGTCCGTGAGGCTCGTTATGTACTGGGGATTCAGAGGATTACATCGCAGCGAGTACCTGGGGTCCTTGAAATTGACCACACAGAACATCGGACGCTTCTGCCCGAGTCTATCATAATACTCGATATTCTGCAAAAGCATATTATAGACATCAAACGTGAGCGAAGGGTACTTGTAGTCATACACGAACATGGTATATCCCTTGCGTATCATCTGCTCCATGAAAGGCAGATACACCGAGAAGGACTTTCCCGTGCCTGGAGTTCCGAGGACCATCGTGCCGCGGAAGGGATTGACGACATTGATCCATCCCGTGTGCTGCCTGCCCTTGTACTGGTAGCGCGTCTGGAGATTGACGGAGAATTCCGTGTCGATCTTCTTTTCGCACTGCAGGAACGTCTCCTTGAAGTCGTTGCGCTTCTTGATGAACCCGGTCAGCTTGTACAGGGAGAGGGATGCGCCGAGAATGACCGTCAAGTACCCGACTGCCGAGGCCGCCGTATATACGGCCGGATTGCCGAACGGAAAGAAATACAGGAAGACTCCCGAAACGGCGACAATCGAGATCCGCCACCACGGAAGGCTGTTTCTCCTGCCGTGACGCGTCATCACGGTAAGTAGGCTGAGCACCAGCGCCAGTCCCTTCGTGTACAGCGGCGAGGCGAAGTATCCGGCCCTGCGCATCTTCAGGAACATCTTCACGGCTACGGGATGCGTCATGCCCATTGAGTCCCATAGCGGATACGCATAGTAGCATATGTTCACCGCAAGGACGAAAATGCCCATCACGATGAATGTGGAATACGCCTTCTCGTATTCGGGTCTTATGGCCATGGTTCAATTGTAGAGTTTGTTCCTGTCAATTTCACTTCTCCCGCCTTTGGACAGTTCCGCCTCCATGTGCCTGTGGATCTCCCGGCAGAGCGTGGCGAACTCCCGGAGCGATTCCTCCCTTTCCTGATCGCTCATGTCGGCGAAATACTTCAGCATGGCCGAGTATGCGACGTCGCAGAGGTCGGCATCCGTCTCAAGCATGAGGACGAGCAGACCGATCCTGTCCGAGTCATACCTGACCTTGAAGGTGTCCGGCGTTCCGGTCTTGCACAAGGTCAGGTCCATCCGAATTTCACTCTCGCTGCTCTTCAGCCAGAGTTCGACCTGCTCCATGAGGGCTTTGGTCTTTTCCATGTCAATCTTCATATCATTCTCCTTTTGTTTCTTTTCTTCCTTTTGTTGTCAGACTCATCAGGGTCTCTTCCCATGCTGCCGCATTCTCCGCTGAGGACAGCGTCAAACAGCACCGACAGCGCCTCGCTCACGCCGCTGTTGAAGGATTCCGCCTCAGCGGCCCCTGACGATTTAGTCCTGTCATTAGTTTCTCCATCATGTGTCGGGCTGCTCTCCGGAAGTTCCAGGATGGCGGTTCCGACGGACCTCGACAGTTCGGAACCCTTGAAGACGCAGGCCGACGTGTGGTCGATCAGGGTGGAGCCCCGCGGGATGCCGTCCTTGTCGCGGTATATGACCAGATCCACGCCCTGCGGTTTCAATGTCCTGACAAGTGACGGAATGTCGCCGCACTTCTCAAGCGCGGAGGACACCTTCTTCAGAAGGCCGGCCTTCTCCCGCCTGACATCCAGACCGTCACACTCTTCAATCCTCTCGTCCACCGCCTTCATCACGTCAAGGCTCATCTTCACGTCGCTCACAGATGCCGTGCACGGCCTGCCGTCATCGCCGAGCCCCTGAAACGAAAGGTGCACCTTGAGGTCATCCTTTCCGAGCCCCTCGCGGACGAGGACTCCGTGGCAGCGCAGGACTTCGGCGAACTGCCTTCCGGTGGTGAACCTGTAGGTCAGGGAGTGGCGCAGGCAGTCCTCCATCATCATGACCACATCACCCTCTCCGTAGTGGAATACGGGAATCGTCACATTCGCGCCTTCGGTCTTTTTGGTTCCTCCGCCCTTGACGTAGCCGTACTTCTCCTGAAGTCCCTTCACCAGCCTGTCGCAGGCCCTCTTCTCGTAGTAGTCGCGTATCTTCCTGCCTTCGGAATCGATCCTGGTGGACACGACGTGGTAGTGAACGCGCCCCGTGTCCTCGTGGCGGAATATCACCCACGGCTGCTCCCCGTAGCCCAGCCCTTCCATCAGGTCCTTGACGAACTCCGGTATCCTCTCCTCCCTTATGCCGTCTCCTGGTCCGGGATTGACCGACATCTGGAACGACAGGTGCTGAGCCTCACGCAGTGACAGCCTCTCCCTGTCCTTGAACAGGCGGTTGATGACGGGGATCTCCGTCGAGCCGACACCGTGACAGCAGAGGATTGACGCCACGCCGGCCCTCACCTTGCTCTCATTGTACTGAAGGGTCCCCGACATCGAGGACGATGACTTGTGTATCTCGACGATCATATGTCCTGCAGCTGTATCCTGTTGACGAAATGCTCCATGTTCAATTCCTCCGCCGTCTTCTTGGCAGGCTCCATCACCTGTATCACCAGCGCCTGGATCGTGGCCGCATTGTTCTGTCCGGAGGAGATGGTAAGGTGGCCGGAGACATAGACGTCCGCCTTCGGATAGAGTTTCTCCTGAAGGGCGATCCTGGAAGTGACTACCGTGTAGACGAACTCCGAACCGTCCGCGTTGCCGTCCGCCTTGACCCTGAACCTCAGGAAGCGGCGGCCGGCGGACTCGACCTCCTCCAGTTTCCCTGCGACATGACCGATGACTGATATGACCTGCATAAGATAATTATGGTGTATGAGTTAATTTACTTGATTAAGTTCATCAAGTTCTTTGAGTCCTTCCTGCTGACTGAGGCTCTCCTTCAGTTCGCCCACGGTGCCGCGTATGTCCTGGAGGATGCCGACAAGTTCGTGCGTCAGGGCATCCAGCCTCGCGGCCCTGCGGATGATCATCCTCTGGGAGTCCCTGTCGGCGACGTGCCTGACTAGGGTGTTCATCACGGTAACCGACTGGTTGTAGTTCTTCGCCACGCCACGGATCTGCTGCGCCACCTTCTCAATCTGTTCCTGCATCCAGTCGGGCACGTTGCCAGCAGCGTTTTCCTGTACGGCGGTCCTCCTCGGCATACATGAAGAGGTAAGCCGCATCCTCACGAAACGGCTCATCGAGCGGTATCCGGCTATGCGGCAGTTGCTCCTTACGGTCTGCATGTCTGCATCGGTAAGCCGCACATGGAGGTCGCAGTTCTTGCGGCGGCTCTCGTCTTTCACTGTTCCCATATCACAATCGTTATTTTCATTTTCCGTTCATTCGGAGCGCGACTTCGGAGACGCTCCTGCATTCCCGCCATCCGTGGCGGCAAGGAGGTCCGAGCCCCCGAGGACCGGGTCGTTTGTGTACACACGTGTGGTACACATCGACACTCCTTGCACATTCGCTTAGTGTCAGCTTCTCACTCTCCTCCGGAAGCAAATGTACAAATAAATTTCGTAATGTATTATATTTATGCTTTATTTGTATTGTTGTGGTAAATTAACTGAATACATTTCGTTATCATGAAGAAGGAAGAAGATAAAGGGACGGCCAAGAAAAAGCGGACAGACCAGAACGGCCAGAACGGAAAGATGATGGTTGCCGGAGGCAGTTTCATACGCGCCCACTACAAACTTCCACCATTGGGAGAGGACATCAAGAACGCCATCGTGGCGCTCTTCCAGTTCGTGACGGAGGGGCAGAAGCTCAGCGGGCCGGTCAGCGTCGATGCCATAGACGACCGTGCTGTCATTCACACGGACTACGGCGACGTGTCTGTCTCGAAAATCAGCCATCCGGTGAACCGTCTTCTCCAGAGCAAGTATATCTTCACAATACCGATGCAGTTCTTCATCAAGGGGCGCAGGACGGACGGCAGGTTCTATCGTGAGATAGAGGCGGCGCTCCACGCCCTCGCGGAGTGCCGGTTCACGTTCGTGGACTCCAGCGACGGGATGCGTCACACCACCAATACCGGTGTCATCAACGATCCGGAGACGCTCTCGCCATTGGAGGGCGCCGACGGCCGCAACTCCATCGTCTCCTTCTCGATGACGCGTTCGATGCTTGAGACGATATTCGACGCCTCATATGGATTCCACAAGTTCATCGAGGCCGACTGCATGGCCCTGACGTCGATCTATGCCAAGCGCGTCTATGAGATCCTCTGCAATCAGGACGCCGGTACTGTCTACCGCATGGAGACAGGACACTTCAAGGAGATGTTCTGCATAACTGACAAATACCCTCTGATTGCGGACCTCTCCAGAAGGATAGTGAAGCCGCTCGTAAAGGAGATAAACGACAAGACCGACCTCGTCATCGACTGCGCCGTGGAGAAGGGGGCCTCGGATCCGAAACAGAGGATACTCGTATTCAAGGTCCTGCGGAACGGCGCAATATCTTCGGCACGGGAGCTTACGAGAAAGTATGTCCTCTGGCCGGAGGCCCGGATGAAGTCGTTCCTTACGGATGAGGCGCACATGAGAAAAAGCGAGATGAAGCCGCACCTCGACCTGCTCTACAGGGCCTCACGGGTGCCGGCGGTGATGGCGGAACTGCCTCACAAGTGGGAGAAGACATGCGAGCGCATCCCGGATGACGGTCTTGACCGGATCGCCAGGGAGAAAGTCCGCAAGGAGCGCATCGCACATCTCATCGCCTCGATCCGTGGCCTCATGGACGACTACGGACTCTGACGCACCCGTGCGGACTTGTTCGGAACCTCGTGTAATTTGTCATAATTCCCTGTGGATTCATACGGATTTGTATGGCCGCTGACGTCGTAGTGCGGAATCTTGTGGCATATCACATCAATCATTACCAATTTACTACCAATCCCCATGAGAAAACAGCTTTTCGCAAGCATTTTTCAGCCCCGAAAAACCTCGTGTAATTTGTCATACTGAAAAGGGGCGACCTCGTGTAATTTGTCATAATTTCGGACATGAACCTCGTGTAATTTGTCATACAACCTCGTGTAATTTGTCATATTTTTTCTTGAAAGCATCCTTGTAAGCCTCGATGCGTCAATCACTTGCAACGACAAGCAAAACAAGATATAGTATATTAATAAGCCTACTAATTAATAAGTATATACTATTGTCTGTAATTTTGAGTACTGAAAGGACACAAGGGAGAAAGGGAAAATGGACTGTCCGTCCCTTTTCCCGTAACCCGGAAGGTAACCCTTCCCGAAAAGAAAAAAGTTGCGCGCAAAAAGAAAAGTCCCCAGCGGACCATCGCGGCCGGCGGGGACTCGAAACAATGGAAAGCCAAACTTTCCTTTCTCAAAAGAAAGTTCCTTCAAAAGCGGCGGACCAGCTTAACTTCGCAGCCGGAATTCTCGCCTGGGGCTGAGAATCGCCCCTGAAGGGGAAGAATTTCCGGATGCCTGATGTAGCCGGGATAAAGCAATGGCAATGGTTTGCCCGTAGAAAAATACGAGCCGGAGGTCTGGAGATTTTTCTATGGGATGCACAGCACCATTGACAGCAGCGATCTGGGGAGGATATAGTCAAGTTAAAAAATCATTATCTTCGCATTCAAATAAAGCAGATATGACAGAATACGATAAGATGCTCGGCGGTGAGATTTATAACGCAGTGGATCCTTCTCTTCTGAAGGACCTGTATGCTTGTTCGGAACTATGCTGGGAATACAATCAGATAAGGCCTACTGATTTCAAGGCAAGGAATGAGAAACTGAAGCAGATCCTGGGTGAGGCCGATGACGACACATTCATAAACCCGCCATTCCATTGTGACTACGGGAAGCATATCAAGGTCGGCAGGAGGTTCTTTGCCAACTTCAATTTCGTCGTCCTTGACGAGGCTCCAGTTACAATCGGCGACGATGTCTTCATCGGGCCGAATGTCGGCATCTATACGGCCTGCCACAGCACGGACCCGAAAGAACGCAACACGAGGGAGGAATGGGCCAAGCCTGTGACCATAGGCCGAAACTGCTGGATAGGCGGCAATGTGACAATTCTTCCCGGAGTGACAATCGGTGAAGGCAGCACCATCGGAGCAGGAAGTGTTGTCGTGAAAGACATCCCTTCCCATTGCGTCGCTGTAGGCAATCCGTGTGTCGTCATCAAGAAACTGGAAGATTAACCACCAAAACGGGCCATATTCAGCGTTCAATCGATGAAAATAAATCGACTAAAAACATTGCTCCATATTATGAGACATTTCGTAAATTTGGCTGCAAACAGTTTGAAAAACATATGGGATAGATATAGTTTTATGACACTTTTCTAGTTCCATAAAATATGAAACAATAAATTGCAACACAAAATAATGGATACGATGAATATTCAAGAGTGTACGGCAGTAAGTGAGAAAGATTTATCTACTGCAGTTTTTGACGAACAAGGTGCGCTGTACACTTTTCGTTATCAGAAATTAATTAAATGCCCAAATATTAAGGGATTTGTACAGATTCACCCGAATACCAGATATATTGCAAATTACGCATTCAGCGGTTGTGAACTCAATAAAATTCTGCTGCCAAATTCTATAAAGGCAATTGGCCATCATGCATTTCATGCCTCTTCTTTAGAGTTTATTGAAATTCCTGATAGTGTACAAATAATTGGTCACGATGCTTTTCGTTGGTGTGAGAATCTACAATATGTTTCTTTACCTTCACAGTTGTCAGAACTTCAAAAAAGTACATTTCAAAAATGCAAATGCTTAAAAAGTCTATATATCCCAGAATCTGTATTATCTATTGAAGGAGGTTGTTTTTCAGGTTGTTTTAATATTGATCTTCGGATGGCAAATAAAGATTTTAAGGTTATAGATGATTGTTTGTATCAAATTAGCACGAAGGCCTTAATATCTTGTTGGAGTTTAAAAAAACATCTGTGCTTAGCTCAAGGATTACTTCGTATAGAGGATAATGCTTTTGCAGCGTGTAAACATTTTGATTCCATCATAATACCAAATACTACTAAGTACGTAGGCAAGAATTTATTTGGCAGCTATGGGGTATCTGAAATTTACATACCAAAATCAGTTGAATTTATTGATCCTTTTGCTTTTGACAGAAATGTCAAAAAGATTCATGTCCAAATCGGACAAAGTGTTAGAATTAAGGCCATGTTGCCATCCTCGTATCATGACATTATGTATGAAAGTGATTGGAAATAATAATTGTTATTCACTTTTAGCTAATACTATGTGTATCGAATAAAAAACGAGTTCCCGCAGGACGATGGTCTTGCGGGAACTGTCGTATTTGTGTCTTGCCTGACTACTTGAGCTCAGCGATAGACTGCTTGCGGAACTCTTTTCCGAGTTTCTCGAGTTCGAGTGTTGCTTTGCGTGCGCGTGCTGCAGCTGCCTTGTTTCCTTCTGCTGCCTTTGCGAGTTCAGCCTGAAGAACGGCCATGACCTCGTTGATCTTTGCGATTGTCTCTTTCATATCTACTTGTTTTTTTTAGAATTTATTTTTGGCAAATATAATAATTCCGTTTTAAAATACTGATTTTGCCAATGCCTCCAAAAGAGAAAGGCACTGATCGTTTTCTCAAGAATTGTAGGATCCTTGATTTCATTCTTCTCGCATGACTCTAATATACATCTCTTTTGTACAAATTAATACTATCTCGCATCCTCCTCCACTTCGAAGGCCTTGCGGAAACACCCTTTAAGGCTCATAACACAGCCATTGATTAGGCTCATATCGCTGTGCCGATTAATTCGGGATTGTCAATCATCTTTAGGGTTTATGTCAAACGGGAGTAGTGGAGTATCAGAGCCACTGACGGATTCTCCATTGAACTTGTCAAAGTCGGAAACGAAAGTACGATCCTGTATGACCTTAAACTTGTCATATTCGCCGTAAGCCTTTTCTCTGGCTTCTTCCTGCGATACCGTCCCGGCAGACTCCGTGGTTTTGTAGTCATTCATTGTCAGGAACTGTTCCAGACGATGTTTCCAGTCTTCCATTGTCGTGATGACATGCCGACGCGCACGGGATTCCGCAAAATCAAGAAAAGATGTCGTTATCGAGTTAAGCTCAGATAATTCTTTCTCAGACAGATAATTCTTAGCCACAATGGAATCCGACCGTTGAACCCGACCGTCCGGCGCATTCTTCCATGTTGTAAGCCCCATATTTGGCCTCTCAGCATCAGCCCTCTGATATACGATTTCAGCGGCCGTATGGTGCGTGACAGCAATATGCATCATATTCTGCACCATTTTGAAAAACAGCTTTGTGCTATCCGATTTTGCATCATAATCAGAACTGCATTCAGCATAGATGTCAGTAATCTTTTGATAATACCGTCTTTCTGAAGTTCTTATTTCTCTGATGCGTTCAAGCAAGTCATCAAAGTAGTCCTTGCCGAAATGACGTCCCTGCTTCAAACGTTCATCATCCAAAACGTAGCCTTTGACGAGAAACTCTTTCAAGACAGATGTCGCCCATATCCTGAACTGCGTGGCCTGATAGCTGTTGACCCGGTAACCCACTGCTATTATTGCATCAAGATTGTAGAACAAAGGTGAGCGTTCCACATTGCGTTCTCCTTCAGTTTGAACTATCCCAATTTTTCGGATAGTTGCCCCCTCTGACAGTTCGCCACTTTCGAATATCTGTTTTAGATGATAGTTGACGGTTCTGACATCCACTCCAAAAAGTTCCGCCATTCGTTTCTGGGACATCCAAAACGTATCCCCATTGAAAATAACCTCAATGCGGGCTTCACCTTGCGCGGTTTTATAAAACAAAACATTGGAATCGACCGAATTTCGAATCAGGTCTCCCATCGTAACAGTACTTGAGAAGAACTGCCTTGCCTGCAGCACCATAGGCTTTTTCCCATCCGCATTCTCGGCGATTATCAGGCATGCCAGCCGTGAAAGATGGAAAGCATCCACCTTTCTGAAAGAGCCGCTGCCCAACCTGACCATATCAACCGACTGGTTGAAATGGTCGTCGATTTTCATTCCCTTATCATTGGCCACAGCTATGGCCTTATCGATCACCGTCCTGAATTTCCAGTACCCGGAATACCCAAGTGCATCAGAAAGTTCTCTAGAGTTCCAGTATTCACTTCCGTCAGCACTCTGGTGACGTATTCCATCAAATACAGATTGAAGTTCCTGTATATTGTTTTGTAGTCTCATATTTTACCAAATATACTAAAATCAAATATAATTACCACCTTCACCTTATCATTATAACCTCGTTCTGTTCAGGTTCACGAACTTAGTCTCCCTGTAGTCGCAGCCATACGCTTCGTTGGAGCAGGCATAGACGTAATATGGGTTGCCGTTTACCGCCTTGCCCTTCTTCACCAGAATCCGTTTCCCACAATGGCAGAGAGGACATCTTTCGTTCTCCTTAATATCCTGTTTCGCCTTGACTTTCTTTCCGACCACGGAAACAAACTCCGATATGAACGGCGACGGATTCTCTGCGTCATAGAGGACATAGGTGCATCTCTTCGCACGAGTTATCGCCACATAGAATACCCTCCGTTCCTCGCTGAACTCAAACGAATCAGGCTCACTGAGCACATAGTTCAAGACCGGACTGTCGGCAATCTCCGATGGAAAGCCTCTGGTTCCGCCGTTGCAGTTCAGAAGTATCACATAGTCACTTTCAAGTCCCTTGGATTGATGCACGGTCATGAACGCCATTTTCCTGTCTCCGCACGACACCGTCACTTTTCCGTCTTTACCATAATTGACAGCGAAGTTCCCATCAAGGGAATTGACATCACTTCCATAGCGTCCGAGAAGATACACGCTGCTGTCCTGCGGCAATGCCGAAAGGATTTCCTTAACTTTTATGGCCATTCCTCCGGACCCCGATGTCGCAAAAAACTGAAGATCCGTCCTGACGTCAGGGCTGAAAGGACGAACGGTCTTCTCCTTCTGCTCGCGATTGGTGAGAATGAATCGCGATGAACGCTCGACGCACGGATTCCCGAAGCGGTAGGTCGTCTCCATACGGCATTCCTTGGTGTAGCCGAAATACTTGGAAAACTGCTTGAAAAGCGAAATGTCGCTTCCGGCGAACCGGTAAATCGACTGCCAGTCGTCGCCCACGCAGAAGAGTTTCGTCAAAGGTCTTGCCCGACGGAGAGATTGCAGGAATCTGTATCTGTCAAGGGATATGTCCTGGAACTCATCCACAAGAATGTAATCATAATCCGGGCGATGACCGTCATTGCAGAGAGCGGTAGCCTCAATGATAGCATCAGTGAAATCTATGGAATCCTTCTCCCGGCACATCTCCTTATAGCGCTCAACAAAAGGGATGACAATGCCGGCTATGGTCTCACGGTCGCGGCGGCTCACTTCGCTGCGCAACTGCTCAATTGATTCACCCTTTGACCGTAGAAGAAAGTTGAACGAAGTTAACATATCGAGTATTGACTGCTCCTGCCTGGCGATTTCCCTTGAAAGGTCATTGCTTCTTCCGTTGTCCGTCCGAATTCCTAGTGAATGCAACTGCCGCTCAAGCTTCAGGAATACATTCCCGTTATGGAAATCTGCGCTTCTGGTTTCCAACAGGATAGTACGGTGCACCTTGTGGACATTTCTTTTCCAGTCTATGCCCTCAATGTATTTCTGTTCCTCTTCTGCTGAAAACCAACGTGGACAATGCCCTTGTTCATTCACGGCGAAATGTTCAAGATATACTCGATGTCGCCTTCCGTCCTCGCCCATAAAGTAAATAGAAAAATCCGGGCAATACTGACGGTAGTCCTTGTCCGCCGTGTCATATTCGTACCTTTCCTCATAGCGGAAATGAATTCCGCACTTCCCAAAGTAATCACACAGACGGCTTTCTTCGTCGCTCTTACAGAACACTGGTCTTCCATCCATATCCTTGTAATATGAGTTCACCCCGTATTTCTGGCGGGCAGCGATATATTCCTCTCTTGAAGAATACTCGAACTGGTCAGGCATACGGTAACGACTGTTAAGGATATAGTCGGAAATCGCCGACTTGAATGCCGCATTGTTGTCCATAAGATCGTGATACACCAAAGCCGGCAATCCTGTATCCGCTATAGTAGGCTTACGTCCAGTGCCCCCAGCGATTATATCAAGCGCCAATCTGTGGAACGTGACGCATCTGAGCGACTTCTCCCCGAGTCTCTCTGAAAGAGATTCGGCCGCCTTGCGGGTGAAGGTAATCATAAGGATCTTGGACGGATCCACGCCCTGTTTGTCCACAAGATAACGGACCTTGCCGACTGTGGTCATGGTCTTTCCGCTACCAGCGCTACTTATGACGAGAACATTATCCTCCAGTGAGACAATCGCTTCACGCTGCTGTGCATCCAGAGGATACTTGAGCACCGTATCAAAGAATTCCCTGTTGCGTTCCAGTTCTCGACGGATGAACTGACGATTGTTCTCCTTTTTGAACTCTTCTGTATTGGACAATGCCTTGCACAGCCTATCCGCAGCCTTCCATTCCGGAGACCGCCTTAACTGTCGTGTCCCACAGACTTTCTTGAGCTTCTTTCCCAGGACTTCATATTTATTACTCAAAGCAGTCCTTTCCGACTCCGTGATATAATGCGAGTAGTTGTAGTAAGCGGACACCTTCTCAAGCGCAGGAGCAATTTCCGGTTCAATCTCCTGTACCAATTCATCTCGCCTCGCGTCACGCGTCTTGTTCCCGATTACGACAATGACCGGAACAAGAATCGCTATGGCAAGCGTTAACACGATGAAGGCTGTTTGCATAGCATTTTATCGCACAAGAGTCATCAACTGGTCAAAGCTATCTATTTTACCATAGTGGACATCAGAAGTGGATAACTGCTTGAAGAGCTTTTCAGCACACGCAATCTTGCCGGATTCAATTCCACGCAAGTCAAGTGAAGACATCGATCCCTTTGTCTCAGCCACAAAATAGATGTGCTTCACCGTTCCTTCTTCGAAAGCAATTGCCCAGTCCGGAGAATAGTTCCCAACAGGGGTCGGTATATGAAATCCCTTAGGTAGTTTAGCATACACAACCACTTCTTTAGCAGCATCAAGTTGCTCAACAAATTGTCTTTCAATGCTGTTTTTAGATGTGCCATCCGTGAACACATAATCTACTATACTCTTTTTCCCCTCGTAGGCCTTGTCCAATGCAGCGTGTTTCTCCTGAGTAAAAATATCGCTTGAGTATTCGCCGTCAACCTGATTATAACTTATCCTTTCGACGATCATCGTAGCCTTCTGTTCCAAAATCAGACGAGAAACCTTCTGAATGAACTCTTCAGGATTTGTCGCATACATACCAAACTTTGATGGTTTGATCTTTGACAATATCTCTGCGACAGTCTTTCTGGTAAGTTTCGTATTCGCTGCGACAACTCCGAGCAAATCGTATTTTATTCCAGAGACTTTCTTGGTACGCAGCGACTCACTAGATGTTGATTCACGGCCTAGCATACTTCCTTCCCTCAAGTCTCTTCCCGAGAGAGTATCTCTTTGTATTCCACTGGTAATGACATAGCTCAACTCAGAAACGATCAGTTCACTATCAATAGCCACCACAGCTTTCTCTATAAGTTCAGCGCTGTCAAAGTTGACTTTATAAGCGTATTTATGATTGATTCTACGCCATAACTCCTGAAACTCTTTCTTTGAAAAATTATCATTGAGTTTGTTCTCCGGAGTCTGCGGCTTACTTGCATTCTCAATCATACCATCAAGAGCATGAGGATCAAAGATGCTCTGAACTCGCTTATAGACTTGTTCCGTATACGGCTCAAGATCATCTGCCAAAGGTGTCAATTTGTTTTCAGCTATCGCTTCCCGGAATGTGTCTGTAACACTTCCGTCCTTTTGAATGTATTTATTCTGCCTGAGTTGGAAATAAATGTCGCTGGCCATATCCTTGTCGACGGTAATTGTTCCACCATCAGCAGAAGTAAAGATTTTTCCGATGAAGAAATCAACATCTGCCTTTGTCGGTCTGTCATAAAGGTCTTCACGAATTTTATTCTGCAAATCGGCCACAAAAGTCGCATATCCTTCTGATGCGACAACCGTCAGCCTGTTAATCTTCTGCACTTCTTCACCAAGGACATCAATATCTTGACGGATTCCTTTTGAGTTGACGCACAGACGCAATCCACGCCCGACCTCTTGGCGTTTTTGAGAAACGCTGTTGGACTGTCTCAGGGAGCATATCTGGAACACATTCGGGTTATCCCATCCTTCACGAAGCGCAGAGTGGGAGAAAATGAAACGGACAGGCTCATCAAGACTCAGCAGTCGCTCCTTATTCTTGAGAATCAAATCGTAAGCGGAAATATCGTCGCTGGTGTCACTTCCTCGTTTCATTTCGCTATTTATGGCGTGTCCTTTCTTGTCTATTGAGAAGTATCCGGAATGTGTCTCGTGGGCGCCAATGCCGCTAAGATAACTCATATAGTCAGGGCTGAACAGATTTGAACATTCAGCTAGCTGCTCCTTGTATTCCTCCTCAAATATCTCTCCATATCTTCCTAATATCTGGTTCCCATCTTCATCATATTGGCGATAATTGGCAACCTCGTCGATAAAAAACAAGGAAAGACATTTGATTCCACGTTTGAACAGCTGCGCTTCTTTGCGAAGGTGAGCCTTTATCGTTTCCCTCATTTGTATTCGTGCCTTATATTCTACCGTTACATTTCCGAGAGCTTCCTTGACATGCAGGACCACACCATTACCGAAGGTCACGCTGCAATCAGCCGCATTATATGGATTGACTTTTATTTCTGAAATGACAAATCCTTTATACTGCTCCATTTCACCGGAAAGCCAGAATAAATCATCACCTTCTGATAAACTCTTCAAAATTCTCTTGATGTTTCCGCTCTTATTCCGAATTTCAAATTCCAATCGTGCCTGAGGAGCATGCTCCTTAGATATTATGATATCCTCCAGATACACGTAACTGTCAGTTCCTTTCAAATTCTTCAAGTCAAAACCGATGACCTCAATTTGCTTGACCAGACGTTTGTTATAGGCATCCAACGCATCGAGCACATATACCGGATTGTGGGTCTCCTTATGAGTTGCCGAGTAATTGAGGGTAAAAAGCGGCTTAAACCTGGCCAGCGCCGTCTGGGTTGCTGAGCCGCCCATTTTCTGGGGCTCATCCAGAATCACGATAGGCCGATTGGCTGCAATCACATCAATAGGACGTCGTGACCCAAATTCATCACGCTTGTCATAGATGATACGCGCAGCCTTATTGTTTGCACCTTCCTTAAGTGAGGAGTTGAACGCCTGCGTGTTGATAATCATAACAGATATGTCGGCACTCTGCGAAAAGATGTCGATTTGATTCAGATTGTCGGAATTGTATATGAAATACCGTGCTTTCTTACCGTACAGTTCCATAAAGTGGTCGACCGTGATATCGAAACTCTTCTTTACACCCTCACGTATGGCCACGCTTGGCACGACGACTATAAATTTCGTCCATCCGAACTTTTTGTTCATTTCAAACATTGTCTTGATATAGACGTACGTTTTTCCGGTACCGGTTTCCATTTCAACGTCCAACTGACAATGCCCGAGTTTTTTTACAAGATCGCTGGATTGCTTGATGTTCTCTGAAGCCTGAATCTTATGGATATTCCTCAATAGCTCTTCTTCAGAGAGAACGACGTCTGCGTTTTTATATCCAGTATCCTCTTCGTAATCAGAGAAATCCAACTCACTTGCCTTCTGAGCAATATAAGCGCTTCCTTTATCGACTTTATACTCTAACGAACCTTGATTAGGCTGTCCGTCAAAGACACTTATAACGCTGTCAACTGCCTCAGTCTGATATTCCTGTATTTTGAATTGTAATTTCATGCTATAATACTTTAGTCACAGTGTCAGGTGCATAAGTCTTGAAAATCTGTTCGAAATTTGTTGCTGTGCTGTCGTTAGACATTGACGTATCTCGTAAGACGGCATACTGCGGCTGCATCTTGGCAATGGCAGTTACTACATCATCGTCAATGTCTCTTTCAAAGCATGCGACAAGGTAATTGTCCGCCACATTGAAAATCTGTTTTCCTGCTATAGACGTTGTCTCAATCCTGCTGTCCAATGTCGCACCTAACTCAAGCATTACCTGGAAAAGGAGATCCTCCGGAGTCCTGTCTTCTTTGACATTATCTACCAGATTAAAAATATTTGACTGTGTCGTGTCGGAAGGAGAATAATATACATTCTGCATATTTGAGGAATCTAACTTCAGTACACGAAATCCTGTGTCAAGATTCTGCGTCGTAAGAGGGTTATCCTCCTTGATTTTCTTTCCCGCACGACGGATACGTTCCTTGCCGATTTCGCAGATAGTCTTATAGCCTTGAGCCTTCTTCTTCTCACTGATTTCTTCCGGAATCTGCACAAGGATAAATTTACAGTGAGACTCTTTTTCTTCATTCTTCTTCATTAAGGCATGAGCTGTAGATGCACTTCCTGAGAAAAAGTCAAGAACAATAGAATCATCTTTTAGATTGGCCAATGTAATTAACCGTTCAAGTAATCTGACTGGTTTTGGGCCATCGAAAACACCCTTATCCCCAAAGAGGGAGACGACTTCTTGAGCTCCTTCTTGACTATGTCCAACATCTTTATAGAACAAGATAGATGTAGGAGCCATACCATCATATTTAAGTTCTGTTAAAAACCGTTTTATGCAAGGAACACTATTTCCATCGTTACCAAACCATATCCTATTATCTTGGAGTCTCTCGAAAAAAGCTTTTTTCGAGAGACTCCAGCAGCGTCCTGCTGGAGGCTCAATAATTCGGCCCGAAGGGGTCGTAATCTGGTAGTCACACTCGGAATTATACGTTTTTACAGACATGTCACTTGGCTTCCACAAGCCCCTGGGATCATTATCTGGGTTCTGATATCTTGCATTTGCTTCTTCTGTCCTCGCAAGACGTCCAATTATGAAACAATCTATATTCTTAGCGAACATAAGAATATAGTCGTGGCTGTTTGAAATAAAACGCGCATCATTTTTTGGAGAATAAGCCCTTTCCCAAACCAATTGAGCGATAAAATTACGTTCTCCAAACAACTCACAGCAAATTCGTTTCAAGTTGTCCTGCTCATGATCATCAATGCTGATAAAAATAACCCCATCATCAGTCAGAAGATCTCTCGCTACCTTTAATCTTGGGTATATCATATTCAGCCAATCGGTATGGAATTGTCCGTTACTTTCAAGGTTTGTCACAAGGCGACGACCTTGCGCATCAAACTGCCCTGAGTTTGCGAGGTATTCAGAAGCTGATTCCTTAAAGTCATCCTCATAAACGAAGTCGCTACCCGTGTTATATGGAGGATCGATGTATATCATCTTTACCTTATGCAAGTACGTCTCCTTCAGGCATTTTAAGACATCAAGGTTATCTCCTTCTATATACAGGTTTTTTGTATTATCGAAGTCCACACTCTCATCTCTACAAGGTCGAAGTGTTGCATTGATCGGTGAGTTAGCCAACAAAATGGCCTTCTTCTTGTCAGGCCAAGTGAACTGATAGCGCTCCTCCTTACTTGAGATAATCTCAGAAGAAAGAATTTGCTGCAACTTCTCAAAATCCACTTTGTGCCGTAAGATTGGTTTATCATCTGCGTCATACCCTACAATGGTTTCAGTAACGCAGTCCGGAAACAGCAAGGCTATCTTCTCAATGTTAACTTGCACGCCATCGGCGCTTTGCATATGCAATTTTTCCATGATATTATTTATAGTTTCTTTCTTAATTCAACTAAAGTTTTGTGTAGTTCAAATTTTTTATTCGGCTGATTCTCCGACAGGATCCTTCGTTCAAGACAAGCAATTTCATTCATGAGAGCAGACCTCTGAGCAGTCTGATTAATTGCTTCCTTCAGGTCCTTGTCTTTAGATATTATACAATCTCCCGCGACTTTTCTTACATAAGATTCGTAAATATTATCCATAGACCCACTGGATAACTGAAGGTGAATGGAAGACTCCTTCTGCCAATTGGTATAGAACGTCTTGATAATCCTATAGTGCTTTCCGGAATCAGCCGCTTGCCATAAGGACTCTTTAAAGTTTATCAGAAGGCAAAATTTCTCTTCAAAACGGAGGATGAACAGCGCGTGTCTAGGCATCATCTCGTCGATAAACAAGAATATGTTTTCAGCCCTGTTCTGATTCTTCATTGTTACGAGGAACACCGCGATTTCGTGCACGTTTCTTCCGTCCACGACATTTATCGTCGACGGGGCAAGTTTCGCAAGCCACTCTATGCGTTCAATTTCCCGAGTGAAGTAATCCTTCATCCGGGCACACGCTCCTAGATTGTCGACGAAAGCCTTCTTGGGTACAGGTCTTTCGACAAGTGTCTGCTGTGGAAACAAATCTCTAATCATTTCTTCTCGCGTATTATCAAGAATGAAATAAGTTCAAAATCATCCAGACCTTTAATGTCATCCAACAGCGCAGTAGTCTCTCCCTCAGAAAACAGACTTTGTATATCTGATTCCTCCTTGACCTCGGCAATACTTTTTACAGCACAATGTAATAAAGAGCTATAGCGTTCCATCTTTCTTCCATCATCGGTCTCTCTATTGACTTCAGCACACAAGTCTCTGTCGTATTCCGATTTGCCCTTGCAGAGATGACGCATCGTATCCAAAAGATTCTTCGGATGCAGGTAATCGCATAGGACCTGACCATCATCCGCAAGATAAACCATATAGAATGGATGCAGGAGATTCTTCTTTCCGATGTTGACTGCATTGTTACGATTCTTCAATATAAAGATCACCCCAGGTTTTGTATGCTCAGAGGACTGAGCAACAGCCTCCAGTCCGAACGGGGCGTGTTCAATATCTGGATGATCCTTCACATAGGAAAGTAAATCCATTCTGAACTCATTGAGCCCCAGATCCATAATATTGATTCCGGTATCCATATCCTCAATATCTACAACTTCCTCCTGAAGCCGCTTGAGCTGCCCAAGACGATATTGCAAATCCGCCTCTTCTCCCGCGGATAAAGGATTCCCTGTACCCGCAGCCGTCAAAATTGTCGCCTTCATCCTGCTCTCGACTCTTCCTTTGAGTTTGATATAGTCATCGAGTTCCATGTCCGGCCAATAATTGACCAGTTGTATGAAGTCGTTAGTCGAACCTATTCGGTCAATTCTACCGAACCGCTGGATGATACGAACAGGATTCCAGTGGATATCATAGTTTATGAGATAGTCACAGTCCTGAAGGTTCTGGCCTTCACTGATGCAGTCCGTCGCTATCAAAATATCTATATCCTCTTTAGCATCAGGAAATAGAGTGTCTCGGTCTTTGGACTTCGGTGAGAAGAATGTAAGGATATTGTTGAATCCGGATGTGAAATTCCTTATCGTGCATTTGCCGTCGGAATTTCCCGTCACAATTGCCGTATTAAGTCCAAGTTTCTCCTTGATACGGTCGGCGAGATTCTCATACAAGTATTCCGCAGTATCAGCAAAGGCCGTGAATATGAGAATCTTGTGATTGTTATCATTTATCGGATTCTCGTATTTGTGACGGATATCATCAATAAGCATCTGCAGTTTGCTATCATGCTCCGGTGTTATATCCTTGAGCATAAACAACAGCAAGTCAAGTTGGTTTTTGTCTGCTTCCAGATCTCGCCGCCATGATATGTAGTCCATATCTGCAAGCCTTATGGATGTCTTCTTGTTGATGACTATATCATCTTCGAAATCAAAACCATCGAGATTGATATCGGGCACCCGAATGGCACTCGTTGACTTTCTAAGGCTATATTCATCAATCGTGTTTAATACATTGCTAATGCCTGTACGTATCCTCTCAAGAGTAAGTCTGAATGAATTTACAGAACTCTCAAGCCGCTTCAGAAGGTTCGCCGCCATAAGGTTGCGAAGTCCTTTCTCACGTCCATCTATTGACAGGCCCTCCCCGTCATAATCAATGGAATAGTCCGCCTTCGCGCTTTCCAGCAAGAACAGCGACGGCGTGTAGAATGAGAGATTGAGCGAATTAAGAGACTCCGCTATGTCCTTGAAGTTAATCGTTGAATCCAAATCGGTCAGACTCGGCCGTCTGGATATAGGCGCCAATCTTTCAGGGAATTTCCCGATATCCTTCGTGTCGTAGTACTTCACGATATGGCTTCGACTCCGGGCGATTGTTACTGCATCAAGCACCTGGAAGAAGTCGAAACTCAAATCAGACAACAATTGTTCAGTTGTACGTTCTTCCATTGGAAGTTTCGCCCATCTGTTGTAAGCGGTCTGCGCAGCCCGGAAGATGTCATCAATTCCCTTACCTAAGCCTAATGCTTCATTTATAATCTGAGATTTTCCTTCGTATGCCAGCTGAAGCTGGTTCTTCAGGTCGTTGAACCTGTTGTTGACAGGTGTAGCACTTAGCATCAGGACTTTCGTCTTTACGCCAGGACGGATAACCTTATTCATCAGTCTCTGATAGCGGTTCTCTCTTCTTGAAGTGGCATCCGTAGCAGTCTCAGAATCATATTCAATCCCTTCTACATTCCCTCCATTTCTGAAATTATGGCTTTCGTCTATCACAATGAGGTCATAATTTCCCCAGTTGACATTGGCAAGATCCAATCCGTTGCTTTCGCCATGATCTCGGGAAAGGTCAGTATGAAACAGGATATCATATCTTAACCTGTCTCCGGCTATAGGGTTGTTCTTGTAATTGGCTCTGTAATTCTGCCAGTTGCCATTCAGTTTCTTAGGACACAGCACCAGCACCGATTTGTTCTTGTTCTCGTAGTATTTGATTACGGCAAGTGCAGTGAACGTTTTTCCAAGACCTACGCTGTCCGCAAGGATGCATCCGTTGTATTTTTCCAACTTGTTTATGATTGCCAGGGCAGCGTCTTTCTGGAAGTTATATAGTTTATTCCAGATCTGGCTGTTCTTAAAGCCTGTACGCTCATTGGGCAACACATCTTCTGAAATATCTTCGAGGAACTCTCTGAATATGTTATACAGTGTGATGAAATAAATGTATTCTGGTGAATTTTCCTGATAGACAGTATCAATATATTCAAGTACCTTTTCTGTAACATTGGAAAATTTTTCATCATTTTCCCACAGGGAATTAAAGATGCTCAAGTAGCTATCAGACATTGGCGTTGGCAAAACATTGACCATACTGTAGACCTCATTTCCCCTGACGCATCCCAACTGCGATGTGGTGAAATCATTGAAAGGCACATATACTGCATCGGATTCGCCGGACAGGTGAAGGAATCCTCCCATCTGCTCACTGGAAGAGTTTGACTTGAACTGCACTTTCCTACGAATCCAATCTGCGCATTCCTTTGCGATGGCTTTCTGGGACAATTTATTGCGCAGCCTTATTTCGAAGTCTGTTCCATAAAGGTTGCGTTCCCTGTTAAGTTTCGGTATAAAGAATTCTCTTTTTTCCTTGCTTCCACATTCGCTTACAAATGTCGGAGATGTGAAAATAAACCGAAGTTGTTCCACCTTTTCCAATTCCTTCTTGAGAGCCTCAAAGGCGTAGATAGAGAAAGAGGCCGCTGCGATACTGACGCGGCTTCCATTTGACATCCGAACTTTGAGATCATCTACAACCCTCTCACTTATATTGTTTATCAACTTCAAACTCATAACAATTCCTATTCTGTTGGAACTATTCCCGGGAGACAAGTCACATAAGAACTCGTCATTTGTATTTTACATATTCGTGGAATTCCCTTGCTGTACAAATATAAGAATTATCTATCAAGTCTCATCTAAATTTGATGGTGAAAGTTACCACGTTAGCCGTTATTTGTGTACACAAATTCAGTTCATCCATTCATTCATATGGTGACTGTTAGATTGTCGTAATGAAACTAGTTTTGCATTATTTCTATATTCGTTACATATCGATAAAATAATCTTTTATTCATAAAAAGTAT
>ENA-UERK01000240-UERK01000240.1-human-gut-metagenome-genome-assembly--contig:-NODE-240-length-51719-cov-18.810987_pt1:0-47500 | contig 51719 bp, 37 predicted proteins | sample MGYA00242957_ERZ507957 | MGnify/ENA primary metagenome ERZ507957 (study PRJEB26167, sample SAMN06115538) | human gut metagenome | host: Homo sapiens | place: China:Heilongjiang | collected...
AGGTGTAATAGAATCCTTAAAAAACTATCAAATAAAAAATAGAGGGAATTTTGAATTCACTTTCTATAGTGAAAATTTGGAGTATTGCTTCAATGAATCAGAGGAATAATGAAAGTAGATTCAAATTCTGAGATGAAATTTTTTGTCTTGTTGTGCTTCAGTTATTTAGAGTGAATAGTTATGACGGAAGATAAGAATGAGATAGAAAATTTACTTTTACCGTTTAAAGATAATCTTGTTATTGAAACATAAAATTATCAATTTAAGTTTTCTACGACTTGCATATTATGCAAGTCGTAGTTTTTGATATAAAGAAAAACCACGCGATAGTCGCGTGGTATGACGAAGAAACAGGTGAAAAAGCGTATAAACCGGTGGTGCGGTTGTCTCGGAACACAACAAAAGAGTGGTACCATATCCGTGTGAACGGAGAAGAAATGGTTTGTATGGGAGGACATCCATTCTACGTATTGAATATTGCATAAATGTCGGTTAACCAAATATGTTGAAAGTTTACACCCTGAAAAATTACACCCTGTTTACACCCGCAAGAGAATTTACACCCTACAAGATATAAAAGATAGAACAATTATGCAAGAAGTAACATGAAAATATGCAAGAAATCAAAGAAAAAGCGTAAAAATATACATAGGGTGTAAGATTTAACGCCCTCCGACGCTCCAGGTCCGGGTTCGAGCCCCGGCGGACACACCAAAAAAAGACTTGCCGCATGGCAAGTCTTTTTTCAGGTTTGCCGCCGCTTTTGGGAAGAGAAACCGGCGGGTTCGGAAAATCGCTGAGCGATTTTCTTTCGCGAAGCGAAGCCCCCAGCTGGCACACCAAAAAACGAACGCACGTACATTGGTACGGGCGTTTGTTTTTTTTGCTTTCCGACGAAACAGGGAGAGAAGCCGGAGGGTTCGGAAAATCGCTTATAGCCGCGTGACTATCTTCCGCATACGGTCACGCTTTGTAGTTTTTCGAGTATTTGTGCCTTATCTCTTATAAGTCCGTTCAGCACCCTTACAAACGCTTTCTCAAGGGCATCTTTTTTTATTGGTTTACTCATGCAGAAGTCGGCCCTCATATTCTCGTGTTTTTTGCGCACCCATATATATTTGCGCACTATATATATTTGCGCACCCATATATAATATTTTTATAAATACGACACTTTTATTTTGCGAACAATAAGAAAATGACGATAAAATAAACATTTGACGGTAAACAAACGAATCTTTTCATTTTTTAAATTGTGTAGTATGTTCGCCGTTGAAAAAGTTGCGCTTAGAAATTACGCGGCGAATGTGCTCGAAAAGAAATTCGTGCTTTTTCGTCGGTGCGTAAAATTTGTTGTCTGTAATCGTCAGTTTTCCGTGCACGCTTTTTTGCGGCGCAACGCTTAAAACTTTCGGCGTAACCGCAATTTCTCTGTTTGTTTCGCCGTTTTCAAAACCGCAGTCGATTACTTTGTTGTTTTTGAAAATCACGTTTTTCGTATAGCCCGATTCGTACCAGAAATTGCAATCGTCCTCGATCAGCAACGCCGCCCCCGCAATATTTTCAAACACGTTCCCGCGGATTACGGCTTTCTTTCGGGTGGTGCAAAGCACGCCGCGTGCCGCGCAATTTTTACACCCGCAAGAGATTTTACACCCTGAAAGATATAAAAGATAGAACAATTATGCAAGAAAAAGCATAAAAATATGCAAGAAATCAAAGAAAAAGCATAAAAATATACATAGGGTGTAAGTTTTAACCCCCTCCGACGCTCCCGGTCCGGGTTCGAGCCCCGGCGGACACACCAAAAAAAGACTTGCCGCACGGCAAGTCTTTTTTCAGGTTTGCCGCCGCTTTTGGGGAGAGAAACCGGCGGGTTCAGAAAATCGCCCGGCGATTTTTGAATAGACCTTGAAATATGAACTTTAATTGTTCGGTTTCAAGGTCTTTTTATATGTATTAAGACAGATATTTCCTGATAAAATATCATATTCAGGTACACATTTCAAAATGGACACTTTTTTAGGGACAATCAGAAAATCCTTTTGAGAACAAACTAACTCATTCGTTTTCGAACCGTTACTGTTCAGTTCGCGGCTTGGAGTTTTCCTTATATTTATTGAAATAAAACAAAATCACAAGTTTGTCAATCATCTAATGCGAAAAAATCGCCAAAAAACCCTTAAACGCACGTATTGCAATATAAAAAGCAATAAATCTGCAACTTTTTGCAACATGAATATATTGACTTACATAGCAAGGTTTGTTACAATTTAAAGCGTAAAAGGGAAAAGGCGGCTAACTATGTCAATTCAGGTAAAAAACAAACATTTTCTGCTCGAAACCGAAAATACCACGCTTATATTAAGGGAATATTGCGGTTTTTTGGAACAGGTATATTACGGCGCCAAAATTCCCGATTATAACTTGGATTATTTAAGGAACGACCAGATTTTCGGGTTTTGTTCTTACGATAAAAACATCGGTTTAAGATACACTTACGCGGGCGCAAAATACGAATATTCGGGCGACAACACGGGCGACGGGCGCTTGCCTGCGCTTAACGTTATCGACGAAAACGGATTTATAGGGTGCAGGCTTAAATATAAAGGATTTGAACTTGTAAATTCGCTTCCGCAGGATTATGATATGCCTGCAGTACGCGGGCTTGAAAAGGGCATAAAAATAACCCTTTTCGACGAAGAAAAAGGCATTTCTGCCGACCTTTATTATTTTATAGCCGAAGATTGCGACGTTATTTGCAGATTCGCGCGCATAAACAACGACGGCGAGGGCAAAATTTCGCTGGTTAAAGCGGCAAGTTTGCAACTCGATTTCGAAAATCCCGATTTCGAAGCGATAACTTATTCGGGTTGTTGCGGTTCGGAACTTCGCGTAGAACGGCAAAATATTTTTAAAGGCAAATACGAAATAAGTTCGTGCGCGGGGCTTACGGGGCACGCTTCGAATCCGTTTTTTGCGCTTTGTTCGCGCGGGGCAACCGAAAACTACGGCGAATGTTACGCGTTCAATTTAATATACAGCGGAAATTTTAAAAACGTAATCGAGTGCGACGAACGCGACTTTTTACGCGTTTTATGCGGAATAAACGATAAAAACTTCAACTGGACGCTTGAAAAAGGCGAAAGTTTTTACACTCCGCAGGCGGTAATGACTTTCGGCGAGCAGGGGTTCGGCGGAATATCCCGCAATTTTCACAAACTTATACGCGAGCGGATTTTACCGCCGCAATTCAATAAACCCGCGCCGATCGTGGCGAACACCTGGGAAAGTTTCGGTTTTAACATAACGCAGGAAAAGTTTGTTAAATTTGCCGAAAAAGCGGCGCTTGCGGGCGCGGACACGGTAGTTTTAGACGACGGCTGGTTCCGAAGCGACGACAAAAGCGGGCTTGGCGACTGGGTTTTGTGCAAAGAAAAATTTGCGGGCGGCATCGAAGCCTGCGTTAACAAACTCAACGAATTAAACCTTAATTTCGGGATTTGGTTCGAGCCGGAAATGATAAGCGAAAACAGCGCGCTTTATAAAACTCATCCCGATTGGGTTTTAAACAACGGCAATGAAGGCAGTTTAAGCCGCAATCAATACGTTTTAGACCTTACAAACCCGGCGGTCGTCGATTATATAACCGACCTTGTGACAGGCTTTTTATCGCATTATCCCGTAACTTATTTAAAATGGGACGCGAACAGATATATCTCGGAAGCGGGCAGCAAATACACGAAAAACCAAGGCGAAGTGTGGCACAGATACGTTTTGGGGCTTTACGAAGTTTTTGAAAGAATAACCAAAAAGTTTCCGAACGTGTGGATAGAAGGCTGCGCGGGCGGCGGCGGAAGATTCGATTTGGGAATGCTTTATTATCAGCCGCTTATATGGATTTCGGATAACACCGACCCTTACGGCAGGGCAGCCATTCATTACGGCGCGAGCCTTGCTTATCCGATGAGGGTTATGAGTTATCATATCTCGAAAGACGAAGGGTATACGGGCAAGCGTTCGGACGCGGAATTCAGGTTTTTGGTTTCGCGGTTCGGCGGAATAGGGTATGAGTTCGATTTAACCGTTTTATCAGACGAGCAAATAAGCGAATATCGCGCGCTTTTAAGCGAGCGCAAAAAGGCCGCAACTTATATAAACGACGGCGATTTATACAGACTTGAAACCGACAACGAACATTATTACGCATGCCTGAACGTTATGCCGGATAAAAAATCGGCGCTGCTTACGTTTATTCAGACTTGCTCGAAGCCGCGCGTAGAAAGCATAAACGTCAGCGTTAAGGGGCTTAACCCCGATACTCTTTACGAAATAGAAGGTTGCGGGTTGAAACTGCACGGAAAAACGCTTGAAAAAGCGGGGATAAAGATAGGCGATTTGCTGTGCCCGCATTGGGAAAGCGACCGAAGCGGCGGAATTTATCTGAAAAAAGGCAAATCGGGCAGCGGCGTATCTCTCGTTATAAAAGCCGCCGACTAAGCAGAAAAGGAATAAAAAGCGATAGATTCGGCTGAATAAATATAAGTACAACTATAAGTGCGACGGCATCTTAAAAAGGAACGCGAATGGAAGGTTTTGACGAACGCAGGTTTCAATATCGTTTTTTCAACAAATACGAGCGCGACGACTTCAAACTTACGCAATACGGCTATCACAGGTGGAGCAAAGAAACCGCTCACGCGCCTACGATAAAAGACAGTTACGTTTTGCACATAGTGCTCGAAGGTAAGGGGTTTGTGCGCGTAAAAAACAAGCAATATCAGGTTTTGCCGGGCAACGCGTTTTTAATTCGCCCCGGCGAACTTATCGATTATTATTCGGATAAAAACAACATATGGTCGTATATTTGGCTTGGCGTCGAAGGTAATTCTGCCGAAGAATTTTTCTTTCGCTGCGGGTTCGACGAATTCAACTACGTTCTGCCGCTTACGGGAGTAGACGAATTGCGCGCGATAATAGCCGACATGCTTTCGCGCCCCGAAACCAACGCGCCCGACTTATACACGGTTGCCAAAACTTACGAATTTTTATCTTGTTTCGCTTCGAAAATATCCACTTTCAAGCGTAAAAGCGAAGCGAAATACAGCGACAACTTAAACAAAGTGGTCGAATATATTCACCGCAACTATTACCGCGACCTTTCGATAACCGAAATATGCGAGAAGTTCGGTTTCGAGCGAAGCACTTTGTATAGAATGTTCAAAAGGGAATTCGGCGTTTCTACGCAAGAATATATATTGATTTATCGGCTTGAAGTTGCAGATAACTGCATAACGCATACTTCTATGTCGTTCAAAACGATCGCGATTGATTGCGGTTTTAACAATTATGCGCATTTTAGCGGAAGTTTTAAGCGTTATAAGGGTGTTTCGCCCAAAGAATACCGCGAACAGACCGAAAAGCAAAAACTTTTGCAAATAAATAAAAATCAATAGGAGGATTTAATGATGAAAAAGACAAAACTTGCGGCATTAGCGTTATGCTTTGCCCTACTCGTATGCGCGCTTACGGGCGTTGCATGCGGCACGCAGCCCGATACCGGCGGCAAAACGGAATGGTCGTTCGGCGCCGATCTTCCCGTAGCATGCGAAGAAAACGACAAAGTAAGCATTGTTTTAAACGTCGAAGGGACTGACGATTACGAAGTCGTTTACGAAGTCGTTTTCGGCACTACCCAAGTTGAAGTAAGCGAAGGCGGCGAATTTACGCCCGCAGCCGCAGGAACTTACACCGTTAAGGTTAAAGTAACCGCAAAAGGCGAAACCAAAGAAAAAACTTATACCTTAACCGTTACAAAAGACGCGACCGACCCCGTTATAACAACGAAAATCGCGGATAAAACGGTTGAAAAAGGCGAATATAACTTTGCAGGCGACCTTGCGGAAATAGTTGCTGCCGATAACAAAACGCAAGCCGAAAATCTTGTTAAATCGATAGTTTCGGTAACGCTCGACGGCACGGCGTTAGAGATGACAGAAAACGCTTGCACCTTCGAACGCGCGGGCGAATATAACGTCAGTTATCAAGTTACCGACGAAGAAGGAAACTCTGCAAACGCTTCGTATAAGATAACCGTAAAAGGTCTGTATCTTAACGAAAAAGCGTTCGTATCCAAAGTTTTCCAACTTGCCGAATACGAAATTGCCGAAGCCAAAGTTTACGGAATCGAAAACGCGGCGGTAAAAGTTACCTTAGCGCAAGGCGATGAAATCAACGAAGTTGCCATGGGCGCCAAGGTAAAATTCTTAAATGTTTCCGACGCAGTTCTTAAATACGTTTTGTCGGTAGGCGAAGAAGAAAAAGAAATTATTGAAAAAACCGTTAAAATAACCGCGCTCGACCTTATGATTTCGGCAGCCGATTTCTCTGCGACCGAAGGCGATGAAATCACTATTCCTTCCGCTTCGTTATCGCACGAAACCGCGGGCGTAACCGTAAGCGTAAAAATTTCGGGGCAATATCAAGAAGAACAAGCGGTTGCGCAAGGCGATAAAATAATCGCGGCAAGCGGCGTTACCGATATTACTTATACCGCCGAAAACGAAGATAAATCTTTCAGTTTAACCCGCGTAATAAGCGTTGTTGCAATCGGCAAAGACGAGATCGTTTCGTTCGAACAAGTTAATGGCGACAACCCCGACTTCAACGTTCCCCCTTTTGGAATGAAACTCGGCAACGAAGAACTTAATTCCGATCCCGCATACGTTCATTCGGGCAAATATTCGGCAAAACTTATATTCGGACCGCAAAGACCTAACGCCAATACTTTCGGCGCAGGGTTCTGTTATTGGGATAATCAGATAAGAAATGCAAACGTAGAAGGTGCCAACGGCATTTCGATGTGGATTTATTGTGCCAAAAAAGAAGCTTATATTGTTGCCGCAATAGCGACCGGAGCAACCGGCAAGGGGTATTCCGGCGCAAGAATTTCGCATGTAATTAAACTTGGAAAAGGTTGGAACGAAGTTAATATCAACTTCGATTATCAGGTTTACGATGCCGGCGAAAAAACCGCAGCCGACGGAACGGTATTAGGCGCGCTCGATATTAAAAACGGCATAAGCGAATTATGTTTCTACAGAGTTAAAAAAGGCGCCTATACCAATTGGGACAGCGTAAACGGCGGTAACTATACCGACTATATTTACGACAATGATCTTTCTGTTTACGTTGACGAAGTAAGGATAAGAAAATTCGAAATTCCCGACGGAGTATACTTTACTTTCGATAAAAAACCCGAAGCAACCGGAACCGTTGGCGGCACCGCCGTTGCAACCGCTCCGCGTATGCTCGTAGAAGAGGGAGTAACCTTAACCGTTGCCGTAACCGCTCCTAACGGCGAACAGACTATCGTTAATGCAGGCGACAGTTTCGATTTAACTCTCGGCGGCTATTACACCTTGACCTATAAAGCCGAAAAAGAGGGCAAACCTTCGCAAGAAGAAAGTTTCCGGATTCTTGCTACCGTTCCGGGCGAATTCATGTCGTTCGAAGATGTTAACGGCTCGGTTCCCGAAATAGCAAACGGCGTTTACGGCACCGTAATCGCAAACACCGATGCGGTATATGTAAAATCGGGCAGCCAATCGGCAAAACTCGTTTTCGGCATCAACAATACGCCTGCGGGAACGCATCAGGCAGGATTCGTCGATTGGTCGGCAAAATATAAGCCCGACATCGAAGGCGCCAACGGTATCGCTTTCTGGGTACATTCGGATATAAACGCATATCTCTACGCAAATATTTCTACCGGTTCGGGATCTGCCTACTCGGGTGCGAAAACGTCGAAAGCCATCGAACTTAAAACAGGTTGGAATTATGTAGAAATAAACATAAATTCGGATATGGCTTCGAGCGGCGTAAAAATCGCTGACGGTATAGCCGAATTGTTCTTCCGTTTGGGTAGCGACGCAAACGGCGCCGATATGAGCGGAAATATTACCGCAACATTATATATCGACAGCGTGTGCTTTTCTGTGCTTCCCGAAAGAGTTATCGAAAACCTCGCAATCGATTACATGAACATCAATCTTCCCGAAGATCAGACTGTTTTAGGCGATCGTGAATTCGGTATGGTAACACGTTGCACCGACGAAGAATATACCAAAAACGGCAAACATTTCAAGTTTTAAACTCGGCTTGCCGATGAAGCACCCCTTAAAACCATGCGTGCTTGCTATTCCGGTTGGGGTAAAGGCATATTGCTTACCGCAGGCGAAAACGCCGTTAAATTCGAAGTTTACGCTTCGCGTGCCGCGTTTGTTTCGTTTGAATTCGGAACGGGCGGAAACGCCGGCAGCGGCGCATACAGCGGTGCCAAGTTCGCAAAAGTAATCGAACTTAAACAGGGCTGGAACACCGTAACCCTTACGTTCGGCGACAATGCCGACGTTCAGGGCGCAACCCTTGCCGACGGTATAGTTCACTTCGGTGCAACTACAGTTAACTCGATTTCTGCATTGCCCGATAACGGCTGTTTCCCTGATGTAGCAAGCGAAGAGCTTACCCTTTATGTAGCCACTATGTATGCGATAGTCGCATAAAGGCATAAAAACAACCGATCATAAACAAAACAAAATAACATTTTACGGTTCGGGCGGATTATTCCGCCCGGGCTATAAAACGGAGATTAAAAAATGTTTAAAAATTTAAAGGAACGACTTAAATCGGCAAAGAAAACGGTAGCCGCCGTATCGGTTTGCGCATTGCTTTTTACGGGCGCGTGCGGAACCGCCGGCGGACAAAATTCCGATGTGAACGCTACTTTATGGAGCGCGCCTTCTACCGTAAAATATATGCTCGACGATTCGCCGGTTTCAGATTACGGCGAAAACATGAACGTTTCGCTTGCGGCTAACGAAAAAGAAAGCGCGCAGCTTACCGTAACTCCCAAAACCAACGTTAAAAATTACGAAATTTCGATAAGCGATTTAACGGGCGACAACGGGCATACCATTTCGAAAGAGAACGTTTCGGTATTCGTTGAAAAATATATTAACGTTTCAACCGTAACCACCGTGTTCCGCGCGGGGTATTATCCCGACGCGCTCGTTCCTTACGATAGCGTTAAGCAGGCAAAAGAAGACAGAATTAAAGCGGGGCAGAACCAAACGTTTTTATTCACGGTTTATGCACCCGAAAACACGCCTGCAGGCAATTATTCGGCAGACGTAACGATTAAACTCAACGGGCAAACGAGAACCAGCAAACTTAACGTTACGGTTTACGATTTCGCAATTCCTACCGAAAGCCATTCGCGCACGTCATTCTTTTTGTGGTACGACCAATTTATGTATCAATGCGATAACGTTACCGACGAACTCATCGATAATTATATCGATTTTATGCTCGATTATCGCGTAAATACTTCGATAGGCAGAATAGGACAGTATAACTCCAAAGAACTTATCGAAAAACACATTAACTTTGCAAAAGACGAACGGGTAAACACCATCGATTTGCCATTCGTTTATATAACCGAACAGGTAAACGGCAAAAACTTTACTTCGTTCGATTACGACGGGCTTAAATACTTTTTGACCGAAGTTATCCGCGCAAGTTCGGATGAAAACAACTACGTTAAAAAATTCAAACTTTCGTTCAACGCACTCGACGAACCCAACACGGGCAAATATGAAAACGTGCGCTTTGTTCACCAAAAGTTTTTGCGTTTAAAACAAGAACTCGCCGCCGATACCGTGCTTTTCCCCGAAGGCGCGAAAGAAAAAGTAAAATCGGCTCTTTTACAAATTCCCAACGCCTGCACAACCAACTATAAAGAAACGCTCGACCGCCACGTTGCCGGCGACGATTACGGCGTCGATTCGTGGTGCGGCGTTTACGACTGGTATGACAGCGAAGCCAACCGCTATCGCTTGGAGCAAGCCACCGAACAGGGCGACGGTTCGTGGTGGTATGGTTGCATACAGCCCACAAACCCCTATCCCGCATATCACATCGACGACAACCTTTTAAGCGCGCGCGCTTTGAACTGGATGATGATGGATTACGGTATTCAGGGCAACCACTATTGGGCGGTTAACATCTGGTCGGTTTACGGCGGTTCGTATACCTACCGCGACGTATGGACCGATGCGCTTGCTTTCCCGGGGGCAGTCGGCGACGGATATATTATTTACCCCGGTTCGCGCTACGGGCTTGATACCGCAATCGCGTCTATTCGTTTAGAAGCCATACGCGACGGGCTCGAAGATTACGAATATTTATACAAACTTAAAAATTTAAGCGAAGATCTCGCCGATAAATACGACGTTTTCGATTATGACTTTAACGAAAACATGTCGAAGTTATACGACCTTATTTATCAGGGCACCATTATTCACAACGACATCGACGCGTTCGCCGTAGCGCGCGAAACTGTTGCCGAACTTATCTCGCTCGCGCAAAAGGGCGTTTTGGTAACTTTCGACCGCTCGTCGCTTAACGGCAAAATAACCGCCAACGTTTACGGCGGCGACAACGTTTCCGAAGTTAAAGTAAACAACGTTTCGGCTACCGCGGCAAAAAGCGGCGAAGGCAATTTATTTACGGCTTCGTTCTTCCCCGCAGGGTATGCGAACGTCTCGCTTAAATGCGGAAACGAAAATATAACCAAAAAGATTTTCGTCGGCGGATTAAGCGTTCTCGTTAACTCGTTCGAATCCGAAAGCGTTATAGGCGGCATCGTCTGCTCCGACGAAAGCGAATACGACGATATAGCGGACACTTCGGTTTCGCTCTCGCAGGAATTTGCAAAAAACAATTCGGCGCTTAAAATTTCATGCGTTAAAGGCACGTCGAAGTCTTATAAAAACTCGGTTACATTATCCGCCGAAAACGGGGTTATCTCGGATTCGGAAAGATTTGCGTTTATCGATTTCGAAGTGTATAACCCGCAGGATAAAGCGATTGAAGTTTTCGTAACGTTAAAATCGAAAAACAAGGCGGTAACGCTCGTTTCGGCTGTTGCCCGCCCCGGGCAATGGAGCAAAATTTCGCTTCAATTCGTAAATTTGGGCGACTTCGATTTAAGCGACCTGCAGAGCGTAACGTTCGCGTTTTCGCCGCTTAACACGCTTGAAAACTTCGATATTTATTTAGATAACGTTAAAATGACCGCGAGAGGTGAATTATGAAAAAATTATTAGCCTTAATTACGGCTTTAATATGTTCGTTCGGCGCGCTTGCGGCTGCCGGTTGCAACGCGGGCGGCGGCTCCGACGATAATTTCGTGGGGCTTTACGACGAAGTTGTTAAAGAAGAAGTAACTTTCACTTACACCAACGACAACATGCTCTACGACTTCGAAGAAAAAGAAGCGTGTTATATGAATATGTCGTTCGATTGCATTTTCGGAAGCGCTTCGCTTAACACCGACAAAAAATACCTTACCTGCGGAAACGGCAGTTTAAAATTAGACGTTTACGGCAGAACGGACGGAAGCTGGTCGATCGCTTATTTCGATATTCCGTCGAAATATTCCGACTTTACTACCGTCGATTCTATTTTGGTCGACGTTATGTACGTTACCGAAGATTCGCATGAACAAATAGTTTCGCTCGGCGTTTGGTCGAGTAACGGCAACCGTTGCGAAACCGAAGGCAGAGTAAGGGCGAAAAGCGGCAAATGGTTTACTTTAAAAATAGCCATGCACGACGTTATGTATGCCTGCACCATAGGCGGCGCGTGGAAATACGGCATTAAGTGGCGCGACGATTATATGAAAAACATGACAAGGCTTTATATCTCGCTTCCGCCTTTTACGCAGGGGCAAAAACCCGTTACGCTGTATGTAGACAACGTTCGCTTAACTTATCTTAACAACGATTGATTTAATCGATTTTAATAATTTCCGCTAATCTTTTCACTTTAACAGGGAGAAAAATAAAATGAAAATCAAAAAAATATTAACCGGCGTGCTTGCCGCGGTTCTCGCTGCTTCGGCGGCCGCTTGCGGCTACGGCGGCAACACTACGACCGAAGACCGCAATCACATCGAAATGTACGTTATGGACGCGGGCTATCGCACCGAAGTTTTCGATGAACTCGCAAAAGCCTTTCAAGTTCATTTTTCCGACGTAACAATTAAAATTTATCCGTCGACGGGCGTCGATTCGAAACTGACGAGCGAACTCGGCAAAAAGAACGGCGTGGGCGATATTTGGTTCGCGGGCGAACAGAATATCATTCGTCTCGTCGAAAAAAATAAGATTTGCCCCATTATGGATTTAACCGATCTTATGGGCATGACCGCGCTCGGCGAAGATAAAACGTTAGAAGAAAAGTTGAACCCGCGCTATAAGTATTACGATACTTATAAGGATAAATATTATTCGATAAGTTGGGTTTACGGCGCGTGCGGCATTATGTATAACGCCAACTATTTGTCCGAAGAAAACGAACCCAAAACCACCAAACAGTTTATAAAACTCGTGCAGGATATTGCGGGCGGCAAAACCGAAGGGATTCCTTCTACTGTTAAACCCTTAATCTGGTCAGGTGCAAACGCCGCGGGCTATATGTCGTATGCCATGGAAACCTGGAAAGCGCAGTATATGGGCGTCGATAAATACGACGCGATGATTAACTTCTGCGAAAACGGTAACTACACTTACGAATATTTAAACGACGACGCTGTTTTATACGCTTATAACACCGTTAAACAGATAGCCGATCCGTCTTACAGCGTAAAAGGTTCCGAAGGCTTCCAGCACACCCCCGCACAGCAAGATTTCTTGCGCGGCGCGGCTGTGTTTATGCCCAACGGCGACTGGATCGAAACCGAAATGCGCTCGTCTGCCGCTGACAGCGGCATAACCCAGAACGTTAAGTTCCTGCCCACTCCCATCGTAAGCGAACTCGGCGTTAAACTTCGCCTTGCCGGCTCTGCCGCTACCGCAGAAGAACACGAAAACTTGCTTGTTGCTTTGGTTACCGCTATCGACGGCGGTAAAACCGACGCCGAAATCAAAGCGACCTATGCAAACCTTTCCGACGCGCAGATTAAAGCGGTAAGAGAAGCCCGTTCGGTAGTTTACACGCTCGGCGCTTCGCACCGTATTTACATTCCTACCTATTCGAAAGCAAAAACCGCCTGCTATAACTTCGTTCGTTTTATGGCAAGCGACGAAGGTATTAAAATCTTCCGTAAATACGCCGGTTCGCATTCGCCGTTCGAATATACCGTTCAACCCGAAAACGAAGAACTTACCGGTTTTCAGAAAAGTCAGGATAAGGTTTTGAAAAATTGCAGTCTTATTTACGCTACCATCACCAAATCGCCCATTCGCGCGTATAACACCATAAATTCCGATACCAACGCGTTTTCCGAATTCTATGCAAACTCCTCGATAACGGCAGAACAACTTCGCGCCGATCACTACGACTCGGTTGCAAGCAAATGGAATTCGATGAAACTTATTGCCGGCGTATCCTGATTTTTCAGTATCATTCAACCGCCTGTAACCGCCGGGCGGGCAGAAAAACCCGTTCGGCTAACCAAGCAAAAACTCAAATTTAAATTTTATCAGGGACAAAAATGGCTTATAAAACAAATAAACCGTCGAAAGCCAGATGGTCGGGAATTATTTTCGCGGCGACCTTTCTCGCTTTCCCCATTTTACAATTTATAGTTTTTTATCTGGGCGTAAACGTTAAATCGTGGATTTCGGCTTTTCAGCCCGAGTTTGGCGAAGAATTTTCGCTTATCAATTTCCGATTGTTCTTTATCGAACTGAAAGATCCGTTAAACGCAATGTCGTCAACGATAAAAAACACCTTTATCACGTTCGGCGTTTACGATTTTATTTCGCTCCCTTTGTGCGTGTTCTTTTCATACGTTTTATATAAAAAAGTGGCGGCAAGTTCGTTTTTCCGCGTGGTTTTCTATTTTCCGTCGTTACTCAGCATAGTTGCGCTCGCGCTCGTGTTCTATTTTATAGTAGACGTAAAAGGTCCCATAGCCCATGAGTTTAACTCGATCGGGCTTAATTATCCGTCGCCTTTCGGGCGCGAAGGTTCGGCTTTTGCATGGATTATGGTTTTCTGCGTATGGTCGGGCTTCGGCTATTCGATAGTGCTTTTTTCGGGTTCTATCGCAAGGCTTCCCGTCGAGATTTTCGAAAGCGCGAAAATCGAAGGTTGCTCTATGGCGCGCGAATTTTTCACTATAGTGGTGCCGCTTCTCGCGCCCACAATTTCAACGCTGTTCATTTTAAACTTCGCCGCGGCTTTCGGTATGTGGGCGCCCGTTCAACTTTTAACGGCGGGCGGGTATAAATCGTCTACTATCGGCTATTTTATTTATTCGCAGGCAAAAGCGGGCAACTATAAATATCCGTCGGCAATCGGGCTTCTGGTTTCGGTTATCGTGGTACCCGTCGTTCTCGGGTTAAGGGCGATTTCTTCAAAATTCTTCGAGGAGGATACCTTTTAATGCAAAACGCAAACGTATTAAAACAAAAGCGTTCAAACAAAATAAAGCGCGGCAAGGGCGAAAGCGTGTTTATGTGGATTATGTTCGCGCTGTTTCTGTTTTACGCTCTGTCGGTAATTCTTCCGTTTTTGTGGACGATTATGAATTCGCTAAAAAGCAACGGCGAATTTTTCGAAAACTGGAACTCGTTTCCGTCAAGATTAAAATTCGAAAACTATGCCGACGCTTTCGAAAAAATTAATTATAACGACACGAACCTTATCGGAATGTTTTTCAATAGCCTTATTTTAACCGTTGAAAACACTTTGGCGGCGGTAATTTTCCCGCTTATGACGGCTTACGTCATCGCCAAATACCCTTATAAATTCTGTAAATTCCTTTACGGGCTTGCGCTTGTGGTACAGGTTTTGCCTACGATAGGCTCGCTTCCCGTCGAATATAAACTCGTTTACGACTTGGGCATTAACGACAACTTCTTTTTAATCTGGATTTTGTCGGCGGGTTCGTTCTCGTTCAACTTCCTTATTTTATACGCGGGTTTCCGCTCGGTAAGCTGGACCTATGCCGAATCGGCCATGATCGACGGGGCGGGGCATTACACCGTTTTCTTTAAAATAATGCTTCCGCAAGCAAAACCGTTTATAACGGCAATTGCAATTACCACCTTTATTTCGCAGTGGAACAACTATAACACGCCGTTTTTGTATCTCGACAGATACCCCACGATGGCGCTCGGACTTTACGACTTTCAGCAAAAACAACTTTACGGCACGCAGATGTCGCCGCTGTTCGCGGGCATTATCCTTTCGGTTCTGCCGGTTGCCGTGCTGTTTACGGCAATGCAAAAAACCATTATGGAAAACACCGTTGCCGGCGGCATTAAAGGCTGATTTTTGCGGCTGAAAACGCTTTACTAAAACCAAAAAACATGATAGAATGAAATTCGCCCTTAAACTTATAGCGTGGGGCGAATTTGTTTAAACGAAAAAATTAAAAGGTTAAACTATGATCGAAAAAATTAAATCTGCCGTGTGGGCGGAAGGGCAAAAAAATCAGATGAATCGCGCGTTTGCGTTCGTTTTGGACCTTGGCAAAAAACAAATGGGCGAAATCTGCTTGTCGGCGGCTTCGTGCTATAAAGTAATTGCCGACGGAAAACTTATGGGGTTCGGTCCCAACCGCACGGCTCACGGCTATGCGCGCGCCGCGGTTTATCCGTTTAACGCGCAATATATTACGGTAGAAGTGCAAAGCCATTTCGTGCCTAATTTCTGCTGGGTAAAACGCGAACCCTTTTTTGCCTGCGTTTTAAAAACCGAAAGCGGAAAAGAATATTTTGCCGAAGATTTTAATTGTTTTGCGCTTTCGGATCGCGTTCAGAAAGTCCGCCGCTATTCGTTTCAGCGCGGATTTTGCGAAACTTATATAAACGAAAAAGACAGAACCGCGCTTTATTTTTGCAAGCCGCAAAACGCTTTTCCGCGCGTTAAAACCGAAAAGGCCGAACTTCCGCACCTTTTACCGTCGGAAACGTTAAACCCCGCGCTCAGCGAAATTTTTGCAGAAAAAGTTATCGATTCGGGCTATTGCAAAACTTCGCCCGAAATCGCGGTTTACGTCGATCGCACCGAAACGCTTATAGGTACCGTTATCGAAGGCTTTAAACGAGGCGAATGGCAGGATTTTTCTACCGACGAAATAAGCCGCATAACATATCTTTCGGGCGCAAAATCGGGCGATTACGCTTATGAAACGCTCGACTTTTCGCGCATCGTAACGGGCATAGTCGAAGTTGAAATAATAGCCGGTAACGCGGGCGAAGTATTTTTTGCGTTCGACGAAATTTTATCGGACGAAAAGTTAAAAACGATAAAGCCTTTCCGCGGCGACACCGCGAACGTGTTTAAGTGGACGGTTAAAAAGGCGGGCGTTTACCACCTTTCGGCTTTCGAACCTTACGCTTTCAGATATGCAAACGTGATAACTTCTGCGGGCGTAAAGGCAAACGTAAAGGTGCGCGCCTACGAAAATCCCGAAGCGGGAAAGATGCTTTTTGAGTGCGACGACAAAAAAATCGAGCAGATTATGGAAGCGGCGCGGCATACGTTCGCGCACAACGCGGTAGACCTTTTAACCGATTGCCCTTCGCGCGAGCGGGCGGGCTGGCTTTCGGACAGTTTTTTCTCGTCGGTGGCAGAGCGCGTTTTTACGGGCGACAATAAAGTTGAACGCGCGTTTTTGCAAAACTATATTTTAGCCGACAAAAGCGGGCATCCGAAGGGAATGATTCCGCGTTGCTATCCCGCCGATTATTACGAAGAAGACGGTTTTATTCCCAACTGGTCGCTTTGGTACATCCTTGAAATTTACAAGTATTTTGCGCAATACGGCTATGACGAAACGGTTGAAAAATCGCGCGCCAACGTCGAAGGCATTTTGAATTATTTTGTCGATTTCGAAAACGAGTTCGGCGTGCTCGAAGACCTTAAAGGGTGGATTTTCGTAGAGTGGAGCGCGGCGAACAATTCCGACCACATAAACGGCATAAACGTTCCGTCGAACGCCTGTTATTACGCTTCGCTTCTTGCCGCCGCCAAAATTTACGGCATTAAAGGCTTAAAAGAAAAAGCCGAAAAAGTTAAAGATTATCTGCTTAAAAACGCTTACGTCGACGGCTTTTTCGTCGATAACCTTATCCGAAACGAAAAAGGCGATATAATTCCCACCGAAAACTACACCGAAACCTGCCAATATTATATGTTTTTCTTTAAGTGCGCAGATAAGTACACGCACAAAGAATTGTTCGATAAAATGCTTAACGAATACGGCAAGTCGGATAGTTCGGTAAGCGGCGGAAATCCGGTAAAAAAACAACTTACTCCGTCGAACATGATTTACGGTGTGTATATGCGGCTCGAACTTTTAATGCGCGAGCAGAAAAGGGTTGAACTTTTAAACGAATGCGTGCGCTATTTTTACGATATGACGCAAAAAACCGGCACTTTATGGGAAAATAACACCGCTTCGGCAAGTTGCGACCACGGTTTTGCTTCTTACGTTTCGCGCTTTATAATTTACGCGCTTTTCGGGTTCGACGTTTTATATCCCGAAAAGGGCGGCGCGAAAAACGGCATTAAATTAAACTCCGAAGCCGTTTTGCCGTTTAAACAAAAAACGGTTAATTTAAGCATTTTAAACAATATCGTAACGGTAAAATAATCAACGTAATAATATAGCAAAAACCGCGCTATAGGTCGATTATTGCCTATTTCGCGGTTTTTTAATATGTAATTTAATTGTCGTTTGTTTGTTGAAAAATTAAGCGGCTAAAATATAAGCGACAGGGTATCGGGGTGGGGTAAACGCCGTTCTTGGAAAGAGAAACCGGCGGGATAGGAAAATCGCCGGGCGATTTTCTTTCGCGAAGCGAAGCCCCCGGCTTGTACGCCAACACTTAGCAAAGTCCTACGCATTATACGCGTAGGACTTTAAACTTTTTATTGATGGTTAAAATTTCAAAGCTGTTTTAAGAAAAATATCACAGTTTGTCGTTTTCGACCGATTTGCGGTAGGCGGAGGGCGAAACACCGAAGTGTTTTTTGAAAAGCCTTGCGAAGTACACAGGCGAAGAAAAGCGGAACTCATAGGCGATTTCTTCCACCGATCGATTGGAAAAGGAGATTAAATATTTCGCGGCTGCTTCCATGCATGCCGCGTTTTTGTATGCCATGGGCGAAATACCAGTGAATTTTTTAAATAACGCGAAAAATCTCGGTTTGCTCACGTAGCACAGTGCGGCAAGCTCGTCCACCGAAAGATCGGCGGTGGGGTTTTGCGCGATTTTTTGCAGCGCGGGCGATATTTTTACCGAAGAATACTCGTTCTTTTCGTAGTAAAAAAGCGGCAACAATTTTTCAAGCAGCAGAAAAAATCTTCCCGCCGCTCCGAATCCTTCCGTTTTCGGCTCTAAAAGCAGCTTTTGCAGCTCGCGGTACTCTTTTACAAGCCGCGTAAGCTCTTCCGCACTCTGCCTTTTTATCGCTTTCTGCGTGGGGTATACCCGCCCCGAAAACTCTTCCGGCTCGGTAAGAAATTGAAAATGCATCGTAAACATGACAATCTCTCCGTTTTCCCCCGGCGTCCATTCCGATTTGTAAACCGTTCTTCGCGGAATAAAAAACACGTCGCCCGTTTCGAGCGGAATTTTTTTGCCCCCGCAATGCAGCGCGCCGCTGCCTTCAAGCAATAGCGCGATCGAATGAAACGGGCGCGGCTCGGCGGAATAATCGCAGGAATATTTCTTGTCGTTTGAGTACACGTTTAAAATTAACGCCGATATGTTAATGTCGGAAAAATGCATATTCACCTTAAAAAACGATAGGTTTGTGCTGATATTCAATAGTATAGTGTATTGAAAAAAATCTGTCAAGGATATATAATAGTGGCACGAAAAAAAATTTTTACAAGGCAAGGCGAAAAAATGGAAAAAATTCTTGTGGCGGGCGGCACGGGCGCGATGGGCGTGTATCTCGTGCCGAAACTTGTGGCGCGCGGGTATGAAGTAACGGTAACGCACAACGACGCGCGGCTTTTGGAACGGGCGCAAGGCGCAAATTACATAAAAACGGATATGTACGATATGGGCGCGGTGCGCGAGCTGCTTGGCGCGGGGTACGACGGCGTGATTGATTTTATGGTATACGATACGGGCGCGTTCGGGCGGTATGCGCCGCTGTATCTCGATAAAACGGGGCAGTATATCTCGCTTTCATCCTATCGCGTGTTCGCAAACGAAGAAACGCCGATCAGAGAAACTTCGCCGCAGCTTTTAAATGCGTGCAAAGACGAAGAATTCCGCTATTCAAACGATTACCCCATTTACAAAGCGAAAGGCGAGTGCTTTTTACGCGGCTGGCGTGGGAAAAATTACACGATCGTGCGCCCCGCAATCACGTATTCGAAGCGGCGTTGTCAGCTGATCAATCTTGAACGCCCGCAGATTTTCGGCGCGATTAAAAAGGACGAGCCGATCGTATTATGCAACGAAGCCATGAACGTGCAGGCAACGATGAGCTGGGCTGGCGACGTGGCGGAAATGCTTGCAAGACTGTTTTTCAATTCCGCCGCATTTGGCGAAGATTTCAACGTAACCACCGCCGAGCATCGCACCTGGGGCGAAATCGCCGGCTACTACGCCGATATTTTCGGCGCGAAATTCGAAATAGCCGATAAAGAAGCGTATCTCACGGCGAGAAACGGCGGCAAACCCTGCGAAAAATGGCAGCGTTGGCAGCTCGATTACGACAGGCTGTTTGATCGCGTGATGGATAATTCGAAAATTTTAGCCGCCACGGGTTTGAAACAGAGCGAGTTTACTTCCGTCCGCGATGGACTTGCGCGCGAGCAGAATACATTGAAAGACGATTTATAATGCGAAACGAAAAACGATGAAACGAAAAATCAGGTGGATACAGATCGGGGTGGGGCATGATCACGCGTTGGAAACGCTGAACGCCGCGCTCGCCCTGCAAGAAGATTTCGAAGTGCTTGGCGCGGTGATTACAGAAGAAGATTTGCGCGATTATCCCGAAAAGGCGGCGGCAGCGGCGAAGCTTTGCAAGGTTTTAACGATAGAACAGGCGGAAAAACTGCGCCCCGAAGCGGCGGCAATCGAAACCGAAGACGAGTACCTTGCAAAATACGGCGTACTCTGCGCAAAAAAAGAGTGGCACTTGCACGTGGATAAACCCGCCGCTACAAACGCGGAAGACTTCGCCGCATTGCTCGGCGCGGTGCGTGAAAGCGGCGTAGTATTGCAAACGGGGTATATGTACCGTTACAACCCCGCGATTTGCCGCGCAATCGAAAAAATCGAAAGCGGCGCGCTCGGCGAAATTTACGCAATCGAAGCGCAGATGAGCTGCCTGCACCCCGAAGAAAAGCGCAGGTGGCTGAAAAAGTATCAAGGCGGCATGACGATGTATCTCGGCTGCCACCTGATCGATATTTTATATCGCGTGCAGGGCGAGCCGCTCGAAGTTTTGCCGATGAATACGTCTTCGGGGTTCGGCAAGGGCGTGGGCGCGGACGAAGGGTTCGTATTGTACCGCTATCCCCGCGGCATATCGTTTATCCGCACCACGGCGGTGGAATGCGGCGGGTTTATGCGCCGAAGAATTGTGTTTTACGGCGAAAAAGGAACGATCGCGGTAGATCCCATCGAGCGGTACGATCCCGCGTACCCGTCGCTCAGCAGCGATTACGGCGAAATATCGCTTGAAGATTGCCGAAAAATCGGTTGGGGCGCGGAAGCGAAAAAAGTGAAAAGCGCGCGTTTCGATCGATACAAGCCGATGCTTGCCGATTTTGCTTCGATCGTGCGCGGCGAAAAACAGAGCGGGTATTCCCTCGATTACGAGGAAAAATTATTTAACTTAATACAAAAATCGTGTAAAGAAATTTAAAAATTAAAAAAGCGAAAATAGTTGTTGAAACGGCTTAAATTATATCTGATAACTGCGATTGCGTCAAAATATTTTCTTTGCGTTTTGCGCCTTTCGCAGAAAGGAATGGTCATAAAAATGAAAGCAATGTTGATAAAAGACGGCGGAAGGCTCGAATGGTCGGACGTTGCAACCCCCGTAATTAAACCCGACGAGGTGCTTGTGAAGGTGAATTTTGCGGCTGTTAATCGCGCCGATCTTATGCAGAGGGAAGGGTTATATCCATCTCCGCAAGGTTGCCCCGACTGGTGCGGTCTTGAAATTTCCGGCGAAATCGCAGAAACGGGAGCGTTGGTTTCGGAAAAGAGCATATGGAAAAAGGGCGACAAAGTGTGCGCTCTTCTCGGTGGCGGCGGATATTCCGAATACGTGGCGGTGAGATACGATATGCTTATGTCGATACCCGCAAACTGTACGATGATCGAGGCTGCGGCAATGCCGGAAGCCTTTGCAACGGCGTATCTCAACCTTTTTTATGAAGGCGGACTGAAAAAAGGGGACGTTTTACTGATGAATGCCGGCGCGAGCGGACTTGCAAGCGTGGTGATTCCTATGGCGAAAGCGTTCGGGGCGTACGTTATTACTACGATTATAGACGAAAGCAAGCGAGAAACTGTGGCTAAAACGGGCGCGGACCTTATTGTGAATACGAAAAGCGAAAATATCGTAGAGGTTCTGAAACGGTTTGAATCGGAAGGCAGACCGATTGCGCTCGCCATAGATTGTTTGGGCGGCGAAATCGTTGCGGATTGTTTGCCGCACCTGAGATATATGGGCAAGTGGATAATGATTGCTACGCTTGCCGGTGATATTGCGCCCGTCGATATGCGAAAGTTGTATGTAAAAAACGTTCGTCTTGTGGGTAGTACGCTTCGCAGTAAGCCACAGGAAGTAAAAGCGGAGATACTTAAACGGTTGGTTGAAAAAGTGTGGGGCAAGGTTTCCGACGGAGAAATACGTCCGGCGATTTTCGCTGTAATGCCGATTACCGAGGCGGAAAAGGCGCACGATCTGTTGTATTCGGGCAAGAGTGCGGGAAAAGTCGTGCTGAAAGTATGTAACGAAGTAATCGAATAGAATCAGAAATCCCTATACGATTATCCGAAAATTCGCATAGAACGTAAAGACTTTCTGAAAAACACAATGTTTTATCGGATCGTTAAAGTTATAAACCGTCGGTGATAACCCGACGGTTTTTATTGATATCAAGAAAAACCACTCGCCGAGCGAGCGGATAAAATACTTAATCTATCGCAATTTACAAAAAATATGTTCTAAAAAATAGGCATAATAAGATGGGATATAAAATTAAAAGAAATGTATTTATTTTTAAAATCGCCATATTTATTTATATTCTGCCATAAAATATAATTTAAATGTAAATTTTAGTGTAAAAAATGTAAAAATTTTTTATGTTCTAAAACGGGTTAATAACAAAAATGATATTGACAATGGCGGCTTTTTATGTTATACTTTTTTTCGGATATGAAAAATCCATAAAAAAATTTTTTCGGGGGGGGGGGAAAAGAAATGAGAAGGTTTAAAAAGATTGCCTTGCTCTGCGCGCTTCTGATGATCGCCACAATCGGTACAACGGCGGGCACGAACGCGGGTGAACGGAGTGTTGCGAAAACGGCGGTTTCGGCAGAGGGAACGGAATCGATTGCCGATACAAATCTTACGATTGCCGATTCTACGTCGTTCGACGGTGTGCGCGTGAGTATAACGGGGCAAGTAGAATCGGATGCGGCTGCGGAGAAGTATGCGCGCAGGACGGTGTTGTATGCGGGGATCGGCGAGGCGGATAGGGATTTATCGGGGGCGGAAAGCATTTCGGTAAAGCTGAAATTCGTGACGGCAAATTCAAACCGTATATTCATTGTGCTGGCGGACGGAACGGGCAACACGGCGGTGAGCAAGTTTTTTGCGAATCGTCCGAACGACGGCAAGCCGCTCGGCTCGAAATTTTACGACGAAAGCGGCGCGGCAGTGAGTTTAACGGAGGCGGGCGGCAGCGCGTGGGAAGGCGTGACGGTGAAAAACGCTGGCACGACGGGAATGCTCGTTTGTGCGAAAGACGGATTTTACACGGCGGAAAGCATGTGGAGCGACAACGCGGCGAACGCACAAAACAATAAAAACGAATACGGCATTGCGGATAAAACGGTAACGCCGAGCGGGACGTTCGATTGGAGCGACGTGCGGCGGGTGATGGTTTCGGTTGTGGTATGGAACGTGAATACGTTGGATATAGGAGATATTTCGGCGACGTACGGGAACGGAGAAAAAACGCTGTTCGACGCTTCGGAGAGCGTGGAAAAAGCCGTGAAAACCGCGGCGGACATCGCCGAGCTCGGAAAAGACGAATGGGCGTTTGCGCCGAGGCTGAATTACATAGAAACGTGGCAAAACGATAAAGGCGGCGTATTTGAAAATTTGGGCAAAGAGAAAGCCACGATAGTTGCCGCGAAAGTTGAAGAAAACGGTTATGTATTCGTAAGAACATCGGCAGCGGGCGCTTCCGATATTTGGAAGATGGCTGCGAAGGGAAGCGGGCAGAATTACGGGGATATTACAGGCTATGACTCGTTCGTATTAGATCTCGATTCCCGCGCGCTTACGCAAGAAGGAAAAATCGATTTTATACTGCGAGTAACTTCGGGCGGCAGCACAAAGGACTATCGCGCATACGGCAACGGAAATTCGACTGAAAATTATTTTCATTATATTGCCGAAAACGGTGAATATACGACGAATCACGACCGAGAGAAAGGCGGAAACATTATACCGACAGGCTTTAACGGTAAGGTGATTATTCCGTTTAACGCATTTGAAGGTACGTCGAGCACCGATCACCCCACCGAAGAAGAGTTGAAAAATACGGTTGCGTTGCTTATGGTGTTTAATGCGGCGAATTTTAAGACCAGCGAAACGGTGAACGTTAGCAAGATTAAACTTATTTCGGGTTTTGAGGGAAAAATTGCCGAATACCGGGCGGCGGCACAGAAGAGCGCGGTGAGCGGGGCGGTAACGACGTTTTCCGAAAATTTTGCAATGACGGACGGCGCGGCTTTACGCGTGAAAAAGGACGATTACGGGTTGCGCTTTAAGGTGAATCTTTCCGCGAGTGCTTACGCGGCTTTGAAAACCGCGGCGGAAAACGCGGGCGTTTCGATAGAACTCGGCGCGATTTTGGCTTCCGACGATTCTTTAAACGGCGCGGCGTTGACGAAGGAGAACGCGGAAATGTCTTTGATCGTGGAAAAATGGGACGAAGAAAACAAAAGCTTCTTCGCTACGCTCGGCTACGATAAAATTAAAGGCTACGAGGGCGTGATATACACGGTGCGCGGCTACCTTACGCTGACGTTTGCGGACGGTTCGACGCAGACGGTGTATACGGGATGGTCCGTGCCCGAGAACGGCGAGAAAAAAGCGGGCGGAGCGATTTCGCGTTCGCTGAAACAGGTGGCGGAAGCGGTGAGTCTGAACGAAAATTTCGAAAAAGAGTTTGCGGATAAGAGCGACGCGGGCAAGGCGTACGCGCAGGAAGTGCTGGAACAGATTCTCGGCGCGGCGAACGCGTGAACGGGGAGGTGAAAACGATGAAATTATATGAAAAAGCAAAAATCGAAACGGTGGAATTTTTCGAGGAAGTTGTGAGGACTTCCGGCGGGGAATTTGCAGAAGTTAACGAAAAAGACAATATGTTTCAATCGGTGCCGAAAGAGCAGTTTTGATTGAGTTTATTTGCAAGCTAATAAAAAATCCTTCTTGCAACAAGCATAAACTTGCTTGTTGCAAGAATACGGAGGAAAGAATGAAACGGAAACAAAGCAGAAAAATTGCGGCGTTGGTGGCGGGCGCGCTGTTTGCCGTAAGCGGCTCGGCAGGCATTGCGAATGCGGCGCGGCTCGGGCGTGAAAACTCTTTTACGGCGTACGATGCGGCTGCGGAAGAAGCGGTTTCGCTTCAAGACAAGAATTTGTTTATCGCAAATTCTACGTCGTTCGACGGGGTGCGCGTGAGTATCACGGGGCAGGTAGAATCGGATAAGCCTGAAGCGGCGTATGCGCGCAGGACGGTGTGGTATGCGGGACTCGGCGAGGGCGAGAGAGATTTATCGGAGGCGGAAAGCATTTCGGTAAAACTTAAATTCGTGACGGCAAATTCAAACCGTATATTTATTGCGCTGGCGGACGGAACGGGCAATACGGCGGTGAGCAAGTTTTTTGCGAATCGACCTGCCGACGGCAAGCCGCTCGGCTCGAAATTTTACAACGAAAGCGGTGCGGAAGTGAGTTTAACGGAGGCGGGCGGCAGCGTGTGGGAAGGCGTGACGGTGAAAAACGCGGGCACGGCGGGAACGCTCGTTTGCGCGAAAGACGGTTTTTATACGGCGGAAAGCATGTGGAGCGACAACGCGGCGAACGCACAAAACAATAAGAACGAATACGGCATTGCGGATAAAACGGTAACGCCGAGCGGAACGTTCGATTGGACGGACGTGCGGCGGGTGATGGTTTCGGTTGTGGTATGGAACGTGAATACGTTGGATATAGGAGATATTTCGGCGACGTACGGGAACGGAGAAAAAACGCTGTTCGACGCTTCGGAGAGCGAGAGAAAAGCGGTGCAAAACGCGGCGGACATCGCCGGGCTTAAAAAAGACGAATGGGCGTTTGCGCCGAGGCTGAATTACATAGAAACGTGGCAAAACGACAAGGGCGGCGTATTTGAGAATCTGGGCAAAGAGAATGCGACGATCACGGCGGCGTACGCGACGGAAAATTCTATCGTGCTCGGCAGAAAAACGGCGGCGGAAGGCACTGCCGCGCCGAGCTATGACGTGTGGAAAAGATTTGTTACCGAACCCGATTCAGACTACGGAGATATTTCGGCGTATGAGGCATTCTCGTTCGATCTCGATTCCACGTCTTTGGCGAGCGACGGCAAAATAGAGTTTGAATTGCGCGTAAAAAATATCGGCGGCGAGAAGGGCGCGGACGGCAACGAGCTTGCTTATATCGCCTATCGCGGGTACGGCAACGGCACGACTTCGGATAATTATTTCCACCTGATCGACGGCGAGGGGAATTTGAAAACAAATTCCTCGATGGGCAAAGGCGGAAACATTATTCCCAAGGGATTTAACGGCTCGTATATGATTCCGTTTGGCGCGTTTCAGCGGACGGTGAAAAACGACGACGGCGAAAATACCGTGGTAAGACCGACGGAAGAGGAACTGAAAAGCGCGATCAGTCTGTTAATCGTGTTTTCGGCGAGCGACTACGAGGGCAGCGAAACGGTGAGCATCGGGAACATGAAGCTGATCGATGATTATTCGGCGCAAATTCCGTTGTATGCGGTGAATAACGAACTGCGTTCGATGCGCTCGAAGATTAACGACGATAATTACGAAACGCAGAAAAACCTTGTGCAAAAGGCGGAGTCCGGATATGAAAATCTGACGGCGGAGCAAAAGGGGCTTGTAAAAAATTACGAAAAACTTGCCGAAACGAAAGCGGCGGTGGCGGCGTACGGCGTGTCGCTGACCGAGCGGAAAATCGACGGCCTTGAAACGGAGATTTCAGGCGAAAACTACAAGGCGGCGAAGCGCGCGTATGCGGCAGTATTCAAACAATACGAGGCGCTCGGATCGGACAAAGCGAAAGTGAAGAACGCGGAAAAACTTTCTGCGGCGGCGGATGCGATAGAAACGTACGAGGCGGGAACGGTGAGCGAAAAAATGAACGCTTTGCCCACGTCCGTGGACGGCGAAACGATAGAGGACGCGCGCCGGGCGATCGACGAGGCGAAAGAAGCTTACGACGAGCTTTCGGAGGGCGCGAAGGAGAAAGTGACGGGCTTGGATAAACTTTCGGCGGCGGAAAACGCGGTGAACGAGTACGACGCCGCGCCCGTATCGGCAATGCTTGCCGCGCTTACGGAAAGCGTGACGGCGGATAATTACGAAGCGGCGAAAGCGGCGTTTAAAGCGGCTCAGAAAGCCTATGCGGCATTGAGCGCGGGCGCGCAGGATAAAGTGCGGAACACCGAAAAATTCGCGGCGGCGAAAGGCGCGATAGAGGCGTATGAAAAGTCGCTTAAAAAGAAAGGGTGCGGCGGAGAAATTACCTCTGCGGCAGCTGTTTTAGCGGCAACTTCGGCGGCTGTTTTGGCTGCGGCGTGCGGTAAAAAGAAGAAAAAGCGTGATGCGGAGGAAGGCGAACGGAAATGACGGAAAAGGAAGCGGCTGCCGAGCGGGCAAACGAACCGGTGGCGTACCCGAGCGCGAAACCGCAAGGCGGCGCGGCGAAAAAAAAGAGAGCGAAAACGGACAATCAGCTTTTTATTATGGCTCTTGCGGGAGCGGTGTTTCTGTTTGTTTTTTCGTATCTTCCGATGACGGGGATTTTGCTTGCGTTTCGCGACGCGGACAACGTGATCGACGTATTCGACGCGATTTTTCACTCGGCGTGGGCGGATAGGCACGGTTTTGAAAATTTCTATTATCTTTTAACGGACGATCGGCTGTACCCCGTATTGATGAACACGGTGGTGTATAATCTGATTCGTATAGTGATTACGATGCCGATTCCGATGATTCTTGCCATACTTTTTAACGAGGTGCGCGCGCCGAAATTGAAAAAGACGATGCATTTGTTTTCGTGCTTGCCGCATTTTGTTTCTTCGGTGGTGTACGTGGGCATTGTGTTTTCGATGACGAACATGCAAACGGGCGTGATCAACGATTTGCTGAAAGGTATGGGCGTGATTGAAAAGAGTATCAATTTCAAGGGCGATCCCTCGTACAGCTGGGGAATGAAGATTGTTTCGGCGATTTTGAAAGAATCCGGCTGGGGTACGATTATTTACATGGCGGCGATGACGAACGTGGACACGGGTTTGTACGACGCGGCGGAAATCGACGGGGCGAACCGTTTCTGGAAGGCGCGCGCCGTATCGCTGCCCGCGATGTTGCCGCTCTTCTCTTTGAATCTGGTGCTTGCCGTATCGGGAATTTTAACGAACGACGCGGGCGAGGCTCTTTTGTGGCAGACGCAGAGTAACCTGTCGAAAACGGAAATGTTCGATACGTTTATTTTGAAAAACGGCATCAACGAAATGCTGTATTCGTACGCCACGGCGGCGGGGCTTTTCAAATCGTTGGTAGGCACGCTGCTGATTGTGGGAACGAATTTCGTTTCCAAAAAAATCAACGGCGAGGGGGTGATTTTCTGATGAGCGCACAAAACGAAACATTCGGCGCGGAAGAAGAAATCGCGGAAAAAGCCGCGGGAAAAATTGCCGCTTTGAAAAAGAAAAAATCGCGTTTGCATAAGAACACTCCCGGAGATATTGCGATTATCGCGTGCTTGTTGATTTTTTCGGTTTTAACGTTTTACCCTTTATGGTACGTGCTGATCGGCTCGGTTTCGGACGGGCAGGATTATCTGAAAGGCGGCGTGTATTTTTTGCCGAGAATTTTTACGTTTGAAAGCTACAAAACGATTTTTGCGAACGAACGGATCTGGAACGGACTTGCAATTACGTTGGCGCGGTGCGCCGTAGGACCGGTGAGTTCGGTGCTTTTTACTTCGTTTGTGGCGTACGGAATGAGCCGCAAAAATTTGCGATGGCGGAAATTTTTTAACGTGTGGGCGTTGATCCCGATGTTTTTCGGCGGCGGATTGATTCCGTATTATCTGCTTTGCAAAATGTTGGGGCTTTTGAATACGTTTGCGATTTACATTATTCCCGGGATGTACAGCGTGTACAATATGATTTTGATCCGCTCGTTTTTTAAGAGTACGCCCGAGGAATTGCACGAGGCTGCGGTGCTTGACGGCGCGGGGGAATTCCGCATTTATTTTCAGCTGATGATCCCCTTGTGCATGCCCGTTCTGATTACGATTTTTATGTGGAATTTTATCGGGCATTGGAACGATTATCTCACGTCTATGTTGTATTGTCCGCAACGCCCCGATCTCGATTCGTTGCAATACGTGCTCAGGCAAATCATTGCGGCGGCGGACGCGGGCAGCTTCGATTCGGTGCTGAGCGTATCGGGCAAGGCAACGGGCGAAACGATTTCGTACGCGGCGATGACCTTCGGCGCGCTGCCTCTGATCGTGATCTTCCCGTTTGTGCAGAAATATTTGACTCAAGGCGTATACGTGGGCTCTTTGAAGGGCTGAAAATTGAAAAGTGTAAGGAGAAAAGCAGAGATGAATAGCAAAAAGACATTAGCCGTTTTATTGGCGGCGGTATCGGTTTCAGGCGCGGCTTTCGGTGCGGGGTGTTCGAAAAAATCGACGAAATGGCAATATCCCGATCGGGCGGATACCGTGCTTGCCGAGGGCGAAAAATCGTGGGAAAAGTGGAAAGAGGAATGTCCCGAAGGGTTGGAAATCAACTGGTTTACGAACGTGTATATGGACATCAACAAAAAAAGCGTGGTGACGAAAGCGATTAAGGAAAAAACGGGGATTACCGTGAATTTCGACTCGGCGCTCGGCAGCACGGCGGATAAACTTTCCGTGATGATTTCTTCGGATACTTTGCCCGACGTGATTACCGTGGAAAAGAGCGACGAGCGGTTTATTCAGCTTGCAGATCAAGGGTATCTTTTTCCGTTGAACGGACTTTCGCAAAAGTGGGCTCCCGACCTCGATTTTATGGGCATGCAGCAGACGCTGACAGACGGTAATATTTACGGATTGCCTTCGTTTTATTATTCTTCCACTTCCGCGGGGAAGTTGCAGACGAACGGCGGCATGATGGTGCGCAAAGACTGGTTTGAGGCGTACATGGAGTACGTGCAGGACAATATTGCCGAATCGGAGCAAAAAGCGTGGGATATTACCACGCCCGACGGATGCGTTAAGGCGATGAAATGGGTGCGCGACAACTGTTTGGCGAGCGCGGAGAAGGATACGTATCAGGGCTTTATGCTCGATCCGTTCGATACTTCGAAAAACAACGGCAATCAAGGTATTGCGTGGCTTTGCCAATATTTTGCCGTGCCGTTCGAAACGGAGGACGGAAAGTATACGGACGGCATAGACATGCCCGAATACCTCGATATGATGAAGTGGCTGAACGAATTGTACCGCGAAGGACTTTTGACGGACGAGGCGATTTCGGCGAATACGCAGGCGGAAGTGGGGCGTAAAATCGCGAACGGCGAAGTGTTTATTACTTCTTGTTCGCCGCAGGATTATCCCACTTATTTGAAAGCGGCGGCGTTTCCGAAGAGCGGCAAGAGCATCGAATACACGTCGTTTACGGTGAAAAATTATAACGGCGACGATCCCGTACTCGGCGATATTGCAGGCACGGGGTACGCGGTGAACTGCATTACGAAAAACGCTTCCCGCCCCGACATCATCATTAAACTTTTCGATTATCTTTGGAGCGACGAGGGGCAGATGCTTTGCGGGTACGGGTTGGAAGGCAACGCGGACGAAAACGGCAACATTATCTCGCTTGCGGATTCCGATTTCGCGGGAAAATTTACCGCCGCCGACGCCACGTGGTATAAAGCGGCAAACGGCGAGATCAAGCGCACGCAAAGCTACCTCGATCTGGTTAAAACGGAGGGTGTTTCCGACTCGCAGCTCGAAAGCAATCAGGCGCGTCTGAAAGAGCTGGGCTTGAACGAGTGGCAACTTTTCCGCCGTCCGCAGTACTTCGATACGCTGAACACGGGCAAAAAACAAGCCACGAAAGAGAACGCGTACGTGAATAACATGAAACTGCCGCTTACGATTTATTCCACCGACGCGTATATGATTACGGGCGGACTCATCGATCCCACGCGAAGCGATTACAGCGATCTTGTGAAAATAGACAATCAGATGAATACGATCTGGTCGCAAAGCGTTTTGAGTATGATTCAGGCGAAGAGCGCGGAAGAGGTGGAAACGGTATTCAAAAACGGCAGAAAGCGACTGACGAGCAAGGGGCACGACAAGCTGTTTGACGCGCGCGCCGAGGTGTACGCGCAAAAGAAGAGTTCGCAAGGCATTGCCTGGGGGTATCCGCACCGCGATCCGAATTATAAAAACGCTGTGATTTCCGAGTATTATACATGGGAAAAGAACGGAAAAACTTACCGCGATATTTTCGGGGCAATCGGCGACGTGAGTTACTATATCGATTACGAGTTGATCGGATAAAGGAGAAACGCGATGAAAGGAAGAATGAAAAAAATATTTTGCGCTTTTCTTTTGACGGCGGTGTGCGGAAACGTTTTCGGGGCGTGTGCGAGAAAATCGCCGACGCCCGATAACGGCGGCAACGGGAACAAACAAGAGAAAGTTACGGATAATCCCGAAGAAATTAAAAACGCTTCGGCTTTCGACGCGGTGCGGATTACGCAAAATTTCGGCGGAAAGCACGGCGAGGACGAGAGAATGCCCGCCTTTCATGCCAAAGGCATGGCTTCGGGTGTGGTTTGTTTGAACATCGGCGTGGAATACGGCGACTGGAGCGAAGCGAGTGCGGTGAGAATTCGTATGACTTCGCGCGATAACGGCAGTTACGGACCGGACAACAACACAGGCAACGATATATCTTTCGGATTCGGCGGTGAGAGTACGTCCGGCTCGGGAAAAACCGTAACGGTGATGAACAAGCTGCGCGGCGATATTAAATTTACCTATCCGAACGGGCAAAACTGGAAAATGCTGTATTATCCGTATGCGCACATGCCGTCTTTCAACGTGGCGCGCACGTTTACGGGATGCGTCCAGTTTTTGCTGAACGAGGATACGTTCGGCGAGCCGTACAGATTCGGCAGCGACGAGAAAGACTGTATATTCAATACCGTGGGAGAGCCCGCGGGGGCTACGGCGGATCTTAGCAACGTGAAATTCGTGTACGTGTGCTACGACGCGTTTTATCTGAAAGGCCGAATCCACGATTTCGGAAATGTGGAGATTCTTGTAAACGGCAAATGGAAAACCGTTGCGGACATGAGCAAGGCGAAGATCACCGAAAAAAACGAAAATCAAACCTGGTACGAGGCGGTATCGGGGCTGAAAGCGAACGAAGTGATGCTCGATCCGTTTTTTACGGATTCGTTTGAATTAAGCACAGACGCGTTTTCGATGGAAAAACAGGCGGCGGTGGCATGTGAAGTTCATCCCGACAACAACGGAGACCGGCACTGCGACAGGTGCTTTGAAACGTTAACGCATTTCGGTTGGGACCTGAACGGCGACGGCATTTGCGACGACTGCAAGGGCGAGCTTTGCGCCGAGTGCAAGGACGTAAACCTCGACGGCGTCTGCGATATTTGCAAACACCTTATGGAAGATCCCGAAGAGATTGTGTAAATTGCGGGAGGAGGTATTATGAAAAGAATTGTATATTGCGCGATGAGCGCGATGCTTTTGGCGGCATTCGCTTGTTCGGCGGGGTGCAAAGAAAAAACGCCCGCCATTGAAATTCCCGAGGGGTACACGCGGGAAAACGGCGAAAATATGTTTTGGGAAAACGAGGATACCGTAAAAAACGGTACGGTTGTGCCGAACGTGGGCATACGCATTTATAACTATGCGCCGAGCATTTTCGAAGAAGACGAGAATACCCGCCACGCCTATTATTGTTCCAACAAATATACGGTGGGAAACGATCCGCAAAAGGGGAGCATCAACGCGGACGGAAACGCGCAGATTACCGACTACATCGCGTACCGCAAGGGCGTGAAATTGGAGGACGGCAATTGGTATTGGAGCGAAAAATCGTACGTGCTTTCGCCTTTGAAAGGTTCGGAAACCGAAGGAAAACATATCTGCGATCCAAACGTGATTAAAGGTGAATTTACTTACAACGGCGAAACGTACCCTTATCTGATGGCATATCTTGCCGAGGGGTTCACGCAGTACGTGAACGAATTTAACAACATTTCGCTTGCCGTGGCGAAATCGCCCGAAGGGCCGTGGAAACGGTGCGGCGAAATCAACCCTTTAAAAAGATACACTTCAGACGATTATCCCGAGGAGTGGAACGACAGAAAGTTGCATCCCGAAGCGTATCTTTGGGGGTGGGGGCAAGCTTCGATGGTCAGCGTAGATAAAAAGGGCAGAGTGATGATGGCTTATTCTTCCATTCGCCCGTTTGCTTCGGACGGAGAGAATTGGCGGCAAACCACGATGACTACGATCGACCGCTACGATTTTTCGAATCTTAACGATATTAAAAAAGAATACGAACTTTTGATGATGCCGATTGAAGGCATAATGCGCGGAGGGTATCAGACCACGGTGGTATCGAACGGCGATTTTGCCTATGAGCCGAAAAATAACAGAATGTACATGATTACCGACGGCAAATATGACGATACTACGGGCAAAGCCGCAGGCGCGCCGCTTTCCTGGATAGACAACGGCGGAAGCGAGCCCGGGGACGTGTTTAAAAATATTGCCGACGGGGCAGCTGCGCCTCAGTGGTCGAACGTGACGGGCGTATCGGGCGAGGATTCGCTGAATAATATCGCCTCTCACAATACGGCGATCATTCGCGACGCATACGGGTGGCTGAAAACCCCGGAAAAGATAGAAGTGGCGATTACGGGCTCGTGCGTGGCGGGCAATATTTACAAGGTACACCCCGAATCGACGAAGAACGATCCTAACGCTTCGCTTTGGACGTTCAGAATTTTAAGAAAAACGGTAACGTTGTAAGGACGAAAAGAAGGACAAATATGAACGGAACAAAGGAAGCAAAACAAATTATTTTCGATACGGATATAGGCATGGACTGCGACGATGCGGCGGCGCTCGGCATTTTGTTGAACGCGCATAAACGCGGGGAGTGCGAAATTCTTGCGATTACGGCGAGTACGGGGCGCGACGGCGCGACGGCGACGGTGAACGCGATTTGCGATTATTACGGCGTAAACGGCATACCCGTGGGGCGAATGAAGCGCATGCTGCAGTGCGACGGCGTGAACAATTACGCGCGCGTGGTGATGGAAAAATACGGAACGGAGGACGTGGAAACGGACGCCGTGCCGTTGCTCAGAAAAACGCTTGCCGAGGCGGCGGGAAAAGTATCGGTGATTGCCGTAGGACCGCTTTCCAACCTTGAAGAGCTTTTAAAAAGCAAGGCGGACGAATTTTCGCCGCTTTGCGGGGCGGATCTCGTGAAGCAAAAGGTGGATAAACTGTACGTGATGATCGGATCTTTTCCTCAGAATTTCGGCGGAAAACGCTTCCGCGAGTGGAACTTATTGCAAGACGTGCCTGCGGCGCGGTACGTGATTGAAAATTGGTGTACAAAAAAGGTGTATTTACCGCACGAGATCGGCGCGGCGGTTTTTACCGAAATGGGACAAAACGAAAACCCCGTGTGGTACTCGATGAAAAATTTTGCGATCGCGAACGGCGTAGATATTTCGAACGGCTACCGCCGCGAAAGTTGGGACCCCGTAACGTGCATGATCGCGCTTAACGAGAACAATCCGCTTTTTATCTACTCGCCCGAGGGCACGGTGACGGTGGACGGGGATTGTGTAACGCTTTTTGAAGAAAAGACAGGCGGACTTGATAAATATTTATCGGTTAATTCCGATTTAAAGGGCATAGAAAAGCTTCTGAATTTGTCGGTGGAAAAGAAATAGCGGTAAAAACGCGGTAAAAGCAACGCCCGCGCAAATATTGCGCGGGCAGCGGGACGGCTTAAAATATTTGTGCCGCAATCGAAGCGTTTTACCGCATTATTTTTGTCGCGGCGGTTCCGGCCGTTTTTCAGTGGGCGTGAAATGAATGTCGGAAAATTCGGGGAGCTTGTTTTTCTCGCGGTACTGCGTGGGGGAGAGTCCTTCGGAATCCGTGAAAGTGCGGCAGAAATGCGAAGCGGTGGCAAAGCCCGTTCGGCGGGCGATTTCCGTAACGGAAAGTTTGCTTTCGAGCAGATATTTTTTTGCGTTGCTCAATTTTGTTTTTTGCAGATAGTCTGTGGCGGAAACGCCCATACGCGCGAAAAAGTTTTGGCGGAAATAATCGTAGTTATAGTGTAATTCCGCGGCGATTTTTTTAATATTCGTGGTTTCGTTGGCATGTGCGGTGATGTAGTTTAACACGTGATCGAAATCCATCGACATACGCGCGGGGCCTGCCGCCGAACGCAAGACGTTTAAAACAAGCAATTCGGAAAGGGCGTCGAGCGCGGAAGGATAGTATAATTTTTTTTCTTTCAGCTCTCTGCCGATAATGCGGAGCGTATCAGCCACGCGGCGATCTTTATCCACGAAAAGGCGTGAAGGAAGAGGCGTGGAGGTATCGAAACCAACGCATACCACGGCAACGCGGTCTTTATGTGTTTCGGTGTGCGGCGCGTTGGGGGCGGCAAGAATAAACGTACCCGAAATAAAACGGAATTTTTCCCCTTCCACTTCGGTTGCACCCGTGCCGTCGGCGTAATACGTGAGTTCGTAGCAAGGGTGCGTGTGCATTTGCACCGTATGCTCGGTTTCATACACTTTATCCATATAAAAAACGAATTTATCACTCATGATTTAATTATATCACAAACGACGGGGACGGTCAAACGTTTCGCGCGCGTATGCGGGCGAAAGGCGGTTGTCGGCGGAAAATCGCAAAAAATATCGAGAGGAAACACAATGAAAGAGGCATTGAAACAGTTAAAAACATACTTAAACGGGGATCGGCCGGCGGTACGGTACACATTGCAGACGGACGATCTTTCGGCGGGCGGCGCAAAAAATTATGCCAAGCCGTATAACGACAGAAAAGCGTATTTCGAGCCGCTGCCCGCCGCGGGCGAACTGTACTGCGAAGAAACGAAAACGTCGCTGAGCTGCGAATTCGTAACGGCATGCGGCAGGCGCGGTTTGCGGATACTGATGCAAACGTCCCGGAACGATCTTTCGGAATTTTCGTTGGAATTGCCGATCAACTTTATGGGCAAGAAAAACGGCGGCGGGTGGCAAAATCAGTATCTTTTAAATTCGCCGTATACCTCGGCGGGAAACAGATACAAATATTGCTATCTGTCGAATCCGAACGGAAAAAATCTGATTTTGTTTCCGAAAGGGAAGTGCGACGGTTGGAAATGCAATTATTCGTCCGATTACTGCCCGGGGCATTTCTTTGTGTCTTTGGAGTTTATGCCGTCGTTCGATCAGGCGTACGGCACAGGCTCGCATAATAAACGGCTGGAGCTGTATATTTTCGAAACGACTGGGGTAGAGGACGGAATCAACGTATTTTGCGATGTTTTGAAAACGTGTGCGCTGACGTACGATAATAGTTATGTAAAAATCGGCGAAACGCTTCGCTTGCAAGTGCACGGCGCGTGCGATTACGTGCTTGAGTGCGGAAAAAAGTACGAAATTAAGCAAAAAAACGGCAAAAGATACGTTGAAATCGAGGCGAAAAAGTACGGGCTTTGCCGCGCGTATCCGTATTTCGGCAAAAAACGCGGGTTGGACGCGGCGTATTATGCGTTCGACGATATCAAAGCGGTGTATCGGCGCGCGCTCGACGCGGTATCGGACGAAGAGATCGAACGCACTTCGAAAAATCTTTGCGAATCGCAGTGCTGGCAATCCGCAATGCTGAGATATATGCTGCGTTACGGCAAGCAGGAGAAGTATCTGAAGCGATTGCGCAAGGCGTTTGAAACGGTGCTGGAAAAGGACGAAACCAAAGCCGTGCCGCGGTGCACGATTTTCAACAAACCGCACGGCGGGGAGGATTCGTATTATATATTCGAATCGGGGCGGATACAGGAGCTGTTATTCGGCGTAACCATTTTAACGGACGCTTACCGATTGACGGGCAACGCGGAATATTTCGAATATTTCACGGGCGCGCTCGATAACGTTTTGAAACATCACTTCGAAAACGGAATGATTTTCACGGGCTTTTTAAACGGCGAAAAAGAGGATTACACTACGGTATGTTGCCTGATCATTCCGTTTGTCGACGCGGCGGTGCTGCTTGAAAAAACGCACCCCGCATTCGCGGCGCGCTATAAAAAGGCAAGTGAACAAATCGCCGCATACCTGTACTCGCGCAAGGGCTTCCACACAGAAGCGTACGTTTCTCCGCTCACCGATCCCGAAATGGAAGACGGCTCGATTTCCTGCACCGCGCTTTCGCTTTTGTACTACTGCGCGAAGATCAAACGCGAAGAAAAGTATATCGCCCGCGCGAAAGAGATACTCGATATGCACGAAGCGTGGATGACCCGCGCGCCGATTGCGCCGTGTTTCCGCTCGTCGCTTCGATGGTGGGAAACGTTCTGGGAAGGGGACGGCGACGGACCGTCGATCTGTTTCGGGCACGCCTGGACGATCTGGCGTGCCGAAGCGGATTATTGGTACTACAAACTGACGGGAAACGAGGAATACAAAGAAAAGGCGTTTAACGGTTATATGAGCAATATCTCGAAAGTGGCGAAGAGCGGCAAAACGTATTCGTGCTATTGCGCCGATTATATCAAAGGCGGCGGTTTTACGAAGGACTGTGCCGAAGTGAAACACGAAATCCGCCTCGGCAAACCGAAACTGACCGACAGCGGTCTGACGAGATACGTATGGATCCGCGCCTTCGACGAGCTTTTTGATTTGTAAGCAATTGTTCGTTTCTCCGGATATACGGCGCGAAAAAATCATAAATCGGCATTTTTTTTGTTTCTGTATAAAAGATAGGACAATAATACAAGAAACAGCATGAAAATATGCAAGGAATCGAAGAAAAAATATAAGATATACATAGGGCGTAAGATTTGACGCCCTCCGACGCTCCCGGTCCGGGTTTTCTCTCTAAGAGCGGCGGACGCACCATAAAGTCTCCTGCGTAATTTCGCAGGAGACTTTTGACATACGCAGTCGTTATCGTGTAATCCGGTGTACGGAATCATAGCGATTATATCGTCGGAGTAAGACTACGGGTAGGATGAAATAAAAATCCTGCGAATCAATCCCATAAACCTTTCTCTGCGCAACAAAAAACGAATGATATATATTGAAGCGGCGTTTTTCAGACAAAACGGCGAAAATGTATAAAATTTTTACAGTTTCTGCCGCTTGTCGGAAATTGCGACGGAACGGAAAAATTGTCTGTTGTCATGCGGAAAAAATATGTTTATAATAGAAATGTAAAAAATAATTGCGAAAGCAAAACCGGAGGTAAATAACAATGTATTACGGATCAGGAAATTATGAAGCGTTTGCTCATCCCGTGAAGCCGGAAGGCGTGGACGGGAAATCGGCGTATATCATCGGCACGGGACTGGCGGGACTTTCCGCGGCGTTCTTCCTTGTGCGCGACGGACAGATGAAAGGCGAGCATATTCACCTGCTGGAAAAGCTGGATATAGCGGGCGGCTCGTGCGACGGAAGAGCGGTGCCCGGCAGCGGGTTTTATATGCGCGGCGGCAGAGAAATGGACAACCACTTCGAAGTGATGTGGGAAATGTTCAGAGACGTGCCCTCGCTGGAAAATCCGGACCTTTCGGTGCTGGACGAATATTACCGTCTGAATAAAGCCGACCCGAACTATTCGCTTTGTCGCGCTACGGTGAACCGCGGCGAAAACGCGCACACTGACAACAAATTCAACCTGAACAAGGAAGCGGCGATGCAGGTGAGCAAGCTGTTTATGACGCCCGAAGAAGAGCTGGAGGATAAGAAAATCAGCGATTACTTCGACGACAATTTCTGGCAGAGCAATTTCTGGCTGTACTGGCAGACGATGTTTGCTTTCCATACGTGGGATTCCGCGCTGGAAATGAAGAGATACCTGCAAAGATACGTTCATCATATCGACGGATTGCCCGATTTCTCGGCGCTTCGGTTTACGAAATACAATCAGTATGAAAGTCTGATTCAACCGCTGCAGAAATATCTTGAAAATCACGGCGTGAAAACGGAATACGGCATCGACGTGAAGAACGTGGTGTTCGATATTAACGGCAAGAAGAAAACGGCGAAAAAAATCGAGTACGTGAAAAACGGCGAAAAAGGGTGCATCGATCTTCTGGAAAGCGACCTTGTGTTTATTACCAACGGTTGCTGCACGGATACGAGCTGTTACGGCGATCAGACGCACGCGCCCGACCTTTCGAAGGTGAGAAAGGGCGGCGGAGAATCGTGGGATTTGTGGAAAAACATCGCGATTCAGGACCCCGCGTTCGGCAATCCTTCCAACTATTGCGACCACCCGGACGAAACCAACTGGATGAGCGCGACGGTGGAAACCGCCGACGAGGAAATTATACAATATATCGAGAAAATCTGCCACCGCGATCCTCGCGCGGGCAGAGTTACCACGGGCGGCATCGTTACCGTGAAAGACAGCGTGGATAACTGGTATATGTCCTGGACGATCAACCGCCAGCCGCAGTTCAAATCGCAGAACAAGAATACCGTTTTAATCTGGCTGTATTCTCTGAACACCGACAGACCGGGCAATTACGTGAAAAAGGCGATGCGCGACTGCACGGGCGAAGAAGTGTGCAAAGAGTGGCTGTATCATATCGGCGTGCCGACCGAAAAAATCGACGAGTACGCGAAAACTCGGGCAAACACCACAACGTGCTATATGCCGTTCATCAACGCGTTCTTCCGCCCCCGCAAGAATTCCGACAGACCGAAGGTGGTGCCCGAAGGCGCCGTGAACTTCGCGTTCATCGGGCAGTTTGCGGAAACGCCGAGAGATACCATTTTCACCATAGAATATTCGATGAGAACGGGCATGGAATCGGTGTATACGCTGCTGGATATCGACAGAGCGGTGCCGGAAGTGTGGGGCAGCGTGTACGACGTGCGCGAGCTGTTGCGGGCGGTGTATTACGCGCTGGATAAGCAGCCGATTTCGAGCATGAAACTTTCGATGAAAGAAAAGATTCTGTTGAAAGAAGTTACTTCGAAAATCAAGGGAACCGACGCGGAAAAACTTGCGAAAGAAAGCGGGATTATCTGAAATTGCCGCGTTGCGGCGAATCGCGGCAAAAACGTATACGCGGATAACGGATGGCAATCGAAAGGCGGGCGCAGACAAAATGTCTGCGCCCGTTTTTCCGGGTTCTTCGTTACGGAAGGAAAAACGACGGAAAACGACGAAGTAATTCCGACGAAAAGATTATGAAAGTTTGGAATATGCAAGGCGACTTTCAGTATACAAAGAAACGGCAATGGGCTTGCGGTTTTTGTCGCAAGCCCTATTTTATGATAAAATCAAGTTAAATCACCCAAATATAAAGTAAATCCGAACCATTCACTCGTTACAAGTATTTGGTTCGGATTATATTGATTTGGTGCGATCGACAGGAATTGAACCTGCATGGTGTTAGCCACAAGATCCTTAGTCTTGCGCGTCTGCCAGTTCCGCCACGATCGCATTGTCCGCTTTTAACGACGATATTTATTATATATCAATCGCGCTTGTTTGTCAACCTTTTTTGCGTTGTTTGCAAAAAAATTTTCATTTCATTTTTTTGTCGATTTTTTGGACATTTTGTGCTTCGCTTCCGCTTGCTTTTCGCTACGTTTTTTAGTATAATATTTTTGTGCCGTTCCGTGGGGACCTCCGGCAACAATGCGCGCTACAGGAGCTTACAATGAACAAAATCGGATTCGATAACGAAAAGTATCTTTCAATGCAGTCGGAACATATACGCAAGCGCGTGGATAAATTCGGGGATAAACTGTATCTCGAATTCGGCGGCAAGCTGTTCGACGATTACCACGCTTCGCGCGTGCTGCCCGGCTTTGCGCCCGATTCCAAGCTTCAGATGCTTCTTAAAATGAAAGACGAAGCGGAAATCGTTATCGTCATCAATTCCGACGCGATCGAAAGCTGCAAGATGCGCGGCGACCTCGGCATTACGTATGATATGGACGTTCTGCGCCTCATCGACGCTTTCCGCGAAGTAGGGCTGTACGTGGGCAGCGTTTGTCTGACGCAGTTCGCCGATCAGAAGCTTGCCAAAAAATTCGAACGCACGCTGAAAAAGCTGGATATCAGAACGTACCGCCATTACCCGATTGCGGGTTACCCGTACGACGTGGACGGCATCGTTTCCGAAAACGGACTCGGCAAAAACGATTACATAGAAACCTCCCGGCGGCTGGTAATCGTAACGGCGCCCGGTCCCGGCAGCGGTAAAATGGCAACCTGTATTTCGCAGCTTTACCAAGATAACAAGCGCGGCGTAAAATCGGGCTATGCGAAATTCGAAACGTTTCCCATCTGGAACCTTCCGCTGAAACACCCCGTGAACGTGGCGTACGAAGCAGCCACCGCCGATCTGAACGACGTGAACATGATTGACCCGTATCACCTTGAGGCATACGGCGTAAGTACGGTAAACTACAACCGCGACGTGGAAATTTTTCCCGTGCTCAACCGCCTTTTTCAGAAAATTTACGGCGAAGAAATTTATAAATCTCCCACGGATATGGGCGTGAATATGGCGGGCAACTGCATTGTGGACGACGCCGTGTGCGCGGAGGCATCCCGGCAGGAAATCGTGCGGCGGTACTTCGCGGCGCTGGTGGACAGGCGCAACGATAAGGCAAGCGACGCCGTCGTATCGAAAATCGAACTGCTGATGCAGCAGAACGGCGTTACCACGGCAATCCGTAAAGTAGTGGCTGCCGCGCGGGACAAGCAGGCGAAAACAGGCGAACCCGCCTGCGCGCTGGAACTGAACGACGGCACGATAGTTACGGGCAAAACCACGCGGCTACTGGGCGCGGTGAGCGCGATGCTGCTGAACGCGCTGAAAACGCTTTCCGGCATCGACGATAAAGTGATGTTGTTATCGCCGAGCATCATCGAACCAATACAGAAATTGAAAACGGTGCATCTCGGCGGGCATAATCCGAGGCTGCATTCCGATGAAATTTTAATCGCGCTGTCCATTTCTGCGGTTACAAACCCCGTGGCGGCGCTGGCAATGCAGGCGTTGGCGGGGCTGAAAGGAGCGGAGTGCCACTCCACGGTGATTTTATCGCAGGTGGACGTAAACGTGCTGAAAAAACTGGGCATCAACTACACGGCCGATCCCATTTACCAGACGAAAAAATTATATCACGCAAAATAATCCGTATTTTCAAATGTTTTTGCCGCCGGCACCGTGAGCCGGCGGTTACATTTTGTACAAATCGGGGCGATTTGTGCAAAAACTGTTGACAACGTTTCCCGATTCTGCTATAATTGTAATTGTTTTCTATGACAAATCCGTGCGGGACGGCAGAAATTTCGCGGCGCGCGGACGACGAAAAGGAGCATTATGAGCGATTACGAAATCATCACCGACGCTTCGGCGGACATGGCTGCGGGCGTGCGGGAAAAATACGGAATCAAAGTGATTCCCATGCTGTATTTGCAAAACGGCGAAGAAAAAATTGCCGACGGCACAGAGAGCGAGGAAGACAGAGCGGCGTTTTACGAGGCGGAACGGCAGGGCGCGGAGGTGAAAAGCACGCAGATCAATCCCGCCACGTACGAGGAAAAATTCGAGCCGTATCTCAAAGAGGGGAAAGACATATTATATTTCTGCTTATCGAGCGGGCTTTCCCAGACGTACGCCTCTTCCGTGGCTGCGGCGGAGCAATTGAAAAAAGCATATCCCGAAAGAAAAATCGTGTGCGTGGATTCGCTTGCGGCATCGGCCGGACTGGGGCTTCTGACCGAACGCGCTGCGAAAAACCGTGCGGACGGAATGACGATTGAAGAAAACGCGGCGGACGCGGAGAATGCGAAACAAAACATCTGCCACTGGTTTACCGTAAACGACCTTGATTTTTTAAAACGGGGCGGGCGCGTTCCGGCAAGTCTGGCGGCACTCGGAAAAGTGCTGCACATCAAACCTCTGCTGCGCATCGGCGAGGACGGCAAGCTAGTCAGCATCGGTAAAAAAATCGGCTTGAAATTCGCTTTGAACGAGCTGGTCAGCCTGTATTCCGCGCACTCCGAAAAGGCGGAAGGGGAAGAAATCCGCATCGTGCATTGCGATTGCCCGCAATTTGCCTCCATGGTGGAAAAAGCCATTCTGAAAATCAATCCTGCCGCGAAAATCGAAATTTGCGAAATCTCGCCGATTATCGGAATTCACGTTGGGTACGACGTAGTGGGCGTAGTGCATTACGGTAAACGCGGCATATAAAAACAAAGCGAAAAATACGCGCCGCGGAGTTTTCCGCGGCGTTTGAATTTCAACGAAAAAACATATAAAAAAGGCGCGGAGCCGATCCGCGCCTTTTGCGTATAAAATAAGGAAAACTTCCGCCCGACCATGCGCGGCATTGCGGAAAAACGTCGCCGCTTTCGCCGGCAGAACGGTTATTGCGCCTGATTGTTTTTATCGGCGCCGTCGCCGCCCGGAACGGGATCCGAATAATACGCGTTGTAATAATACTGCGAGTAGCGCGAATCTTTCTTCGCGTATTTTTCCGGCTTGTAATCGTTTACGACGATGCCGAGGATATTCGCTTTCACGAATTTCAAAGCGTCAACAGCCGCGCGGATATCGCTTTCGTACGAATATCTGTGCCGCGTTACCAGAAACGTTCCGTTGGCGAGCGGCGCTACGGCAAGCGCGTCGGAAACAAGGCGGAACGGGGGAGAATCGTAAATGGTGTAGGCAAAGCGTTTTTTCAGCGCAAGGTCCAGTTCTTTCATCACTTCGTCCGCAAGCAGTTCGTACGGGCGCACCGTCTGCGTGCCGCGGCAGATGACGTATAAATTAGGATTCGCTTCCGTCTGATGCAGCACTTTGTCCAAAGAAGCCTGCCCGGAAAGATAATCGGAAAGTCCGGGGGCGTGGGGCACGTTGAAAAATCTCGAAATCCTGCCCGCGCGGAGGTCGGTATCCACCAGCACCACTTTCACGTCCGACTGCGCCATCATCAGCGCGGTGTTCGCCGCCACCGTGGTTTTGCCTTCGGAGGGGTAAGAAGAAGTGCACAAAAAGCTTACGCCGCTGCCGTCCTGCGTCTTGGCGAGGGAAACGGAAAGCGTCATTTTTAAACTTCTGAACGCTTCCGTTACCGCAAAGGGGGTATCCTCGTTTAAAAGATATGTTTTTTTGCCGCCCTGCAAAGCCGCTTTTTCGGCTTTTTTTCTTGCCGTGACGGCATTTTTTCTGCTTAAAAAGTCGAAGATGCTCATTTGTTTTTCTCCTCCTTTTTCTTCTGCTTGTTATCCGGAGCGGAAAGAAGTTCGATGGACGGCACCACGCCCAGCACGGGTATGCCGATCGCTTTGGAAAATTTATCGTAATCGCGCAGGCGTTCGTCCGCGTTATCCGCCACAACCACCGCCACGCAGGCGATAATCAGCGCGCCCAGACCGAAAATCGTTCCGAAAAGAATCGCCTTTTTCCGGGCGTTGCCGGGGTTCAGCAGATGCGAATAGCTTACCGTCATCGGGTTGCACTGCGCCGTGTACGAAGTTACCGTGCCCACGCCGCTGGCGTTTCTCGAATCGGTGGAGTCCGGAACGATGATCCAGCCGCGTTTCGCTTCGATGCCGTTCGCCTCGTCCGCTTCCACGCCCGATACTTCAAGCGGCACGATTTTTTCCGCCGTGGCGAGAATCTGCGTCGCAAAGGCGGCGTCGCCTCTTACGGAAACTTTCATATAAAAAGAGTTGGGGTTAGTATCGTAATCGAAATAGAAAGAAATGCAATTTTTTACTTTTGTAAGCCACTGCAGATAGTTTTTCGCGTATTCCGCCTGCGCTTTATCGCCGGAAGCAAGCATCGAAGAAATATCGATGTTGCCGTCCGCGTTCGTAACCGCTTTCACGGCGCCTGCCGATTCTTCCATATTTTTCAGCACTTCGGTGGCAAACGTATCGGAATTCAGGTGATCGATCAACATGGAAATGTGCTGATCTTTATATACGTAGTTCGGCGCTTTGCCGTCCTCTTTTGTTACTGTGCCGTCCGCCGCGTAAACGTTGCGCGTGGCGATGATGGAAATTTCGTACTTTACTTCCGCGCCGTAGTACTTATCGTCTTTATACGTAAAATAGCCGAACAACCCGCCGATCACCGCGCCCGCCAGCAGCACGGCAATAAGAAGTTTGATTCGTTTCAGCAGAATACGGAAGACGTCGGCGATGCCGATTTCGTTCTGCCGTTGTTCCTGATATTCGTCCATTGTTCCTCCGAAACGGCGTAATTTTATTTTTAACCGTTGTTTAATATTATAGCAGTTTTGTGCTTTTACGTAAAGCGATTTATAGCGAATAATCGAAAATAACCGCGAATTTTCCGTTTTTTACGCCCGCCGCCGACAGCGGTTGACGGTGCGAGGGCGCGACGGCGGCGCGTTACGAAATTTGCAGCGCGAAGAATTTGAGATACGAAGTTTCTTCCGCGTTCAGAAGCGAGGGATGGTCGGGCGCCTGCGTGCGGATTTCAAGGCAACGCGCTTTTCTGCCGCTTTCTTTCGCGGCTTCCGCCAGCATTTTTTCGAAGAGCGGCTGCGACATGTAGTGCGAACACGAACAGGAAATCAGATAGCCGCCGCTTTTCACCAGCTTCATCGCCGTAAGATTCACGTCTTTATAGCCGCGGTACGCGTCTTTGATTTCCGCCGCGCTCTTGCAGAACGCGGGGGGATCGAGAATCACGAGGTCGAATTTCTCGCCGGACTTTTTATATTCCCGCAGTAGTTCAAACACGTCCGCCTGCACCGTTTTTACGTTTTTAAAGCCGTTCAGTTCCGCGTTCCTCTTCACCGTCTGCAGCGCAAGGGCGGAAATATCAGCCGAAATCACTTCTGTTGCCGCAGTTGCCGCGTTCATCGAAAATCCGCCGCCGTTGCAGAAGCAATCCAGCACGCGCCCGCCCGCGGCGTAGCGGCGGCAGGCGAAACGGTTTTCTTTCTGGTCGAGGAAATACCCCGTTTTCTGCCCGTTTTTCACGTCCACGCTCATTTTTAAGCCGTTTTCTTCGATGATTACCTCGTCCGGCACTTCGCCGTACAATACGCCTTTTTCCTGCGGTAACCCTTCCTTTTCGCGCACCGCCGCATCCGAGCGTTCGTAAATGCCTTTCGGCGCAAAGAGCTCGGCAAGCACTTTCACGATCATGGCTTTTCGCTGATAAATCCCCAGCGAAAGGCACTGAATCGCAAGAACGTCGGCGTATTTATCCACGATGAGCGCGGGGAGGTCGTCCGCTTCGGCAAACACCACGCGGCAGCAATTTTCGTATCCGAGTTTTTTTCGGCTTTCCCACGCGGCGGAAATGCGGCGGCGGTACAGTTCTTCGCCGTCCTCCTCGTTTCCGCGGATAAAAATACGTACGAGAATTTTCGAGGCGTGGTTGATGTAACCTTTGCCGATGAATTTCCCGTCCGCCGAAAGCACCGTGGCAAGCGAGCCGTTTTTGTCTTTTCCCTCGATGCGCTGCACTTCGTTGGCGTACACCCAGGCATGCCCCGCGACGATGCGTTTTTCTTCCGTTTTCTTTAAGATTACCGTATACGGCATTTTGTTTTACTCCATATCGTTTCGATTGTAATCATTATATCATGCGGGCGCTTTCAAGTAAAGCGTTTTTTGCCCGCATGATAAAATCGCGCCGTCTTTATGCGCCGCGATTTATTTTCCTGCGAAACGTTTTATACTCGGGATTGTCCGCATTATATATTGTATACGCGCGATATATTGTATACGCGCGCACGCGCGAAAAAAGCTGATTTAAGGCGAAAATTGAAAGACGATGGCGTTAATGCTTTTTCACGGACGGTCGATAAAAGCGATTGACAAAATAACCGATTTGTGTTACGATAATACCCTTGCTTGCCGTTTCTTGCGGGACGCCCGCGGCGAGGCGGCGGGGTACGTCGGAATTTTTGCATTTTTCCCGCGAAAGTAGCGGGCGAGGAAAAAATAATGAATATTTTCGATATTTTGCTGCTCGGCGTGGCACTTTCGATGGACGCCGTCGCCGTAAGCATGACGAACGGCATGACGGATTCGAAGATGAGCGGAAAAAAGGCGCTTTTGCCCGCGCTTCTCTTCGGCGCGTTTCAGGCGTTGATGCCGCTCATCGGGTATTATATCACCGATTTCGTTTCTTCTTCCGAAACGTTTCGCAGCACGTTTGAAAAGGCGTCGAAAAGCGTGGCGTTCGTGCTTCTCGCGTTTATCGGCGGCAAAATGATTATCGACAGCGTAAAGGAACGCAGAGCCGCGCGGAAAGCGCGCGAAACGGGGGAAAGCGCGGAAACGGAGGAGAAGCGACTTTCGTTCGGCGAAATGATCGTGCAGGCGTTCGCCACGTCGGTGGACGCGTTTGCCGTGGGAATTTCGCTGAAAATGGCGGCGCTGAGCGAGGGACTTACGCCCGCGATCGGCTGGTCGGTTATGATTATCGGCTGCATTACGTTTCTGCTCAGCGTTGCGGCAACGAAGATAGGGCGGCTGATCGGAGATAAACTTGCGGATAAGGCGGAAATTTTCGGCGGCGCGGTGCTTATCGTTATCGGGCTGAAAATTTTGCTTTTTTAAGCGGCGTTGTTTTACGGCTGCATGCCG
>ENA-UERK01000248-UERK01000248.1-human-gut-metagenome-genome-assembly--contig:-NODE-248-length-50900-cov-43.104618_pt1 | contig 50900 bp, 44 predicted proteins | sample MGYA00242957_ERZ507957 | MGnify/ENA primary metagenome ERZ507957 (study PRJEB26167, sample SAMN06115538) | human gut metagenome | host: Homo sapiens | place: China:Heilongjiang | collected 2015-11-06...
TGTTCGCCCATTAAAGTGGCACGCGAGCTGGGTTCAGAACGTCGTGAGACAGTTCGGTCTCTATCTATCGTGGGCGTGGGAGTTTTGAGTGGTGCCGTCACTAGTACGAGAGGACCGTGATGGACAGACCTCCGGTTTACCAGTTGTGCCGCCAGGCGCACCGCTGGGTATCTGAGTCTGGATTGGATAAGCGCTGAAAGCATCTAAGTGCGAAGCCAGCCGCGAGATGAGAGCTCCATGGAGGGTCGTCAAAGACGATGACGTTGATAGGACGCAGGTGTAAAGACGGCGACGTCAAAGCCGAGCGTTACTAATTGCCCGAACACTTTTCTTGACAGTTCATAGTTTCAACTGTAGGCAATGAACTAATCAAAATAGTTCTTACCGAGGTTTTGCTTGTGAAAAATACGTCATAACCCATTATCAGGTGGTTATTGCGGTGGGGTTCCACCTCTTCCCATTCCGAACAGAGAAGTTAAGCCCACTTGCGCCGATGGTACTGCAATGCAATGCGGGAGAGTAGGTAGCCGCCTCCTTTCAATAGAGAAGCCTCGATTACGTAAGTAGTCGGGGCTTTTTCGTGTTTGTAAGTCGTCAACTATAATAAGTTTCGCATATTTGCGTTATCTTAATATATGATTTGGACAGATAGGATAAGACAGGTTAAGATTTTATTGGTGGTTGCTGCGGTACTCATCGCAGTCGCTTCACTTGTCGTGTCTCACTATCTAGTGCGAGATTTGGCAACTGAGGATCAGCATCGTATGGAAGTGTGGGCAGAGGCCATGCGCTCACTCAATACAGCCGATGAACATACTGACTTGAGCCTTGTACTGAAAGTCATCAATGAGAATAATACTATTCCCGTCGTTGTTTTGGATGCTAATGGAAACCCCGAACTTTTTCGCAACGTACAGGTGGATGGCGCAAACTATGAGGATAGTTTGGCGAATGCTGGTAAATTAGGACACAGTTGGCTTGCCAAGGGGAAAAACATTAAGATACAATTGAATGCTTCTGCTAAGGAATACATCCAAGTTTGTTATGATGAATCTTTGCTCATCAAACGTCTTTCTCTTTATCCTATGGTGCAATTAGGTGTTGTGCTGATCTTTGTGGTAGTTGCCATTTTTGCTCTTCTTACCTCCAAGAAGGCGGAGCAAAACAAAGTTTGGGTGGGATTGTCCAAGGAAACCGCCCATCAATTGGGTACACCTATCTCCAGTTTGATGGCTTGGATAGAAGTTTTAAAAGAAACCTATCCTGATGATGATTTGATTCCGGAGATGAACAAAGATGTCAAGAGACTTCAACTGATAGCCGAGCGTTTCTCCAAGATTGGTTCATTGCCAGAGCCTGTTCCTGCCAGTTTGAATGAGGTGCTTGACCATGTCATCGACTATATGGATCGCCGTACTTCCAAGAGCATACAAATGGTAAAGGATTTCCCAGACCATGATATCATCATCAAGATGAACGCCTCCTTGTTTGAATGGGTGATAGAGAATCTCTCCAAGAATGCGGTTGATGCCATGGGTGGCAAGTCTGGTACCATTACGCTTCATGTCGAAGAAACAATAGACAAGGCTATCCTGGAGGTCAGCGATACCGGTAAGGGAATCAAGAAGAAAGATTTGAAAAATGTGTTCCGACCTGGTTTTACTACCAAGAAACGTGGATGGGGACTCGGCTTGTCGTTGGCTAAACGAATCGTGGAGGAATATCACCATGGAAAGATTTGGGTGAAAAGTTCGGAGCTAGGTAAAGGAACCACCTTCCGGATAGAATTGCGCAAGTTGTAATAGCCGATTTAGAGTGGGCTTTAGAGCGATTTAAATATAAATAAGTACTTAATATGCGTTATTTTAGTGTTTTTTTGAAGAAAAATTATTCTATCTCAAAAAATATTCGTAACTTTGCACCCCGAAACCATATAATGGTATTGTAATATGTGTAATATAGAGTCTTTTAAGATTGATTTGAAAGCTTTGCCTCAGGGTAAGACCTCTTTGGAATATAAGCTTGATGATGAATACTTTAAGGCAATAGATGCTCCTGATGTTCAGAGAGGCGAGTTGCTTTGCAGTCTGTCTGTGAATCGGACGGACGACTTTTTTGAACTCGAATTTCATACCGAGGGAGTGGTACACATACCTTGCGACATCTGTCTGGATGATATGGATCAGACGATTGATAGCGATGACAGATTAGTCGTGAAATTTGGAGAAGACTACTCAGAAGATGATGACCTCGTGACGGTGGCCGAGGACGAAGGAATACTCGATGTCTCGTGGTTCATCTATGAATTTATAGCTCTTGAAATTCCTATCAAGCATGTGCATGTACCTGGAAAATGCAATCCTGCTATGATTGAAAAGCTTAACGAGCTTTCTGCCGCCCGAAGCGGCGAGGAAGAAGAGAATACTATAGATCCTCGATGGGCAGCTCTTGTAAATTTGAAAAAGTAAAAAGTAAAAATTTAAACATTTAAAAATTATGGCACATCCTAAAAGAAGACAGTCAAAGACACGTACACTTAAGAGAAGAACTCATGATAAGGCAGTAGCTCCTACATTGGCAGTTTGCCCTAATTGTGGTGCATACTATGTTTACCACACAGTTTGCCCAACTTGCGGTTACTACAGAGGCAAGGTCGCTATTGTAAAGGAAGCAGCTGAATAATGGGTAAAATTAATGCTGTTATAACAGGTGTAGGTGGTTACGTGCCAGACTATATCCTCAATAACGAGGAGTTGTCTCGCATGGTTGATACTAACGATGAGTGGATTACTACACGTGTGGGTATCAAGGAACGTCGCATTCTTACAGAGGAAGGCTTGGGTACAAGTTACCTCGCTCGCAAGGCTGCCAAGCAGTTGATACAGAAAACTGGAGTTGATCCAGACACAATCGATGCACTGATTGTTACCACCACAACACCTGATTACAAGTTCCCTTCGACAGCATCTATTGTCCTCGGCAAGCTTGGCTTGAAGAATGCTTTTGCATTTGACTTCTCTGCTGCTTGCTGTGGCTTCTTATATACGCTTGACGTAGCAGCTAGCATGATTCAGAGTGGTCGCTACAAGAAGATTATCGTTATCGGTGCCGATAAGATGTCTTCTTTGGTGGATTACACAGATCGTGCCACATGTGTGCTTTTCGGTGATGGTGCAGGAGCTGTGCTCGTTGAGGCAACTGAAGAAGAGAACGTGGGAGTTCAGAACTCCTTCCTTCGTACAGATGGCAATGGCTTGCCATTCTTGCACATGAAGGCGGGTGGCTCTGTTTGTCCTCCTTCTCGCTTTACGGTAGATCATCGTATGCATTATCTTTATCAGGAAGGTCGTACCGTCTTCCGCTATGCAGTGACAGACATGAGCAACGACGTGATGAAAATCATGGAGATGAATGGCTTGACTGCTGATGATGTAAACTGGGTGATTCCTCACGAGGCTAACCTTCGTATCATCGAGGCCGTTACCAAGCGTGCGGGTATTCCACTTGACAAGGTGGTAGTCAACATCGACCATTATGGTAATACAAGTGCTGCTACTATTCCATTGGCAATTTGGGATGCTGAAAGCAAACTGAAGAAGGGTGACAATGTCATCTTTACTGCATTTGGTGCGGGATTTGTGCATGGAGCTTCCTTCTATAAGTGGGCTTATGACGGTGCTGCATATGGTAAGTAATGAGAGTAAATTATCGATATAAGGGGAAACGCATCTTTTCAATAGTCAATATGGAAGGATGCGTTTCTTTAGTTTCAAGTCTTTCTACTGGACTTTTGTGAATTATTTAGCTTAAATTCTTTTGTTATGCACAAAGCTGGTTTTGTTAATATCGTAGGCAATCCAAACGTAGGTAAGAGCACTTTGATGAACCAATTGGTAGGAGAGCGTATCAGTATCGCTACCTTCAAGGCTCAAACAACCCGTCATCGTATCATGGGTATCGTCAATACTGATGATATGCAGATTGTGTTTTCCGACACTCCTGGTGTTTTGAAACCCAATTACAAGATGCAGGAGATGATGTTGGCTTTCTCTGAAAGTGCCTTGGCAGATGCTGATGTTTTGCTCTATGTGACTGATGTGGTCGAGAATCCAGAGAAGAATATGGACTTCCTCGAAAAGGTCAAGAAAATGACTATCCCAGTATTGCTCTTGATCAATAAAATCGATGAGAGTGATCAAAACAAGTTGGGAGACATCGTAGAGAAGTGGCACTCTCTCTTGCCAAATGCGGAAATTCTTCCTATTTCTGCCAAAAACAAGTTTGGCGTAGATATGCTCTTGAAGCGCATCAAGGAACTGCTGCCAGAGTCGCCTGCTTTCTTTGACAAGGACCAGTTGACTGATAAGCCTGCTCGTTTCTTCGTCTCTGAGATTATTCGAGAGAAAATACTTCTCTATTATGACAAGGAAATCCCTTATTCTGTGGAAGTAAGAGTAGAGCGTTTCAAAGAAGATGAAAAGCGCATTCACATCAATGCAGTCATTTATGTAGAGCGTGATTCTCAAAAAGGCATCATCATCGGACACCAAGGTATCGCCTTGAAAAAAGTCAATACTGAGGCACGTAAGGCGTTGGAGAAATTCTTCAATAAGAGTATCTTCTTGGAAACCTTCGTCAAGGTTGATAAGGATTGGCGTAGCTCTCAGAAGGAATTGGATGCCTTTGGGTATAACCCTGAATAAATCATAAATGATAAATTAGAAATATTAGATGAACTATCATTTTTCATTTGATATTTTTTATTTATCTTCAATCCCCTCCCTGAATGGAAAAGAGGGAGGAACTCTCGCTGGTTGGCGAGGGCCGGGGTATGGTCAGCTTCGGCAAATTATTAACTTGGATGCAGAGACCACATCCTAGAAACCTCCTGAAGGAAGGAGGATGAATGACTATTTATGGCAAATTTAGTAGCTATCGTAGGTCGCCCAAACGTGGGTAAATCTACATTGTTCAATCGTTTGACTCAATCTCGTCGTGCTATCGTCAGTGATACAGCTGGTACAACTCGCGACCGTCAGTATGGTAAGTGCAGCTGGAATGGTAGAGAGTTTTCTGTTGTTGACACAGGTGGTTGGGTCGTCAAGTCAGATGATATTTTCGAGGACGCTATCCGTAAGCAAGTGCTGGTGGCTACAGAGGAGGCAGACTTGGTGCTCTTCTTGGTGGATGTGAACACAGGACTTACTGACTGGGATGAGGATGTAGCTTTGATTTTGCGCCGTGCCAAACTTCCTGTCATTCTTGTAGCCAACAAGGTGGATAATAGTGCAGAGTACTATGAGGCAGCCGAGTTCTATAAGTTGGGTTTGGGTGATCCTCAGTGTATCAGTGCTGCTACAGGTGGTGGTACAGGTGACTTGCTTGACATGATTTTGGATAAGTTGCAAGACAATCCGGAGGAGAGCGTAGAGGAAGACATCCCACGTTTTGCAGTCGTAGGTCGTCCTAATGCCGGCAAGAGCAGTATCATCAATGCTTTCATTGGTGAGGACCGCAATATTGTAACTGAGATTGCTGGTACTACACGTGATAGTATCTATACGAGATATGACAAGTTTGGCTTTGACTTCTACTTGGTTGATACGGCTGGTATCCGTCGCAAGAATAAGGTGAGCGAGGATTTGGAGTTCTATTCTGTGATGCGATCCATCCGTGCTATTGAGAATAGTGATGTGTGCATCTTGATGTTGGATGCCACCCGTGGTATCGAGACACAGGATATGAACATCTTCCAGTTGATTCAGAAGAACAACAAGAGTTTGGTGGTTGTAGTCAACAAGTGGGACTTGGTGGAGAACAAGGACCAAAAGGTCATCGATACCTTCGAGACCGCCATCCGTAAGCGTATGGCTCCATTTGTGGATTTCCCAATCATCTTTGCTTCAGCCTTGACCAAGCAACGTATCTTCAAGGTGTTGGAAACAGCCAAGCAGGTATATCAGAACCGTAAGGCACACATTGGTACATCCAAACTCAACGAGGTGATGCTTCCTATCATCGAGGCATATCCTCCACAGAGCGTGAAGGGTAAGTACATCAAGATTAAGTATTGTACGCAGTTGCCAAATACAACGATTCCTTCGTTTGTGTTCTATGCCAACCTGCCACAGTATGTCAAGGAGAACTATCGCCGTTTCTTGGAAAACAAGATTCGTGAGAATTGGTCGCTTCATGGCTGTCCAATCAATATCTTCATTCGTCAGAAGTAATGAAAAAGCTTTTGTTTTTCATCATGGTACTGGGTGGTTTGGGACTTTCTTCCTGCAAGAAAGAAAGCCCTGATCCTGGTTACTTTGCAGGAATCGCGGCTAAAGGATATTATGACTTGCTCTTGGAAGGTAAGTACCAAGAGTTTGTGGCTGGTTATCAGCAGCGTAATCGCATTCCGAAAGGGTATCATGAACAATTGCTGCTCAATGCGCAAATGTTTGTAGAGCAACAAAAGGAAGACCATAAGGGGTTGAAGTCGGTTGACATCATCAGTGCAAAGGCAGATACTGCCCACCATGTAGCAGATGTATTCTTGTCGTTAGCTTATGGTGATAGTACTAAGGAACAGATAGTTGTTCCGATGGTGCAAGTGGATGGCGACTGGAAAATGAGATAATTAAAAAAGAGCAATCGGCATGATAAGTTGTCGGTTGCTCTTTTTCATTATGATATATCTTGTGAAAGAGAAGTTACTTCTTGGCTTTAGCTTTTTCCTCTTCCATTTCTACTTCCTTTACCTTTCTGAACAAGTCGGATGCAAATACAAGGTCGTTAAGCTTCTCATTTGTGGAAGAGATGACCTCGTCCTTGTTGCCTTGCCATTCCTTGTGACCTTTATAAATGAAGCAAATATTCTCGCCAATTCCCATGACGGAGTTCATGTCGTGCGTATTGATGATGGTCGTCATGTTGTAGTCCTTGGTGATACCTGAAAGCAATTCGTCGATGATCAAGGAGGTCTTTGGGTCAAGACCAGAGTTTGGCTCATCGCAGAACAAGTATTTTGGGTTCATTACGATAGCACGGGCGATGGCAACACGTTTCTGCATACCACCGGAAATTTCACCAGGAAACTTTTTCTGGGCATCGATTAGGTTCACGCGGTCCAGGCATTCTTGTGCTCTCTTGACACGCTCCTTGTAGTTCATGTTGGAAAACATGTCGAGTGGGAACATCACGTTCTCTAGCACAGGCAGAGAGTCGAATAATGCGGCGCTTTGGAAAATCATGCCCATTTCACGGCGCATCAGCACTTTTTCTTTCTTCGACATTTGAACGAAATTACGCCCATCATACAAAACTTCACCACTTGTTGGTTCCAACAAACCAACTAAGTTTTTCATCAGGACAGTCTTTCCCGAACCACTTTGACCGATGATTAAGTTGGTCTTTCCTGTCTCAAATACCATATTAATATTATTGAGGACAGTCTTGTCGTCGAATGCTTTTGTTAAGTCTTTAACTTCAATCATAATTATAAATAGGTATTTGAATGTTACGAGAGTAATTGGGTGAGGAATACATCCGAGAAGAGGATAAGCACGCTGGAGCAAACAACAGCATCTGTGGATGACTTGCCAACTTCTACCGAACCACCCTCGACGGTATATCCGAAGTAGGAGGAAACGCTAGAGATGATGAATGCGAAGAAAAGGCTCTTGATGATACTCATCCACACAAACCATTGGTTGAAAGCATGTTGTAATCCCAATGTTAAGTCATCTGGAGGAAGGATGTGCCCGATGAATGCGGTGCCATAAGCACCGATGATACCCATGGCAGAACTAAATATGACGAGGAAAGGCATAATGGTTACCAATCCTAGAATTTTAGGAAGAATCAAGTAGCAAGCAGAGTTGACACCCATGATGTCAAGTGCGTCAATTTGTTGGGTGACACGCATAGTTCCCAATTCCGAAGCAATGTTGGAGCCTACCTTTCCAGCTAGAATCAAGCACATGATACTGGAAGAAAACTCCAAGAGCATAATCTCACGTGTGGTATATCCCGACACCCATCTTGGCATCCAAGGACTTTGGATGTTCAATTTCATCTGGATACAGATGACGGCACCAATAAAGAAGGAAATGAGCAGCACAATGCCAATGGAATCAACGCCCAGTTGTGACATTTCCTTGGCATATTGCTTGAGGAACATGCGCATACGCTCAGGACGTGAGAATGAACGCCCCATTAATATCAAATATTTACCGAAGGTGGTAAGCCATTTTTCTATAATCATATTAAAAATCTACGTTTTATGCTGCAAAAGTAACCAAAATCCTCTAAAAAACTGCTATAATATGAATAGTTTTTTAATTTTATAAGTGATATTTGCTTGTTTTTTAGTATTTTTGCACCAAAAATGCGGAGACGGACTGTCGTCTTCGCTCCAAAATGGCTTATTATGGATGAAAATATGAATACTCAAGAGCAAACTGGTGGGGGCGAGAATCTCGTGCTCAGGACAGAAGGCTTGGTGAAACGTTATGGCAAGAGAACGGTTGCAAATGGAGTGACCATCAATGTGAAACAAGGTGAGATTGTCGGATTGCTAGGACCAAATGGTGCTGGTAAGACTACCTCTTTCTATATGACTACAGGTTTGGTGGTGCCTAATGAGGGACATGTTTTCTTGGGCGACAAGGAAATCACTTCTTATCCTGTGTATAAGCGTGCTCGTGCAGGTATCGGCTATCTTCCTCAGGAGGCAAGCGTCTTCCGCAAAATGAGTGTGGAAGACAACATCTTGTCTGTATTGGAAATGACAGGTAAACCTCGTAGCTATCAGTTGGAAAAACTAGAGAGCTTGATCAATGAGTTTAGACTGAATAAAGTGCGCAAAAACAAAGGTGACCAACTCTCTGGTGGTGAGCGCCGTCGTACGGAAATCGCTCGTTGCTTAGCTATCGATCCAAAGTTTATCATGCTAGATGAGCCTTTTGCGGGTGTTGACCCTATTGCTGTGGAAGACATCCAGCATATCGTGTGGCGTTTGAAATATCGCAATATCGGCATATTGATAACCGACCATAATGTGCAAGAGACATTGACGATTACCGATCGTGCTTACTTGCTTTTCGAGGGTAAGATTCTTTTCCAAGGAAAGCCAGAGGAATTGGCAGCCAACAAAGTGGTGCGTGAGAAGTACCTAAGTAATAGTTTTGTGCTGCGAAAGAAGGATTTTCAGCTCATAGATGAGCAAAAAAGAGCAAGAGAAGCGGAGGAAGATGGTTAAAAAAACAAATTTTTCTCTTATATATTAGGTATATTCACGAAATATGCTTAATTTTGCAATCCAATTGTGCAAGAAAAATAATTAATAATATAAAAACAAAAACATCAAGATGAAAATTTCATTTGAAAATCCTGACAAGATTAATGGTCTTTTGACCCTCGTTGTCGAAGAAGAGGATTACAAGAATGATGTCGAGAAGACATTGAAGGACTATCGTAAGAAGGCTAACGTTCCTGGCTTCCGTCCAGGTCAGGCTCCTATGGGCATGATTAAGCGTCAGTTTGGTCCATCAGTAAAAATGGATGTTGTCAACAAGCTCGTTGGTCAGCAGATTTACAAGTATGTACAGGACAATAAGATCCAGATGCTTGGCGAGCCTCTCCCATCAGAGAAGCAGGCTCCAGTTGACATTGAGAAGGATGGTCCTTACACATTTATGTTTGATATCGCAGTAGCACCAGAGTTCAAGGTTGCACTTTCTGGCCGTGACAAGGTTGATTACTACAACATTACTGTAGATGATAAGATTCTTGACCAGCAGGTTGATATGTATGCATCTCGTGCTGGAAGCTATGAGAAGGCTGAGTCTTATGAGGCTAACGATATGTTGAAGGGTGATTTGCGTGAACTCGATGAGAATGGTAACACCAAGGAAGGTGGTATCACCGTTGAGGGCGCTATTATGATGCCAAGTTATATCAAGGTAGAGGAGCAGAAAAACCTCTTCAATGACGCTAAGGTAGGCGATGTCATCACTTTCAACCCTAAGAAGGCTTATCCAGACAACGATACAGAGGTTTCTCAGCTTTTGAAGATTGAGCGTGAGGCTGTCAAGGACTTGGAGTCTGAGTTCAGCTACCAGATTACAGAAATCCAGCGCTTCAAGAAGCATGAGATCAATGAGGAACTCTTCAAGCAAGCTCTTGGTGAGGATACTGACGTGAAGGACGAGGCTGCATTCCGTGCTAAAATTGCTGAGGGCTTGCAGGCTCAGTTGGTTAACGACTCTGACTACAAGTTTATCTTGGACGTTCGTGCTCATTGCGAGAAGAAGGTTGGTAAGTTGGAGTTCCCTGACGCACTTTTGAAGCGCATTATGTTGGCTAACAACAAGGATAAGGGCGAGGAGTTCGTAGAGAAAAACTACGAGCAGAGCATCAAAGAGTTGACTTGGCACTTGATCAAGGAGCAGCTTATCAAGGCTCAGGACATCAAGATTGACGACAATGATATCAAGGAGACTGCCAAGGAGGCAGCTCGTGCACAGTTCGCTCAGTATGGTATGACAAACATTCCAGAGGAGTATGTTGAGAACTATGCTAATGAACTCATCAAGAAGGGTGACAGTACAGATGCACTTGTAGATCGCTCTATTGACCGTAAGTTGGCTGCAACGTTGAAGAACGTTGTAAAGTTGAACGAGAAGGAGATTTCTGTAGAGGATTTCAACAAGATGATGCAAGAATAATATTTTTTTTGAAAAAATATCGTATTTATTTCGAGGTTATCGACTTTTTTTATTATCTTTGTTCCACCGAACGAGAAATAGAGGTCGATAACCTCGATTTTCGTATGTAAATTGAATGTAATAAGTGATATAATATGAACGATTTTAGAAAGTATGCTACCAAGCACCTTGGTATGAATGGAATGGTGCTTGATGACGTGATTAAGTCGCAGGCTCAGTATATGAACCCATATATTTTGGAGGAGCGCCAACTTAATGTTACCCAGATGGATGTGTTCTCTCGCTTGATGATGGACCGTATTATTTTCTTGGGAACAGAAGTTGACGATTATACAGCCAATACATTGCAAGCACAGTTGCTTTATTTGGATTCTGTGGATAGTGGAAAGGACATTTCTATTTATATCAACAGCCCTGGTGGTAGTGTAACTGCCGGTCTTGGCATCTATGATACCATGCAGTTTATTTCTAGTGATGTAGCTACTATCTGTACAGGTATGGCTGCTTCAATGGCGGCAGTCCTCCTTGTCGCTGGTCAAGAAGGCAAGCGCTCTGCTTTGCCTCATAGCCGTGTGATGATTCACCAGCCGTTGGGTGGAGTACAGGGCCAAGCTTCAGATATTGAGATAGAGGCAAAGGAAATTCAAAAATTTAAGAAAGAACTTTATACCATCATTTCCAATCATTCTCATACTCCTTATGAGAAAGTATGGGCAGACAGTGATCGTAATTATTGGATGACTGCTGAGGAAGCTAAGGCGTATGGTATGATAGATTCTGTTTTGGTACGTAAATAAATATAATAAGGTATGCCTAAGAAAGTTTGTGGGTTTTGTGGAAGAGATGAGTCGCAAGTGAGATTGTTGATAACTGGTATCAATGCCTTCATTTGCGAGGATTGTGCAAAGCAAGCTTGGGATATTGTACAATCTACTGGTGTGCTGAAATCAGGCAATGAACAACAGGGAGGCGAGAAATTTGTGCTGAAAGATGTTCCTAAACCAGTGGATATTAAAAAATATCTAGATGAATATGTCATCGGACAAGATGAAGCAAAACGCTATCTTGCAGTTTCTGTTTACAACCATTATAAACGTTTGCAACAGCAAAAGACGGATGATGGGGTAGAAATAGAAAAAAGTAATATCATCATGGTTGGTAGTACTGGTACCGGAAAAACCTTGTTGGCTCGTACTATCGCAAAGCTTTTAGATGTTCCTTTTACCATTGTTGACGCTACAGTTTTTACAGAGGCAGGTTATGTAGGTGAGGATGTGGAAAGTATCTTGAGCCGATTGTTGCAGGTAGCAGATTACAATGTCGAGGCTGCGGAAAGAGGCATCGTGTTTATCGATGAGATAGATAAGATTGCTCGTAAGAGTGACAATCCTTCCATCACTCGCGACGTGAGCGGAGAGGGTGTTCAGCAGGGACTATTGAAACTGTTGGAAGGCACTATGGTCAATGTTCCACCTAAGGGTGGACGCAAGCATCCTGACCAGGATTATATCCATGTGAATACCAAAAACATCCTGTTTATATGTGGTGGTGCTTTTGATGGCATTGAACAAAAAATAGCTCAGCGTCTGAATACACATGTTGTCGGATATAATTCTGTGCAAAATGTCAGAAACATTGATAAATCAGACTTGATGAAATATATCTTGCCTCAAGACTTGAAATCGTTTGGGTTAATTCCTGAAATTATTGGTCGATTACCTGTACTTACCTATCTGAATCCTCTTAATCGAGGGGCTTTGCGTAAGATATTGGTAGAACCGAAAAATTCCATTATCAAGCAGTATATCAAGCTTTTTGAGATGGATGGAATTGAACTGAAGTTTGAAGAGGACGCTTTGGACTGCATCGTAGATAAGGCTGTGGAATACAAGTTGGGTGCTCGTGGACTTCGTTCGATAGTCGAGGCTATTATGATGGATACAATGTTTGAAATTCCATCTAAAAATGTAAAGAGCTTTGTAGTGACATTGGATTATGCTAAGTCACAGTTGGAAAAAGCTCATTTGCAAAAATTAGAATCGGCGTAATCAACTCCAATGGGAAAGAATCCCATTGGAGAATTGTACCATAAAACATAATAAGAATATAAATTGATAGGTTGGATATGGCAGAACAGATAAATCTTACAGATCAGCTTAAACACTATTTTGGCTTTGATAAGTTTAAGGGTGAACAAGAAACTATCATCAGAAATTTGATGGCAGGTAATGATACTTTTGTATTGATGCCTACTGGTGGTGGAAAAAGCTTGTGCTACCAGTTGCCTTCCCTTATAATGGAAGGAACCGCCATCGTCATTTCTCCGTTGATTGCATTGATGAAAAACCAAGTGGACGTTATCAATGGACTTAGTGAGGATGATGGTGTTGCACATTATTTGAATTCTTCGCTCAATAAGTCTGCTATTGAAAAAGTGAAGCAAGATATCTTGTCAGGAAAAACTAAACTTCTTTATGTGGCACCTGAGTCTTTGACGAAAGAAGATAATGTTGACTTCTTGAAAACTATCAAAATTTCTTTTTATGCTGTGGATGAGGCGCATTGTATTTCTGAGTGGGGACATGATTTCCGTCCAGAATATCGTCGTATCAGACCTATCATCAACGAGATAGGAAAGGCGCCCGTGATAGCCCTTACTGCAACTGCTACGGATAAGGTGAGAACTGATATCAAGAAAAGTTTGGGTATAGCTGATGCGAAAGAATTCAAGAGTTCTTTCAATCGTGCAAATCTCTATTATGAGATTCGACCAAAAATGAAAGACGTTGACCGTCAGATCATCATGTTCATTCGCCTGCATCCTGGACAAAGTGGTATTATTTATTGTCTGTCTCGAAAGAAAGTGGAAGAATTAGCTGAAATATTGAAAGCGAACGAAATAAAGGCAGCTCCTTATCATGCAGGACTGGATTCTGCCACACGTTCTCAGACACAAGATGACTTCTTGATGGAAAAGATAGATGTCATAGTGGCAACCATAGCTTTCGGAATGGGTATTGATAAACCTGATGTTAGGTTTGTCATTCACTATGATATTCCAAAGAGTCTTGAAGGGTATTATCAGGAGACAGGACGAGCAGGACGAGATGGAGGTGAAGGTATTTGTATCGCTTTCTATGCTCGTAAGGATTTGAAGAAGTTGGAGAAGTTTATGGAAAATAAACCTGTTGCAGAGCAGGATATCGGCCGTCAACTTCTTCAAGAAACTGCTGCTTATGCAGAGTCCTCCGTTTGTCGTCGAAAAATGTTGTTGCATTATTTCGGTGAAGAATATTTGGAAGACAACTGTCATAATTGTGATAACTGTTTGCATCCTAAGAATAAAATTGAGGCGAAGGATGCGCTACTTGTTGTGCTTAAGGCAATAGCTGCTGTCAAGGAGAACTTCCGACAGGAGTATGTTATAGACTTCGTTAAAGGAAGAGCTACTGATGATATAGTATCTCATAAACATAACGAACTGGAGGAGTTTGGCGCTGGAGAGGATATGGATAACAAATTGTGGAATCCTGTCATTCGACAAGCATTGATATCTGGCTATTTGAAGAAAGATGTTGAGAATTATGGATTGCTGAAACTTACTGCTTCTGGAAAACGATTTATCAAGAAGCCTAAGTCTTTCTTGATAGTGGAAGATCGTGAGTTTAAGGATGATTTCGATGAAGACAATATACGAGAAGGAGGTTGCGGAGCATTGGATCAACAACTTTATTCAATGCTGAAAGATTTGCGCAAGAGCTTTGCTAAAAAGCATAAATTGCCACCTTATGTAATATTCCAAGATGTGTCTTTGGAACAAATGGCGACGATGTATCCTGTAACCATACAGGAATTACAGAATGTGCAGGGGGTTGGCGCAGGAAAGGCAAAACGATTTGGAAAGGAGTTCTGTGAGTTGATTCGCAAGTATTGTGAAGATAACGAAATCGAACGACCGGAGGAATTGCGTGTACGTACTGTTGCCAAAAAGTCGATGCTGAAAGTCTTCATTATTCAAAGTATTGATCGTCAGATAGCATTGGATGATATTGCTGAAGCTAAGGGATTGGATTTCGATACTCTTTTGGATGAAATTGATGCCATTGTTTATAGTGGTACCAAGTTGAATATTGATTATTTCATCGAAGAGGTAATTGATGATGAACATGTGGATGATATCTATGATTACTTCATGGAAAGTGAAACTGATGATCTCAATGCTGCTTTGGATGAATTGGGGGCAGACTATTCTGAAGACGAAATAAGGCTAGTGAGAATCAAGTTCTTGTCAGAGCAAGCTAACTAATCACGTTAAATAGCTTTAATTAGGTAAGAAAATCGTGAAAAGCGTGGCTTATATGAAATATTATTGCTAAATTTGCACGCAATAAATTTTTAAAAGGTTACAATATGTCATCATTTGTTGCAGATAAAATTGTAATGGACGGTCTTACTTACGACGACGTCCTTCTGATACCTGCTTATTCAGAGGTATTACCTAAAGAGGTAGAGTTGAAAACCAAATTTTCTCGTAACATCGAGTTAAATGTCCCTTTTGTCACGGCGGCAATGGACACTGTTACGGAAGCTTCTATGGCGATAGCCATCGCCCGTGAAGGTGGTATTGGCGTGATTCACAAGAATATGACAATTGAAGAGCAAGCTCGACAAGTTGCCATCGTGAAACGTGCTGAGAATGGTATGATTTATGATCCAGTTACAATTCGTCGTGGTAGTACGGTGAAGGATGCGCTTGATATGATGCATGATTATCATATCGGTGGTATCCCTGTAGTCGATGACGAAAATAACTTGGTTGGTATTGTAACCAATCGTGACTTGCGCTTCGAGCGTCATTTGGATAAGAAGATTGATGAGGTTATGACAAGTGAGAACCTTGTGACAACCCATCAGCAAACTGATTTGACGGCTGCAGCGCAGATTCTTCAGGAAAATAAAATTGAAAAATTGCCTGTGGTTGATAACGCTAATCATTTGGTTGGCTTGATTACTTATAAGGATATTACCAAAGCTAAAGATAAACCAATGGCTTGCAAAGACGAGAAGGGTCGCCTTCGTGTCGCTGCAGGTGTTGGCGTTACTGTTGATACGCTTGATCGTGCCAAGGCTTTGGTTGAGGCAGGCGCTGATGCTATCGTCATAGATACTGCTCATGGTCATTCTAAGGGCGTTATTGAAAAGTTGCATGAAGTGAAGGCTGCTTTCCCTAATGTGGATGTTGTTGTCGGAAACGTGGCAACAGGAGCTGCTGCTAAGTACCTTGTAGAGAATGGTGCTGATGGTGTAAAGGTGGGTATCGGTCCTGGCTCTATTTGTACAACTCGTGTTGTAGCCGGTGTTGGTGTTCCTCAATTGAGCGCTGTATATGACGTTTATTCTGCCTTGAAGGGTACTGATGTGCCTTTGATTGCTGATGGTGGTCTTCGCTATTCTGGTGATATTGTTAAGGCTTTGGCGGCTGGTGGTAGCTGCGTGATGATTGGCTCGCTTGTTGCTGGTACAGAGGAAAGTCCTGGTGATACCATCATCTTCAATGGTCGTAAGTTCAAGAGTTATCGAGGTATGGGCTCTTTGGAGGCTATGGAGCAGAAAAATGGTTCCAAGGATCGTTACTTCCAGAGCGATACTAAGGATGCTAAGAAGTTGGTACCTGAGGGTATTGCTGGTCGTGTGCCTTATAAAGGAACTGTTCAGGAGGTTATATACCAATTGATTGGTGGCTTGCGTTCTGGTATGGGTTATTGTGGCGCAGGAACAATCGAGAAGTTGCATGGAGCCAAGTTTACTCGTATTACAAACGCGGGTGTTCTTGAGAGTCATCCACATGACATTACAATCACTAGTGAGGCGCCAAACTATAGTCGCCCAGAATGATAAATTGAATATAATATATGAAATTTTATGCGCTTATGGCTGCTATGCTTCTTTCGGGAAGCATAGCTTCTGCTCAAAATATAGATCCTACTATAATGACGATTGATGGACAACCTGTTAGTCGTTCGGAGTTTGAGTATTCATATAATAAGAATAACTCAAATGGGGTTATTGACAAGAAAACCGTAAATGAATATGTTGACTTGTTTGTTAACTATAAGTTGAAAGTCTTGGCGGCAAAAGAGGCAAAGATTGATACTTTGGCATCTTTTAAAAAAGAATTTGCATCTTATAGAGACCAACAAGTTAGACCTTCATTTGTGACTTCTGAAGATGTTGATGCAGAAGCGCATAAAATTTATTCAGAAACGCAGCAGAGGATAGATGGTGCAGGTGGAATGGTAAAGCCTGCTCATATCTTGATATTGTTGAAGCAAAAAGCAACAAAGGCAGAACAAGAACAAGCTAAGTTGAAAGCTGATTCGATTTATAAGGTTTTGCTAAAAGGTGCTGATTTCTCAGCACTTGCTAAAAAATATTCTGATGACAAAGGTTCGGCTGTTAATGGCGGTCAACTTCCTTGGTTGACAAAAGGACAAACCGTGAAGGCATTTGAAGATGCTGTGTTTGCAATGAAGAAAGGAGAATTGCATACACCTGTTTTGTCAGAATTTGGCTATCATGTCATTAAGTTGGTTGACAAGCAACAGTTCTTCCCTTTTGATTCATTAAAAAATGATATCTATCGTTTTATCGATGCGAGAGGAATCCGAGAAAAAATTGTCGATGACAAACTTGATTCTTTGCTAAAAAGTATGCCTAAGGGTACGACAAAAGAAAATATTTTGGAACAAAAAGCCGATGAGCTGGCAAGTCATGATAATAATTTGAAGTATCTTATTCAAGAATATCATGACGGACTTTTGCTATATGAAATAAGCAATCAGTTGGTTTGGGATAAGGCTTCGAAAGATGAGCGTGGTCTGGCGGCTTATTTTGCAAAAAACAAAAGCAAGTACAAATGGGAGCAGCCACGATTTAAGGGAATTGCTTATCATGTAAAAGATGAGGCAGACATTAAAGCTGTCCAAAAAAGCATAAAAGGAAAACCGTTCGTTGAATGGGCTGAAATATTGCGTAATACGTTTAATAAAGATTCGGTCATTCGTATTCGTGTAGAAAAGGGAATCTTTAAGCGTGGTGACAACGCTTTGGTAGATAAAATGGTTTTCCATAAAGATACAGTTGTTCAAACCAACAAGGATTATCCTTACGACGCAACATTTGGTAAAATTCTAAAGAAAATGCCAGAAGACTATACTGACGTGAAGTCTTTGGTGATAGCCGATTATCAAGATGCGTTGGAGAAAGAATGGGTTGCAGCTTTGAGAAAAAAACATGCAGTGGTAGTTGATGAGAAAGTACTAGCCACTGTGAATAAACACTAAATTTCGAAATTAATGAATAAAGATAAAAAAATAACTTCTGCTGTTGTTGCTCTGTTGTTATTGATGGGGCTCACTGTTCATGCAAATAGAATGGGAAGAAGTGCGTCTTTTTCTGTGACAGAGGACTCTTCGATGAGCAAGTTGAATGCAGATACAGATAAAGTAAATGAGGCGAGTGTTGTAGATGAAGTTATATGGGTTGTCGGTGATGAACCTATTTTGAAATCTGAGGTGGAAGCAACTCGTTTGCAGGCTGAGGCAGAAGGTATTAGTTATTCCGGCGATCCTGATTGTTCTATCCCAGAGCAAATAGCTTTGCAAAAATTGTTTTTGCATCAGGCAGCCATCGATAGTATTGAGGTGACAGAATCAGAAGTTGTTTCTATGATCGATGACCAGATTAACCATTGGGTGAGTTTGGTGGGATCACGTGAGAAACTTGAGGAGTATCGTAAGCAAAGCATTACGCAAATGCGTCAATCAATGCATGATGATTTCAAGAATCGTCAACTCATTCAGAAAATGAAAGAGGAGTTGGTGAAAGATATTAAAGTGTCACCATCGCAAGTGAGACAATATTTTAAGGAGCTTCCTGCTGATAGTATTCCTTTTGTTCCTACTGAAGTAGAAGTGGAAATTCTAACGAATCAACCTAAGATTTCCATGGAAGAAACCAATCGTGTCAAGGATGAATTGAGAAACTTTACGGATCGTGTTAACAAGGGGGAAACATCTTTTGCAACCTTGGCTCGTCTTTACTCGGAAGACCCTGGTTCTGCTCGAATGGGTGGTGAGATGGATTATATGGGTAGAGGTATGTTGGATCCAGCATTTGCGAATGTAGCTTTCAACTTGACCGATCCGAAGAAAATTTCAAAGATTGTTGAGTCTGAATTTGGATTTCATATTATTCAGTTGATTGACAAGCGTGGAGATAAAATCAAGGTTAGACATATTCTCCTTAAACCACAAGTTTCACAAGAGGCAATAGATAAATCGTTGGCACGTTTGGACTCAATTAGCGCAGATATCAGAAATAAAAAGTTTTCATTTGAGGATGCGGCTACAGTCTTGTCTGATGATAAAGATACACGTTCCAATAAGGGAATTATGGCCAATGTGACAGCGACAGGAAGCCGTACATCTCGTTTCCAAATGAAAGATTTGCCCACAGAAGTCGCTCGTGTCATTGACACGATGAAAGTGGGACAAATATCAGCACCTTTTACTATGATCAATTCTAGGGGTAAAACAACATGTGCAGTTGTGAAACTTATTAATAGAGTGGAAGGTCATAGAGCAACCATAACAGAAGACTTTCAGGTAATGAAAGATGTGGTTTTGGCGAAAGAGCGTGAAAAAACATTGCATGATTGGGTAGTGGATAAAATCAAACGCACTTATGTACGTATGAATGATCGCTACAAAGATTGTAAGTTTGAATATCAAGGTTGGGTTAAATGATTAAGATTAAGTTCTTGAAAAATAATGGTGGGCATAGAATTAGTTTGATTCTGATTCTATGCCTATTTGGGTTTTGTCTTGTGCAAGCTATGTTGGCACCAAAGAAAAAGTCAAAACGTCCTAAAGGTGATAGGGTCTATCTCCTGCATGCTGATGAGTTGCGCTATGATATGTATGGTAGCAATCCAGATGCTCAGATTGTGAAAGGAAAGGTGTCTTTTTCTCATCAAGGAGCACATCTGACCTGTGATAGTGCCTATTTCTATCAAAATTCAAACTCTGTCAAAGCTTTTGGACATGTACATTTCAAACAGGGGGATACATTGTCGTTAACCTGTGATAGAGCAGAATATGATGGTATGATGCAGATGATGCATGCACGTAATAATGTCGTGCTGCATCATCGTCGCCAAGTACTTCGTACGGATAGCTTAGATTATGATCGTTTGTATGAGATGGCAAATTTCTTTGAGGGTGGTACCTTGATAGACGGCAAAGATAAACTTGTGGCAGATTGGGGTGAGTACCATACAAAAACTCGTGAAGCAAAGTTCGTCTATAATGTAAAGTTGCGTAGTGGAAAAGATGTTGTAACTACAGATACATTATATTATGATGTGCCTAAGTCAAAGGCGCATATGGTGGGTCCTTCAAAGATTATCTCTGGAGGTAGTGTTGTCCATACCAAGAATGGCTTTTACAACACTAAAAATGATCAAGCGCAGCTATTTGATCGTTCAACGCTAGAAGATAAGGACAAGACCATTACGGGTGATAGTTTGTACTATGTCAAGAATGGCGAAAGTTATGGATATGGTAACGTTGTGTATGTAGATAAGAAAAATAAGAATTCTCTTCATTGTAATTATTTGCGCTATAATGAAAAAACGGGATATGGCTTTGCCACTCGTAATCCAGTAGCGATAGATTACTCCCAGAAGGATACGTTATGGATGCATTCTGATTCAATGAAGATATATACTTTCCACATCAATACAGATTCTGTATATCGCAAGGTTCATGCTTTCCATAAAGTTAGGGTGTATCGTACGGATGTGCAAGCTGTATGTGATTCTTTGGTTTTCAATTCCAAAGATTCTTGTATGACCATGTATAAGGATCCTATTGTCTGGAATGCCAATCGTCAATTGTTGGGAGAGGTAATCAAGGCGTACATGAATGATTCTACGATTCGTATGGCGCATGTTATTGGTCAAGCTTTGTCTATTGATGAAATGCCAGATAGCGTTCATTTCAATCAAGTGACTTCAAAGGAGATGAAGGCATATTTTGAGAATGGGCAAGCACGTATGGGAGAATCAATAGGTAATGTTCAGACGATTTATTACCTTACGAATGACAAAGATAGTTCTATTGTAGGTCTCAATTATATGGAAACTGATACCATGCGTATGTATCTGAGTCCAGAAAGGCAGTTGCAAAAAATATGGGCAAATAAGTCTGTGGGTACTTTCTATCCTATAACACAAGTACCACCTTCTAAGGTGAAACTACCTAATTTCGCATGGTTCGACGATATCAGGCCGAAAGATAAGAATGACATCTTTGTTTGGCGAGGTAAAAAACAAGATCAGCAATTAAAAGTAATCAAGCGTCATACGGCTCCGCTACAAGTGTTGCCGCAGAAAAGACAAGATGAATAAGACTATAAAATCATGAGCGATATTATCCAATTGTTGCCAGATGCTGTCGCCAACCAAATTGCGGCAGGAGAAGTGATACAGCGTCCAGCTTCTGTAGTGAAGGAGTTGGTGGAGAATGCTGTGGATGCAGGAGCCAAGCATATTGATGTAGTTGTGGTAGATGCTGGTCGTACAAGTATTCAAGTCATTGATGACGGAAAAGGTATGTCTGAGACTGATGCAAGGTTGGCTTTTGAGCGTCATGCTACATCTAAAATTAAAAAAGCGGAAGATTTGTTTGATTTGCATACAAATGGATTCCGAGGAGAAGCGCTTGCTTCTATCGTAGCTGTGGCTCAGGTGGTATTGAAGTCTCGACAAGCAGAGGATGAAATCGGAACACAACTCACTATTTCTGGCTCTCGTTTTGAAGGTCAAGAACCTTGTGCATGTTCTGTTGGCAGTATTTTTACTGTCAATAATCTGTTTTATAATGTGCCTGCAAGACGTAAGTTTCTAAAGTCGAATTCCACGGAACTTAATAATATCTTGACTGCTTTTGAGCGAATCGTATTGGTTAATCCGGAAATTTGCTTTACTTTGCATAGTAACAATTCTGAATTGGTGAATGTGAAAGCAGGCAATACTCGTCAACGAATCATTGATATTTTTGGCAAGAGAATCAACCAAGACTTGTTGCCCGTGAATGTTGAGACGACTATGTGTAAAATTTCGGGGTTCGTGGGGAAGCCTGAAGCTGCACGTAAAAAAGGAGCTCATCAGTTCTTTTTTGTGAATGGCAGGTATATGAAACATCCTTATTTTAATAAAGCTGTCATGACAGCTTATGAACGCCTGGTTCCCCAAGGTGAACAAGTTCCCTATTTCTTGTATTTTGATGTCAACCCTAATGATATAGATGTAAACATACATCCAACTAAGACAGAGATAAAGTTTGAGAATGAACAGGCAATTTGGCAGATTCTGATGGCTGCGGTGAAGGAATCTATAGGAGTATTTAACGATGTGCCTACGATAGACTTTGACACAGAGGATAAACCAGATATTCCTGTTTTCAATTCGCAAGAGATTCCTACAGTCGCTGCACCAAAGGTGAGTGTCAATCCTCATTATAATCCTTTTAAGACGGCTTCTTCACAACCTCGTCCTGTAAAGACTGTTGATGAGCAGTGGGAAAAGTTGTATGAGGGACTGGGAGAACAAGATGAGGTTCAGCAAGAAGGTAGTATATTCGAGTCTGATACGGAGAATGAGACGCGCAATAGCATTTTGGAAGAAAAATCCCCCTCACATTATCAATATAAGGGAAAATACATTATGACAGCGGTGAAGTCTGGGTTGATGATTATAGATCAGCATCGTGCACATGTAAGGGTCTTGTTCGAACGTTATATGGAGCAGCTTCATCAAAAAACAAATCAAGCTCAAAAAGTATTATTCCCAGAGGTACTTCAGTTTCCCGCCTCTGATGAGGTGATATTGAAGAACATTATGCCCGAAATGGCATCGATGGGTTTTGAGTTGGATAATCTTGGAGGGGGGAGTTATGCAGTAAATGCCATACCAGCTGGTTTGGATGGCATTAATCCTTTGCGTTTGGTACAAAATATTGTGGAGTCTGCCAAAGAAGAAGGTGTCTCTGCAATGGAAGAGGTGCAACGTAATATCGCCCTCACCCTAGCTCGTAATGCAGCAATTCCAGAAGGACAAGTTCTCAGTAATGTGGAGATGGAGAATTTGGTAAACGACTTGTTCGCTTGCAATAATGTCAATTATACTCCTGATGGGAAAAATGTGCTTTGTATCTTGAAACAGCAAGAAATTGAGCATCTTTTGGCTTAAAATTGGTGCAAAATGGATAAAAACACAAGTTTTTGAGATGAAAAAGTGATTTTTTCTTGAAAAAAAGAGAAATATTGGAAAAATAATATTAATTTTGCGGCAAATTGAAGATGATTCTAGGTTAGTAATTACTATATTGATTATTAAATAATAAAGTTATGAAAAAGTTATTAGCTGTATTAGCGTTTGCTAGTATCTCTTTGAGCGGTTTCGCTCAGGACGCAACACCTACCGAGAAGTATAGTGTTGCAACAAATTCTTTCTGGAGCAATTGGTTTATCCAGGCTGGTGCAGATTGGAATGCTTGGTATTCCGCTGAGGAGCATGGACAGGGATTCGAGAGAAGTCCTTTCAAAAAGTTCCGTTCTAACCCAGGCGCAGCCTTGGCTATCGGTAAGTGGTTCACTCCAGGTATCGGTTTGCGTACAAAACTTCAGGGTATTTGGGGTAAGCAAGTTTATGACCCAGAGACTGACACAAAGGGCAACTTCAACAGATATTGGGTTTTGAACGAGCATATCATGTTCAACTTGAGTAATCTTCTTTGTGGTTACAACGAGAACCGTGTATGGAATGTAATCCCATTCATTGGTGGTGGTATCGGCCGTACAATGACTCATAACTTGTATTCTATGGACCTCAGTGCTGGTATTCAGTCTTCTTGGAAGGTTGCTAAGCATCTCAATATTTATCTTGAGGCTGGTTGGAACCGTTTGGAGAGTGATATTGATGGTGGTGCTGGCGATGCTCGTCGTGGTTGGGATTCTCATGACAACAACGTTTATGCAGAGCTTGGCTTGCAGTTCAATCTTGGTAAGTCAACTTGGAAGAAGACTCCAGACGTAGATGCTATCAATGCACTTCATCAGTCAGAACTTGATGCTCTCAACGCTAAGTTGAACGATGCAAATGCAGAGAATGATCGTTTGAAGAACATGCTTGCAAATCAGAAACCAGCGGAGACTCCAGCCGCAGTGAAGGAGTTTGTTAACGCTCCAGTTTCTGTATTCTTCAACATCAACAAGACAAACATTGCTTCTAAGCAAGATTTGGTTAATGTTCAGGCTTTGGCTAAGTATGCTAAGGAGAATGGCTCTAAGTTGCTCGTTAATGGTTATGCAGATAGTGCAACTGGTACACCTGCTATCAACCAGAAGCTTTCTCAGGGTCGTGCTGATGCTGTTGCAAAGGAGCTTGTTAAGATGGGTGTAGAGAAGGGTAACATCACAACAAAGGCTAACGGTGGTGTTGATGAGCTTTCTCCAATCTCATTCAACCGTCGTGCAACTGTTCAGATTGCAGAATAATTTGAGCATTTCACATTATATAAATATAAAGGGCATTCCGTTTGGAGTGCCCTTTTTCCGTATTAAAATCGCCCTATAACCTATGTAAAATAGAGAAAAATGAGATTTTTTTAAGAAAAAACGAAAAAAGTTGCAGAAAAATTTGGTGGAATCAAAAATAGTTAGTACCTTTGCAACCGCTTACGAAAAGTAAGGGCGCTTAGCTCAGCTGGTTTAGAGCATCTGCCTTACAAGCAGAGGGTCGGCGGTTCGAATCCGTCAGCGCCCACTATAGGGGTGGTTCCCTGTGGTTCATTAGAGTTGCAGGGAATATTTTAAGGGCGTTTAGCTCAGCTGGTTTAGAGCATCTGCCTTACAAGCAGAGGGTCGGCGGTTCGAATCCGTCAACGCCCACAAAGAAGTCTCACATTAATTTGTGAGACTTTTTTTTGTTTTTAAGCTAATTTATCATTATTTTTTCTGTTGTTTCGCTTAAATTAGCTACCTTTGCAGCCTATTCAAATATAATAATACGTATTAGTTATGAATTTAGACTTGTTGACAGCCATTTCACCTATCGATGGTCGTTATAGGGGAAAGACGGAGGCGCTTGCGAACTATTTCTCAGAGTATGCGCTGATTCGTTATCGAGTGAGAGTGGAAATTGAGTATTTCATTACTTTGTGCGAGTTGCCTTTACCGCAATTGGCATCTTTCGATCATGCTCTCTTTGAGCGTTTGCGTGACATTTATCGCAAATTTGATGAGAATGAGGCTCAGCGTGTGAAAGACATCGAGAAGGTGACCAATCACGATGTGAAAGCTGTGGAGTATTTCATTAAGGAAGAGTTTGACAAGATTGGTGGCTTGGATGCTTTCAAGGAGTTCATCCACTTCGGTCTTACTTCTCAGGATATCAATAATACCAGTGTTCCTTTGTCAGTTAAAGAGGCTTTGGAGGATGTATTCTATCCACAGGTGGAAGAGTTGATTGCTCAGTTGCAGGCATACGCAGACGAATGGAAGGATGTTCCTATGTTGGCTAAGACACATGGTCAGCCAGCTTCGCCTACCCGCTTGGGTAAGGAAATCATGGTGTTCGTCTATCGTCTCACAGAACAGTTGAATACCTTGAAGTCATGCAAGATTACAGCGAAGTTTGGTGGTGCAACAGGCAATTACAATGCGCATCATGTCGCTTATCCTCAGTTTGATTGGAAGTCGTTTGGCAACAAGTTCGTCAGTGAGAAATTGGGCTTGGAGCGTGAACAATATACCACCCAGATTAGCAATTACGACTATCTTGGTGCTATCTTCGACGCTATTCGCCGTATCAATACAATTATTATAGACTTGGATCGTGACTTCTGGATGTATATTTCCATGGAGTATTTCAAGCAGAAGATCAAAGCTGGTGAGGTTGGCTCTAGCGCCATGCCTCATAAGGTGAACCCTATTGATTATGAGAACAGTGAGGGCAATCTCGGTATAGCCAATGCTATCCTTCAGTTCTTGGCTCAGAAGTTGCCAGTCAGCAGATTGCAGCGCGACTTGACCGATAGTACTGTACTTCGTAACATTGGTGTACCTTTGGGGCATAGTGTCATTGCCATCCAGAGCACCCTCAAGGGATTGCGCAAGTTGATTCTCCATGAGGAGAAACTTCAGGAAGACTTGGACAATACTTGGGCTGTGGTAGCTGAGGCTATCCAAACCATCTTACGTCGTGAGGCTTATCCACATCCATATGAGGCATTGAAGGCTTTGACTCGTACCAATAAGCACATGACAGAGGAGACCATCCACGAGTTTATCAAGGGCTTGAATGTTAGCGATAGCGTGAAGGCTGAGTTGATGGCTATCACACCAAGCAATTACACAGGAATTTAATTATCAATTTAATAAACATAGAATTAACAAGATTTACTAACCCAGCCGTGAGGCTATTTTAAGATTAAAAGAAATGGATTCAGAAATCGAAAACAAGACTCAGGATCAAGCAACTGAGAAGGAAAGTACCCGTGAGGGCGGTTATAACCCAGCAGGTGGTTATCAGAGAAATTATCACAGTAATGGTCGTCCACAACGACCTCGTATTAATTCGCAGCGTGCTTATAGCAGCGACAGAGGCAGCAGTGATGGTGGTTTCCGTCCTGAGGGCTTCGGAGCAGGCTTGCAAGGTGCAAATGGTGAACATTCGCAGCGTGGTGGCTATCAGTCACGTGGTGGTTATGGCCGTCCACAGGGTGGTTATAACAACAATCGTGGTGGTTACCAGTCTCGCCCACAGGGTGGCTATCGTCCACGCTTCAACAATAATGATGAGGAGGGTGGTTACCAGCCACGTCAGCAAGGTGGTTACCAGCCACGTCAGCAAGGCGGTTACCAGTCACGTCAGCAGGGTGGCTACAACAACAATCGTGGTGGTGGCTATGGTCGTCAGCAGGGTGGCTACAACAACAATCGTGGTGGTGGCTATGGTCGTCAGCAGGGTGGCTACAACAACAATCGTGGTGGTGGCTACGGTCGTCCACAGGGTGGCTACAACAACAACCGTGGTGGCTACGGTCGTCCACAGGGTGGCTATCGTCAGCACACTCCAGGATATGATCCAAATGCTAAGTATAGCTTGAAGAAGCGTATCGAGTACAAGGAGGAGAACTTCGATCCAAATGAGCCATTGCGTTTGAACAAGTTCCTTGCCAATGCAGGTGTATGCTCTCGCCGTGAGGCTGATGAGTTCATCCAGGCAGGTGTTGTCACTGTTAATGGTGAGGTTGTAACTGAGTTGGGTACAAAAATTCTTCGTACCGATGAGGTGAAGTTCCATGACGCTCCTGTTACATTGGAGAAGAAGGTTTATGTATTGCTCAATAAGCCAAAGGATTACGTAACTACTAGCGATGACCCTCAGCAGCGCAAGACCGTGATGGATCTCGTCAAGGACGTTTGCCCTGAGCGCATCTATCCTGTAGGTCGTCTCGACCGCAATACAACTGGTGTACTTCTTTTGACCAACGATGGTGACTTGGCTAGCAAGCTCACTCACCCTAAGTTCTTGAAGAAGAAGGTATATCATGTACATCTCGACAAGAATCTCACTGCTCATGACATGGAGCAGATTCGTGAGGGCGTAACCTTGGAAGATGGTGAGATCAAGGCTGATGCTATTGAGTATGCAGACGATCGTGACAAGGCACAGGTAGGCATCGAGATTCACAGCGGCAAGAACCGTATTGTTCGCCGTATCTTCGAGAGCCTTGGCTATCGTGTAACCAAGTTGGATCGTGTTCAGTTCGCTGGCTTGACCAAGAAGAATCTCCGTCGTGGTGACTGGCGATTCCTCACAGAGAAAGAGGTTGACATGCTCCGCATGGGTGCTTTCGAATAAAATATAGAAACAATGGAAAAAGTAAAAAGAACTAAAGTCGTTGACTTGCTCAAGAGCACAGCCTACGGCTCAATCGTGAATGTAAAGGGATGGGTTCGTACTCATCGTAGTAGCAAAGCAGTCGATTTTATCGCTCTTAACGATGGTTCTACTATTAATAATATTCAGATAGTAGTTGACCCATCCAAGGTCGATGAGAATCAGCTACGTCAGATTACTACCGGTGCTTGTATCAGTGCTGTCGGTACTTTGGTGGAGAGCCAGGGCAAGGGACAGACTGTTGAGATTCAGTGTGATACCATCGAGATTTATGGTCTCTGCGGCAATGACTATCCTATGCAGAAGAAGGGACAGAGTTTCGAGTATATGCGTCAGTATGCTCACCTTCGTCTCCGTACCAATACCTTCGGTGCAGTGATGCGTATCCGCCACAACATGGCGATGGCTATCCACACTTACTTCCACGAGCACGGCTATTTCTACTTCAATACTCCTCTCATCACTGCCAGCGACTGTGAGGGTGCAGGTCAAATGTTCCAAGTAACCACCAAGAACCTCTACAACTTGAAGAAGACTGAGGATGGCAAGATTGACTATTCTGATGATTTCTTTGGCAAGCAGACTTCCTTGACTGTTTCTGGTCAGTTGGAGGGCGAGTTGGGTGCTACCGCATTGGGAGCCATCTATACATTCGGTCCTACATTCCGTGCAGAGAACAGTAATACGCCTCGCCACTTGGCAGAGTTCTGGATGGTAGAGCCAGAGGTCGCTTTCATGGATATGGATGGTTTGATGGAGTTGGAGGAAGACTTCATCAAGTATTGTATCCGTTGGGCACTCGATAACTGCAAGGACGACTTGGAGTTCCTCAACAAGATGATAGACAAGGGCTTGATTGCTCGTCTTCAGGGTGTTCTCGACTCTGAGTTTGTTCATCTTCCTTACACAGAGGGTATCCGCATTCTCCAGGAGGCTATCGCCAATGGCAAGAAGTTTGAGTTCCCATGTGAGTGGGGCGACGACTTGGCTTCAGAGCACGAGCGCTTCTTGGTAGAGGAGCACTTCAAGAAGCCTGTCATCATGACCAACTATCCTAAGGCTATCAAGGCATTCTATATGAAGATAGACGAGGAGGAGAGTGGCTTCGGCGGCAAGAGCGGTCAGACTGTTCAGGGTACCGATGTTTTGTTCCCACAGATTGGTGAGATCATCGGTGGTTCTGTTCGTGAAGAGAGCTACGACAAGTTGATGGGTGAGATAGAGTCTCGCAATATCCCAATGAAGGATATGACTTGGTATCTCGACACACGTAAGTACGGTTCATGCCCTCACGCAGGTTTCGGCCTCGGTTTCGAGCGCTTGATTCTCTTCGTAACCGGTATGCAGAACATCCGCGACGTGATTCCTTTCCCACGTACACCAAAGAACGCAGAGTTCTAATAGTATAATGAGATAAGAGGCTTCATCATGAGTACTAGTTGCTCGTGGTGAAGACTTATTGTATGATGCAAGAAGACCTATAGTATATAAAAGATGAAAAAGTACTGCTTTCCTATTTTGATCGCATGGTTCCTGTTCTGGTCTCAAATGATGATGGCTCAGGGAAAGGAAGACAATGTGCATGTTGTCAGTTGCTTTGACCAATATGTATTCAAGAAAAGTGCTGATGGCAATACCATTGTGGTCAATACTTCCGATTATACTTATGGTGTCACGAAGTATGCGGCACTGGTACAACCGAACGTTTTTTATGGAGATTTTATCCATTTGGATAAAGCTCAGTCTAAGGGAGCTGCGCAATATAAGGCGGCGATTCCTAAGAATGTCTTTTTCGATGATAGCAAGGTGTGTTTTTTCAGCTATCGCATTCCGAAAGTCGGCAAGACGCTGAAGGCTTCTTTTGCGCGAACCTTTCTTGATCCGATTTATTTTACGACGATTCCTTTGCGAGAAGATTATTTCGTGGAAAGTAAGACCATCCAAGTGGTCATTCCGAAGGCTTTCTCTCAGTTTCATCTGAGGGATTGTAACTTGCCTGCTGATGTGCAAAAGACGAGTTCTGTCAATGCCGAAGGCGACTCGGTTTTCACTTATGTCATCCACGACTTGCCGACTTCTACTCCGCAAGACAATGCACCGGCATGGGGCTATGTCTCCCCTTATATTCTTGTCGTAGGCTCCTTCTCGGATGTACAAGATATGTTTGCTTGGTCTAAGAAACTAGCAGATGTGGATGTCAGCATTCCGAACCTCAATGAGATACTGTCGGAAATCAAGAAAGATGCCAAGAGTGAACTGGAATGTATTGCCAACACCTACGCTTGGGTGCAACGCAATATTCGCTACCTAGCCTATGAAGCCGGCATTTCCGCTCATCAACCAGCCCTGCCTGCTGAAACCATCCGCAAGCGATATGGTGATTGCAAGGCGATGTCGCTCTTGTTGAAAACGTTGCTTCGCGCCCAAGGTTTCGATGCCCGACAGACTGACATCGGAACAGACGACGTGCCTTATTCACCTCAGCAAGTACCAACGATTGCAGCCATCGACCATGCGATATGCACCGTCTATCATCAGGGAAAGGCATATTTCTTGGACGCAACGAATCCTTATATCCCGATGGGATATATCCCAGCTAACATCCAGGGACGACAAGCCTTAGTGGAGAAGGAATCTGGTTGTGAGGTCGTGACGTTGCCAGTCTTGTCAGAAGAGGCCAATTCTTCTTCCGAGGTGATGGAAGGTTCGCTGATCACCTTGGACAATGGTACTTATGCCATGAAGGGAAATGTGACTTCTTCTTGGTCTGGAGATATGAAGGCAATGGTGATGTCAGCTTATGAGTCAGTGGCTAAAGACGAGAAAGACAGACTGCTGGCTCGCATATTGGGCTTCGGAAAAACAACCGACCAATTGGGTGATATCCGCTTGGAAGGCAATCTACCACAAGCTCAACACCTTCAGATTTCGGCAGCTTATATCAAAGGTGATGTAGGCTTGTCGGCTGACGGAAAGTTGTATGTGGATATGAATCCAGACAAGGACATCTTCTTAGATAGGGTGGATACCACGAAGCGCACTTGTGATGATATGTTGGATATGCCAGCTAAACTCGTACGTACCGTGAAGATGGTGATTCCGAAGAATATGCGAGTAGAGGAATTGCCTGCTCTATACGAATCTCATTCCGAGTGGTGTGACTTCCGTCGGGTATTCCGTAGCCAAGGCAACTCCGTTGTCATGGAAAAGGAATACCATATCAAAAAGAGACGTATCCCATTGAAAGAGATACCGACATGGAACAAACTGGTGACAGATTGGGCTGATGCTTGCAATGAGCAAGTGGTACTAACCAAGTGAAAGCCAAACTTCTGGAACCGTAACATAGATAGAACAAAAATACTAACTGATTAAACGATAAGAACCATGAAGAAAATGGATGTATTGAAAGCTAGTCTTTGTTGGCTAGTGCTGTTGCTCTCCTGCGTGACAGCGAGGGCAGACGAAAAGTCCGACTATCTCAAGTTGGCTCAACAGGTACGTGAGGAGGTATGGAACGATACGCCTGCTGATTTCAAGAAGCGTGAGGTGCCGGAAAAGTACAAGAACGAGTCGGCGGTGATTCTCTCGTATTACCGAGAGGTGAGCACCGACTATTCTCGCAAGGCAACGTCGGAGTTGCTGCTGAACTTTCGCTTGACACGTCAGATAGATTGTTCCGACATGGAGCGAATGCTGATTCAAATCAATGACAAGAAGGCGCTGAAAGACTATTCCGAGTTCTCTTTCCGTACAAAGACCAAGAAATGGTTTGCGGGTTACCAAACGAAGACCAAGACCATCGTGGGCATTCGTGTGCTGAAGAAAAATGGCAGTGTGCAAGTGGTGAGCCTTGATGACTATGTGGATGTCAAGGAAGGTGCAAAGGATAAGGACTTGAGCCAGAAGGTAGCAGTTCCTAATCTTGAAATCGGTGACTGTCTCGATGTCTTCACCTACGATCAGATAGGTACGCAGGAACAGCAGTTGGACCCATTCATGTTCTTCTTGCGTCAGGATGAACCGATGTTGTATGGCAAGGTGCATTGTGTGCTCGACCAAAGCTTGGCTACCGTCTATCGTTCCATGAATGGTGCGCCCGACTTTACTCAGACCACGGATAAGAACAAGAATGTTGTCCTCGACTTGACCGTCAATCAGCCTGTAGATGCCGAGCCATCCGTTTGGTACAATTCTTCCTTGCAGTCACCTTGCATCCTCATGTATGTGACACCGACTAAGTCAAAGACCATCGTGATAGAAAAGGCGATGCGCAAGAAGGGTGTGCGTGCCAACCCAGATGTGGAACCTATCCTTCAGGACGACTGGAAGTTGATGGGTATGTCGATTAAGAAAGGTGGCTATACGCCGTTGTCGGTCATGGACTTTAAGGAAGTCAGAAATTTGTATAAGGACCTCAAGGAGGCGTCCTTGTCGGCAGAAGAGAAAGCCGATCGCCTTTATTCGATTCTTTATGTTGACTCAAGAACCGACCAGAGGAATCTTAACACCCTCGCCAACTATGTTCGCAAGTTGGGATGCGATGTCGAGATGGGAATCACTACACCATTGGGTGCCCCTTCCGTCGATCAGATTATCAACTATAACGAGAACTCTTGGTTCTTCCGCTTGAAAGATACCGGCAAGTATTATTTTATAGGTACTTATCCTAAGGTAGCTTCAGAGATGCCTTACCAGTTCCAAGGCAGAAAAGCCTATATGCAAGATGGCAAGCAACTGATTACCCTGCCAGAGAGCAAGGCGGAAGACAACAAGTCGGTTGTCAGCATCAAGGCGCAACTGACGGGTACTACCTTGAATATCAATCGCAAGGTGGATTATTCTGGCGAACAGAAACTCTTCGGGCAATCCGTTTGCGCTTCTGCTACGTCTTATTTCGGCCCAGAACATTTGACAGCGTATTGGCAATACTTGAAATATGACGAGGAAGGTCCTTATGCCATCTTCTCCAAGAAAGACCAAGCCAACCTCAAGTCACGTTATGACGAATACTTGGCAAAGGAACGCCCAGAGCAGTTCAAGGCAGAAGTAACTGACTTCCATGATAGCGAGCCAACCAAGATGGGGGACTTCGGCATCGACTGCGTGGGCATCAGAAAGGACAGTGCCGATTTGATTTATCACGTCAGCTATGATATGGATGGCTTGGTGAAGCGAGCAGGTCGCAACTTGCTGGTGTCTGTGGGCAAGTTGATAGGACTGCAGAAGAAGCTGGAAGGCAATGACCGTGTACGCAAGGATGATATTTGGCGCAAGTTTGCTTATGTTGATGAGTTCAATGTGGAGTTGGCGTTGCCTGCGGGATATAAGGTCTCAAGGGAATCGTTGAACAAGTTGACATCTTCGGTCAGCAATGAGTGCGGTGAGTTTACCGTTACGGCAAAGGCGGAAGGTGACAAGGTGCAGATTCAAGTGCGCAAGAGTTTCCTGCATCGTCTCGAACCGGCAGCCAACTGGGGCAAGGTCTTGAAATTGGTGGATGCAAGCAGTGCTTTCACTGACAAAGAGATAGTCATTATGAAATAACCTATGCAAGAATAAGGGCAAAATGCAAAATAACCGACGATTTATTTTGTGTTTTGCCCTTTTTACAGTACCTTTGCAGACAAAATAATCGTAATTATACAATGGGAAAGATCATATTGACGGGCGACCGTCCTACTGGCAAGCTCCACTTGGGGCATTATATTGGTTCTTTGCAGCGCCGTGTGCAGTTGCAGAACGCAGGTGACTTTGACAAGATGTTTGTCTTCATGGCAGACGTTCAGGCTTTGACCGACAATGCGGACAATCCTGAGAAGATTCGCCAGAACATCATCGAGGTGGCGCTCGACTATCTCTCTGCCGGACTCGATCCACAGAAGTGTACACTCTATATCCAGAGCATGATTCCAGAGTTGGCTGAGTTGACTACCTACTTGATGAACCTCATCACCGTATCTCGTGTTCAGCGTAACCCAACTGTGAAGACTGAGATCAAGATGCGTAACTTCGAGGCAAACATCCCTCTCGGTTTCTTCTGCTACCCAGTGAGCCAGGCTGCCGACATCACCGCTTTCAAGGCTACTACCGTGCCTGCTGGTGAGGACCAGGAGCCTATGTTGGAGGTAACCCGTGAGTTGGTTCGCCGTTTCAATCAGGTGTATGCTCCAGTCTTGGTAGAGCCAGAGATTCTCTTGCCAGAGAACGCTGTCTGCCGTCGTCTTCCTGGTACGGATGGCAAGGAGAAGATGAGTAAGAGCCTCGGCAACTGCATCTATCTGAGCGATGACGAGAAGACCGTTTGGAAGAAGGTGAAGAAGATGTCGAATGGTGAGCCTCGCATGAGCATGGATGAGCCTGGACACTTGGAGGGCAATGCCGTGTTCACCTATATGGAGGCTTTCTCTACAGACGAGGACTTCGCTGAGTTCTGGCCTGAGTTCAAGAACCTCGAAGAGTTGAAGGAGCAGTATGTGAAGGGTGGTATCGGTGATGGTATGACCAAGAAGTTCCTCAACAGTGTCATCAATAAGATGCTCGACCCAATCCGTGCTCGCCGTCATGAGTTTGAGCAGGATATTCCAGAGGTGTTCAACATCTTGAAGAAGGGTAGCGAGGTGGCTCGTGAGTATGCCGCACAGACGATGGATGAGGTACGCAAGGCCATGCGCATCGATTACTTCAGTGACGCTGCCTATATCGAGGAGCAGGCTGCCAAGTTTAAGCAATCATGAAGTTAGAGTTAGGAGTTTTATGAATGCTCGTAACAAACAGATATTACAATTAGCGGTACCGTCGATAATATCCAATATCACGGTACCGCTTTTGGGTTTAGTGGATGTAGCCATCGTCGGTCATATCGGCGATGCCTCTTATATCGGAGCCATTGCCGTGGGCTCCATGCTTTTCAATGTCATCTATTGGCTGTTCGGATTCCTAAGAATGGGCACGAGCGGCATGACCTCACAGGCCTTGGGCAGACGAGACTTTGCCGAGGTGATGAGGCTCTTGGTACGTTCCCTCTCCGTGGGAGTGGGGATAGGCTTACTGTTCTTCATCTTCCAGAAACTCGTGATAGGTTGTGGCTTGTGGGCGATGTCGCCAGAGGCGAATGTGCTTGACTTGGCTCGCCGATATTGTTATGTTTGCATCTGGGGTGCCCCTGCCGTATTGGGGCTTTATGGATTCAATGGATGGTATATCGGGATGCAGAATACCCGAATCCCGATGATGGTGTCTCTTATCCAGAATGTAGTTAATATCGTTGTCTCACTGGTGCTTGTCTTCTGCTGTCATCTCACGGTGGAAGGTGTGGCGTTGGGCACGGTCATCGCCCAATGGTGGGGATTTCTCATGGCTGTAGTCTTGGCTCGAATCCATTATGGTCGTTTGGCTCGATATGACTTCAAGGCTGGACTTTTTGCCATAGAACCGCTCAAGCATTTCTTCTCGCTCAATCGCGACATATTTCTGAGAACGGTTTGTTTGGTGGCAGTCAACCTCTTCTTTACGGCGGCGGGTTCACGTGAGAGCACCATCGTGTTAGCGGTGAATACTTTGCTGATGACGCTCTTCACCATCTTCTCTTATTTCATGGATGGTTTCGCCTATGCTGCCGAAGCTTTGAGTGGCAAGTATTATGGAGCGGGCAATCAGCAGGCATTCCAGGAAGTGGTCAACCGAGTGTTTGTTTTTGGTGGCATCGTGGCAGCGGCTTTCACCTTATTATATATAATAGGTGGAGAGAATTTCCTAGCTTTGTTGACGAGTGACAAGCGAGTGATAGCGGCAGCAGGTGAATATTTTTGGTGGGCGGTGCTGATACCTTTGTCGGGTATGACGGCATTTGTCTTTGATGGCATTTTTGTGGGTATCACTCAGTCGAAGTCGATGCTTGCTTCTACCGCCATCGCCTCAGCCTCTTTCTTTGTGCTCTTTTTCGGCTTGCATGGATGGCTGGGCAACCATGCGTTGTGGTTGGCGTTCATCATCTACCTCTTGTTGAGGGGAATTGTGTTGCTTTTCATTTATCGTAGGGGGCTACGATAAATGAAAAGGGAAATACATACCATTAAATGAGAAAAATTGCACACTCAAATATCGTGTGCGCATTTTTAATAAAAACTAAATTAATATAGTTTAAATCTTGGCTTTTTATTCTTTTAAATCTCTTTATTTTCGTAACTTCGCACAGCAATTTGAGCAAAGATACTGAGTAAAATGACAGCAGAAGAATATTATCAACAAGGAAACGTTTGGCGGAAGCAAGGCGACTTCAAGCGTGCCATGGACTGTTACATGGAGGCGATAGCTCTCGACCCAGAGAGTCCTGCCGTGACAGCCAAGGAGATGCTCGACGGCATCATGAGCTTTTATTGCAAGGACTACTACAACCCATGATGAGATATGGGCGAGGGTGGTCGATAGTCAAGAGAAAATAAGAAAGAAATAGAATATGAGCAAGATTAAAGGGGCTATTGTAGTTGATACGGAGCGTTGCAAGGGATGTGCGCTCTGTGTGGAGGCGTGTCCTCACGATGTCATCGCATTGGCGCAGAAGAAGGTCAATGTGCATGGCTATCGCTATGTGGAGGCGGTCGTTCCTGACGCATGTGTCGGTTGTACTTCATGTGCTATCGTATGCCCAGACGGTTGTATCACCGTGTATCGTAAGAAGGAGGATTAAGTGCAATGGCAAATCAAGAAGTTACATTAATGAAAGGCAATGAGGCTATAGCCCATGCCTGTATCAGATGTGGTGCGGATGGCTTCTTCGGCTATCCTATCACTCCTCAAAGTGAGATTATAGAGACCTTGGCATTGCTTAAGCCTTGGGAGACCACGGGTATGGTGGTGCTTCAGGCGGAGAGCGAGGTGGCTGCCATCAACATGGTGTATGGCGGTGCTGGTGCCGGCAAGCGAGTGATTACCACTTCGTCAAGCCCAGGTGTGGCTCTGATGCAAGAGGGTATCTCCTATATGGCGGGTGCTGAGATTCCGGGTGTCATCGTCAATGTGCAGCGTGGAGGTCCTGGATTGGGTACTATCCAACCGTCACAGGGTGATTATTTCCAAGCTACCCGTGGTGGTGGCAATGGCGACTATAATGTCATCGTGTTGGCTCCGGCTTCCGTTCAGGAGATGGCGGATTTTGTCGATTTGGCTTTCACACTTGCCTTCAAGTATCGCAATCCTGCGATGATTCTGAGTGATGGTGTTATCGGTCAGATGATGGAGAAGGTGGTGTTGCCTCCGATGAAACCTCGTCGTACCGAGGAGGAGATAGCCAAGGAGTGCCCATGGGCTACCATCGGACGTCCTAAATCTCGCAAGCCTAACATCCTCACTTCCTTGGAGTTGAAACCTGAGGTGATGGAGGAGCGCAACATCGAGTTGCAGAAGAAGTACGCAGAGATTCGTGAGAAGGAGGTACGCTATGAGATGCAGCAGTGCGAGGATGCCGATTACGTCATCGTCGCTTTCGGAAGTGCTGCCCGTATCGCCGAGAAGAGCATCGAGACTGCTCGTGAGCAAGGCATCAAGGTGGGCTTGTTCCGTCCTATCACCCTTTGGCCTTTCCCTGCGAAGGAGATCGCTGAGTTGGCGAAGACCAAGAAGGGCATCCTTGTGGCTGAGATCAATGCCGGTCAGATGGTGGAGGATGTACGCTTGGCTGTCAACGGACAGACACCTGTGGAGCACTTCGGTCGCTTGGGTGGCATCGTGCCAGAGCCAGAGGAAATCGTTGAAGCATTAAAGAAGTTAGTAAAATGAACGATATAATTTCACCAGAGAATCTGGTATATAAGAAACCGACGTTGATGAACGACACCCAGATGCACTATTGTCCGGGATGTTCGCATGGCGTGGTTCATAAGCTTGTCGCCGAGGTAATCGAGGAGATGGGCATGGAAGATAAGGCGGTGGGCGTTTGCCCTGTGGGTTGCGCCGTGTTTGCTTATCGTTACTTGGACATCGACTGGCAGGAGGCTGCCCATGGTCGTGCGCCTGCCTTGGCTACGGCGGTGAAACGCTTGTGGCCCGACCGTTTGGTGTTCACCTACCAGGGTGATGGCGACTTGGCGTGCATCGGTACTTGCGAGACCATCCACGCCTTGAACCGTGGCGAGCATATTGCCGTCATCTTCATCAACAATGCCATCTATGGTATGACGGGTGGTCAGATGGCTCCTACTACCTTGTTGGGGCAGAAGACAGCCACTTGTCCGTATGGTCGCCAACCCGACCTGCATGGTTATCCACTCAACATCACCGAGTTGGCTTCCCATCTCACGGGTACTTGCTATGTCACTCGCCAGAGTGTGGAGACCGTGGCAAGCATCAAGAAGGCGAAGAAGGCGATTCGCAAGGCTTTCGAGGCAAGCATGAAGGGCTTGGGCTCTAGCTTGGTAGAGATAGTATCTACCTGCAATAGCGGTTGGAAGCTCTCGCCAGTGGAGGCCAACAAGTGGATGGAAGAGAACATGTTCAAGGAGTATCCTAAGGGCGACCTGAAGGATACGACGGGGATGTAAGTGAAGAGTGAAGAACGAAGAGTGAAGAATTCTCTTGCTCTTCTTAAAATAATAAGGAACAAATGAAGACAGAAATCATTATATCGGGTTTTGGTGGACAAGGTGTTCTTTCGATGGGAAAGATTCTTGCCTATTCAGGACTGATGGAGGACAAGGAGGTGACTTGGATGCCTGCTTACGGACCGGAGCAGCGTGGTGGTACAGCCAACGTAACGGTCATCGTGAGCGATAGCCGCATCTCTTCGCCTATCCTGAGCCATTACGATGTAGCCATCGTACTCAACCAGCCATCGCTCGACAAGTTTGAGCCAAAGATTAAGCCGGGTGGCATCTTGATTTATGACGGATATGGCATCATGAATCCTCCTAAGCGTAAGGACATCACGGTGTATCGCATTGATGCGATGGACAAGGCTGCCGAGATGAAGAACGGCAAGGTGTTCAATATGATTGTGTTGGGTGGTTTGCTCAAGGTATGTCCTGTGGTCAGCACGGATGGTTTGAACAAGGCGCTCTTCAAGTCCTTGCCAGAGCGTCATCACGGTTTGATTCCGCTCAATATGCAGGCGGTGGATGAAGGAATGAAGTTGATCGAGAAGGTGGAATAATCCTTTAAGAGATAACGAGAGAGAAGTTAGTGTTTGCAGGCTCGTCTTTTTCAAGGCGAGCCTGCTTTTGGTTGTTATTTGAGATTTTCGTCGATATATTTGATGATGCGCTCGTCAGAAGGACGAGGCGCATTAAGAGAGAGTATTCTTCCATCTTTATCGAAGAACAAGAAGCGAGGAATGGCATCGATGTCATAGTTCTTGCATAGCTGGGAGTTGAAGTTGTCGGGACAGATGAACTGACGCCACTTAGGCTTGTCTTCCTTCAACTTGTTCTGCCACTTGTTCTTGTTGGTGTCCAGCGAGATGCTGATCAACTCAATGTCCTTGTTGTTCTTGTAGTGCTCATAGAGTTTCTCCATATACGGAATCTCCATGCAGCAAGGACCACACCAGGTCGCCCAACAGTCGATATATACCGCCTTGCCACGCAAGTCTTTCAGGGAGACTACCTTTCCGTTCTTGTCGGTCATCGTGAAGTCGGCTGCCACACTGCCTTTCTTCAACTTCACATAGTGAGCAAATACTTCGTCTGCCTCTTTCCAAGCCTCCTTGTTGGTAGAAACCTTCTTGTAGGTAGCCAACATGGATTCCATATCCTCGGGAGCTTGACGTAGGAACTCCAAGATTTGGTTATCGGCTAAAGTGTTGATGATGTCTTGGTTTTGGAAAGCCTTGGTCAGGATGGTGAAATCTCTGTCTGCCCCCATGTCCTCATCCGCATGGGCTTTGCCATACCATCTGAGATAGTTGGAACAGAAGTCGAGTTGGTTGGGATCGTTGTGGTCGATAGACTCCACCCATGCCACGAAGTCCTTGTCGGTGGCATGGCTCTTGTTGTCTGACCATACCCAACGGAACAACTCTGAGGTGGCAAAATCTGCAAGTCTTTCGTTCATCATCCTTCTGAACGCAAGGCTCTTCACTTGGTTGGCTGCTATCTTGTATGCTTCGACATCTGCTGTCCATAGCTGCCGATAACTACGGAAGCTGATGGTGTCCAGACGATCGAAAGGCCAAGCGTCGAAGAGGTTGAGCATATCGTGCGTTTTCAAGTATTCATAGCAGTCCTTGTCATCTCCTTCGTACTCAAATGTTGCTTTCTCCATTTCCTTCGTCTCATTGCCTTTACCTTTCTTGTTGGACCGTTTGTTCTCGGTGATATTTACGTTGAACTTGATTCCGTCTTCGAGAAACACTTGGCAGAATGCTTTCTTGTCTTCCAAGCCGAAGTAGGCGATGCCTGGTTCCAAAAGTTGAATGTCCTTGACGAAGGAACCATCTTTGGCGATAGCCATGGTGTCTGACTGTTGGGCTGTGTCACTCATTTGTATGAGCAAGACGTTGCCGCCCGAGTAATTGTTGATTTTGCCTGTCATGTGGATGGTGGCAGAGGCTGTCAATGCCATGCTCGCCAATAGCGACAGGGTGATAACTTTTTGTTTCATTGTCTGATGAAGTACTTTAAATGGCATGATTATCATGCCGTAGTTTATGGATTGACGATTTTCCTGAAGTATTCTCTAAAGTCTTTCTCTGAAGGTCGCATGGCATCAGCTGCCACGATGTTGCCTTGCTTGTCGATGATGATGAAGCGAGGGATACCTTCACAGAAATATGCCTTGTCGAGCGTCTGGTTGCCTTCGCCCGTGATGAGGTACTGGTGCCATGTCGTAGGATGGCTGGCAAGGTAGGTCTTCCACTTTTCTGCCTTCTTGTCGCAGGCGATGCTCATGATTCTTACGTCCTTTCGACTGCCATATTCCTTTTGCAAGGCAGCGAGGTAAGGCATCTCGGCAATGCAAGGGGCACACCAGGTACCCCAAATATCCACCAAGAGCACCTGTCCCTTGAAAGATTGCAAACTGAGTTGCTTGCCATTCTTGTCGGTGAAGGTGAGGTTGGGTGCTGGTTTGCCAGGGAAGAGGTGCCCATACTTGTTCGTCATCGCCTCGTAATGGCTTTTCACTTTCTCCCGCAATGAGTCCACCTGGCAGTTGTCCAAGAAGAAAGAATAGACCTCTTTCATGTCACTCGTGCAGAAGCAGTCGAAGATGCTAGCGATGGCATCGGCTTTCACCCGATCTGCCCATTCCTTGGGAGTTACCTTCTGGTCGATAGCTTTGAAATATGCCTTCAGCATACTCATCTCATCCTTGTATTCCATCTGGGGCATGGCGGCAGCCACGACTTCCTCTAGCGAATCCTGGTTGTAATGGTCGGAAGTGACCATAGGTTTTGTTGATGCCGGCTTGCAGCCTTGTGCCATGCAGAAACATGGCACGAGGAGCAAAAGCATCATATAGTTCTTTAGCTGTTTCATACTGATATTATGTCTTTTTATTCGTAGTCTTCGTTACCTTCGTCACCGTAGTCTTCGCCACCTTCGTCACCGCCGTAGTCTATCTCTTGCTTGGTGACGATGACGCTGCTGTCATCATATTCATTCTGTACGATTTGGTTGTTGCTACGGGTGATTTCGGTATAGACGATAGGTTGGGCATATCGCTTCGACTTCACTGGCAATACATAGTGGGCGAATACATCATAGTTGACATTGTTGTTGCTAACCTCATAGAAGTCACGCTCCACGGTCACGTCGTCATAGTCGGTCTCATTGTATGCCAGGCGACGGATGTCAAACCAGCGCATGACGAAAGGCATCTCGCGGTGACGTTCCTCCAAGATTTTCTCGATGGCATCCTGCTGGTTGTCAGCCTCCAAGGTGATGTCTTCTGCATTCTTGTCGAAGCGAGCTTGTCGGAGCTGGTTTACATAGTTCATCGCTTCCTGCCACTTGCCTGTGCGAGCCAAAGCCTCTGCCTCGGTGAGCAACATCTCTGGCACGGTAGGGCCGGCTTGGATGCGCTCATTAAACTTGTTATATACAATGTCGTCTCCCAAGCCTCCTACGCCTTGCTCCCAAAGTGCATACTTGTTGAAGAACTGCTTGTAGCGCAAGTCGTTGTCCTGGTCATACAGCTCTATCAGCGACTCGGATGGTATCAATAATTGCTGGTTCTTGAAGTATTGGGAGAGATAGTTCTCCTTGTAGTTGGCCACCTGGTTGTCGCCATAGCGATAGAGGGCGGAGTAGTTGACGGTTTGCATCTCGCCATTCCATGACACGTCGGCAGGCTTGAAGCCCAGGTTATTGTAGTCTTCGAGCTGGGCGTCTTGGCATTTCAAGGCTTCCGCCGCATGTTTGGCAGCCTCCTCATAGTTTTGTGTGAAGAGATAGAAGCGAGCCAAGAGAGCTTCTACGGCTGGTTGACTTACCATCCATCGCTTGTTGCTGATGATGCTAGTGGTGTGGGTCTTCGCAGCCTCCTCCAGGTCGGCAAGGATGAAGTCGTAGGTCTGCTGTAAGGTGGCTCTCGTCATGTCCTCCTCATAACTGGTGGTCTTCTTCAGGGGAAGTCCCAACCCTGAGGCTGTTTCTGCCGAGTAAGGCTCACAGTAGGTGTTGACGAGGTTCCACATGGCAGTGGCTCTCAGCAGATGGGCTTGGGCCAGGTACTCCGTGCGGTTGGCTTCCGTCAAATCGGTAATCTCGTCTATCTGGCCCATGATGAGGTTGGCAGTGAAGATTTTCTGATATTCAGATTCCCATACAACATCGCCATATTGGTTGGCTGGCACGTCTTGTATGTTCCAACTCATGCCGTTGATGAGGCTCTCGTCTAGGTAGCCTATCATGTCGAAGAGGTCGGTGCTCATGCCGTAGTCGTCGGATGCGGCTACGTTCAAGGCGGTAGGCGTGTTGTAGATGCCACTGTTGGCGAAGAGGGCTTCCACCTGACTGCTCTGGGTGAGTATTTCGTCGTTGCCCTTGTTTTGCACCGTGTCGAGATAGTCGTTGCATGACGTGAGCGTCAGTGCGAGGGCAGTCATCATATATATGATTCTTTTCATGATTCTAATGTTTTTAGATGTAACATATCCTTTGGAGCGAATTTAGAACTTCACGTTAGCTCCGATGGTGAAGGTGAGCTGAGGCTCCCAGCTACCTGGCAAGTAGTCGGGATGGTAGTGCTTCGAGTTGGCTGACCAAAGCAAGCCTACGTTCTCCAACTTTCCAAACACATCTACGTTCTTAATCCACTTGTTGCCCGTGAAGAGACTTCTGGGCAAGGTGTAGTTGAGGTCTATCTCGCTCAGGTAGATGTAGTCGGACTTCTCTACGCTGAAGTTCATGGAGTTGTAGTAGAACGCCCACGTGGCATAATCATATTTGCCAATGGCATTTCCCTCGCCATCAGTGGTAGGCAGAGGCAACATGTGGGATGGGGTGGCAATGATGTTGCCGTCCTTGCCCATGACTTCAGCCACCTCTGCCGAGATGTTGCTACGCATACCATAGATGTCAAGTGAGCCGTAGTTGAACGATGGCATACGCATCTTGCCACCGAATCTTCCGTTTACGAAGGCACACAGCGTGAGGTCTTTCCAACTTACGCTCAGGTTGAGACCTACCGTGTGAGGGGCAATCATCGTGCCTTGGTAGTGCATCATCTTCTCTGGCTTCATGTAGAAGATGCTGAAGTCGGTGATAGGATAGCTGTTGCCATTGGTGTCTAGGATGGTAGGGATGCCATTCTCCATGCCACCATACTCATAGGTGAACATGGCACCGATAGGATAGCCAGGGATATACTCTGCGTTGAGGAAACTGGAGATGTCGGCTGCCTCGATGTAGAGTTTGGTCACCTTGTTCTTGTTGTACGACCAGTTGAGGTTGCCGCTGAACGAGAAGTCGCCCACGCTACCTTGTGCGCCCAGGGTCACCTCGATGCCATGGTTCTGGATAGCTGCATTGTTGAATGTGCCGTAGGTGGTTCCGTTGACACCTGCCATGTTGACCGTACCCAGCACATCGGTAGATTTCTTGTTGTAGTAGTCGAACGAACCATAGAGATGGTTGTTGAAGAGGGCGAAGTCCAAGCCGATGTTGGTGGTAGCTGTCTTCTCCCAGCGCAGGGTAGGGTTGCCATAGTCGGAGATGCTGCCAGGGTAAAGCCCAGTGAAGTCGTCGATATATCCGCTTTGCGTATTGATGGTGGTACGAGCGGAAGAGGAGGTTGGGGCATTTCCGTTCTTACCGTATGTGAGGCGCAAGGTGAGACGGTTCAACATCTTGTTGTCCTTCAACCATTTCTCGTTGTGCAGGTTCCACATCGTTCCCACTGACCACAGCGGACTCCATCTGTACTTGGCTTCCGAGGTAATCATATTGCTGGCATCGCTTCGGGCACTCACGCTCAAGCCATAACGCTCGTCATACATATAGGAGGCGTTGCCGTAGAAGGAAACGTAGCGGTTGTGATTCCATGTGTCGGTGAGATGGTCGTGACCTTCTGATGGTACACCCTCGATGGTGCTTGTCGTCTGGTCGTAAGTGTCGAAGACACCGCTCTGTCCCATCACTCCTGCCGATGAGGCTGATACGCCATAGAGGGTAGGGAGTGTCCATGCTGTGTAATAGTAGTTGCTGATTTCATTGCCGAGCACTGCGGAGAGAGCGTGCTTCTCGCCGAACACCTTGTCCAGGGAGATGTCGTTGCGGAACAAGGCACTGTGGTTCTTGCCCCTGCCCTTCGAGACGATGGCTCCCATCGGGAGTGCGGATGTGCCGGCTGCTACCAGGCCGTCATCTACCAAGGTATAGCGGTTCACCTTGTTGCGTACGTAGAAAGACTCCTCGCCATTGGTGCTGGTATTGGTGTAACGGCTGGTCTCATACTGGAACTTGCTGTTGAACTGCAAGCCGTCGATGATGTTGACTTGCAAGCCTACCTGTGTGCGCATCTGGGTGTTGTTGATGCGATTGCGGCGTGCCCTGGCTTCTTGCAAGAGATTGTAGCTCATGTCTTTATAGGTGAAGCCGCTCCAGTCGTAGAGGGATGCGAGTACATCGCTGTTGTAACCAGCGTGGAAGTGGCTGGCGTAGCTTCCGTCCTCGTTCAAGAGCATCTCGTAAGGAGCGAGGTAGGCAAGGTCGGAATAGGTGACTTGTGAACTGTGGCGGTTGCTGTTCACCAGGTTTAAGCCGAGGTTGAAGGTGAATATCTTGTTCAACTTATAACTGTTCTGCCAGTCGGCTCTCCAGGTGTTGTCGTGCCTGCCCATGAAGTCGCCTTCCTCATGCTCATATTGCAAGGAGGCACGAGTGTCCCATCCGCCTACGTTGGCGGAGATGGAGGCGTGTGTCTTGGATGTGATAGGTGTCTGGAGGAGATACTTGCTGATTTGCTTCTTGTTGTCGAGCGAGGCGAGGCGGTCGAGCTGTGCGTTCATCTCGCTCTCGCTGATTTCGCCCCAGCGCAGTCCTTGATAGAGCAATAGCTCGGAAGGAGAGATACAGTTGTTGAGGTTGTCGATGCTTCGGGTGTATTCATCGCCGAGGTAGTCGTTTTGGAAAATCCATCGCTGGTAGTTGATGGCATCACGACTGGAGGCGAGGTTGGTGAGATGCTGCACGTTCTGCTTGCTGCCCACAGAGAACTGTGTGCCTGCTTCCACCTCCACGGCGTTCTTCTTCTTGTTCTTCTTGGTGGTGATGACGATGACACCATTGGCTGAGCGAGCACCCCAGATGCTGGCTGCTGCGGCATCCTTTAAGATGGTGATGCTCTCCACGTCATCAGGGTTGATGCGCTCCAGGGCATTGAGGTTAGGATTGGAGGAGAGTTTGTAATCCACATCGTTGTTGTCCATGATAGGATAGCCATCCACGACCACCAAAGGGGTCTTGTTGGCATTCATCGTGCTGGTGCCTCGGATGGTGAACTTCTTGCCGCCTCTTCCGTCGTCCTGGCTCTGCATACCGGGTACAAGACCGTCGAGTGCATCGGCGAGGTTGGTGGAGTGACGCTTCTCCAAGTCTTCCTTGTTGATGATGGAGTAGGAGCCAGTGGCACGCTCACGCGAGATGGTTTGATAACCTGTCACCATTACGTCGCTCAACTCGTTGTTGGAGGTCATCGTCACATGGTGGGTGGCATCGTGTGAGCCAGAGGCGAGGATATAGGTATTGTTGTTCATGCCTAGGTAGCCGTAGGTTATCTTGCTGTTGGCGGCAGGCACTCTCAACTGGTAGTAGCCATTGGCATCGGTCACCGTCTGCATGTTGGTGCCCTCTACCTTGACGAAGGCGCCGATTACAGGCTCGCCTTCCTCATCCTTCACGTAACCTTTCAGCAGGCGGTGTCCTTGCACCTTCTCTTTTCTAGTTACCATGATGATGTCGCCCTTGCGTTTCCATTGGCAGTTTTGGTTGCCGAGCACCTCGTCGAGCACTTGGCTGGCTTCCATGTTCTTCACGTTGAGGGTGATGGCATGGAGCTGCTTCGCCAAGTCGGCGGAGCAGATGAAGTCCAAGCCCATCTGCTTCTTCATCTCGGCGAAGAAGTCTTTTACGCTCGCTTTCTGTAGGTGGAGCGTCACGTTCTTCTTGATCACGGTTGGCTGGTGTGTCTGTGCCATCAAGGCAGAGGAACCCATCCAACAAGGGGCGGCGCTCAGTGCGAGTACCAGTCCCATGGAATAAAGATCATGCTTTCTCATTCTCTCTTGATTTTATATGGTGTATGACTAATGTTTGATTCTCTTGTCTTACCGATTAGGTCTAGTGGATGACTATCTTGTTGTCTTGCTGCTCCATCTTCACGTTGGCGATGCTGCTGATGACGTCCAGGGTGTTGTCGATGCTCTCATAGCGGCTGAGGCTTCCCGTGAAGCGTACCTTGCGGAGTGACTCGGAGTCGAAGACTACCTCTCGGTCGTACCATTTGCCCACTACTTGCATCAACTCCTCCAGGGTGCAGCCGTCGAAGCTGAAATGCCCCGTGTTCCATGCGATGTAAGGTTCCACGTCCACCCTGCTCATGGCTAACTTGGCAGATGCCATCTCTGCCTTGTCGCCAGGCACCATCATCTTCTCGGTACCCAACTTTGGCTTCACGCTGATGCTTCCCCTGACGAGCACTACTTCTGTGTTCGTGCCATGGGTGGAGACGTTGAACTCGGTGCCGTATTCCTTGATGTCGCCATCTGCGGTATGTACGATGAAGGGATGATCCTTGTCCTTTGCCACGATGAAGTAGGCCTCACCCACGAGAGCCACCTCACGCAGGTCGCCCTTGAAGGCGAGGGGATAGGAGAGTCGGGAGTTGCCGTTGAGGTGTACGCGAGTGCCATCGGGGAGTGTCATCCAAAACTCCTTGTCGTGTCGGGTGGTGAGCGTGCCTTTCACGTCCTCATCCACGTCTTGCTGGGCGATGGCTTGGAGGAAGGAGGTGAGGGAGCGCACCTGCTGAGGCTTCTCGCTGCCCACTTGTAGGGTCGCCTCGTTGATGTCGCTGGCTTCCGCCTTCTGCATGGCTGCCACCATCTCCTGGCTGATAGGAGCTGGCATCGTCTGGGTAGGCTTGCCTTGATAGAGGTGGAGACCACCGATGACGAGAATGATACCGATGACAGCAGCGGCACTTCTCACAAGATACTTCTTGGTGAAGACTTGATTGGCAACAGATGTGAATCTTTGCCTTATATTATAAATAAGGTGTAGCTGATGTTTGTCCGCTTGTCCGTCTTTGGAGGTAATTTCTGGCTTCAGGGCATGCCTTTCGAGGAGAGGTTTGAGTTTTGCCCAAGCCTCTCCTTCATTTAGGTTCATACAGCGGTGATATTGCTCGGCGAGGTCGTCGCTTGCCAAGAGCGACTGATAGAGCTGCTGGTGCTCCTCGCTTTCGGCAAGCCAATGGTCGAGTTGTGCTTGTGCCGTTGTATCGAGTGGATGCAACAGCGACTGGCTGATGATGTCAAGTATATCCATACGTTTATCTTCCTTTTGTTATCTTTAATACGATAACGGATGACAAACGTTTACAAGAAAAGAAGAAAAATGATATATTTGTCGCCCACTTTTTTCCTGAGTGTCTTGAGTGCTCGTTTCCTTTGCACTCGGATGGTCTCCTCGGATATGTTCATCATCTGGGCTATCTCTGTGTTTTTCTTGCCTTGCATATAGTGCAGGAAAATCTCTCGCTGTCGGGGTGGCAACTCGTTGATGGCTTCCATGAGTCGGCGGTATATCTCGCTCTTGAAGGCCTCGCTGTCCTCCCATGCAGCCTCTGTCGCCTCGTCGTTTCCCAAGGCATACTCCTTGTATTTCCCTTCCACCTTGACGTGTCGGGCGTGGTCGATGGCACGGCGGCGTACGGAGAGGTAGAGGAAGTTGCGCACCACATTCTCGTCATCAAATATCTCTCGGTTTTCCCAGAGGTGGAGGAATACGTTTTGCACGATGTCTTCCGCCGTTTCCTCTTCCTCTGTCATCTTCATGGCATAGAGCATCAAGGCTTTATAGTAGCGGCTATAAAGCTGTCGGAAACTCTCGGTGTTGTTGATGCTAAAACTCTCCATGAATGAACCTCTCGAAGTGATGTATATCTTTGTTTTCGACTGCAAACTTACACAAAAAACTTCGGATAGACAAAGAAATTGCCGAAAAAGTCATTCCTCATGCCTAAATGATGCTAGTGGCAGGCTCGTCTTTTTCAAGGCGATGCTTTGTTTTCGCCCCTAAGTATAATTAAGTTTAAATCTAGGGGAAGTTTTGGAGATTCCTAGGGAAAGTGTTGCGGGATAAGGGAGAAAGTTGTATTTTTGCCTAGGGAAAGTCTTCATGCAAAGGCTTTGTATGTATATCCAAAAGCTTTGTATGTGTATAAAAAGCCTTTGTATGTGCATCCAAAGGCTTTGGATGGAGAATTTCTATAGGAGTGTGAGGAATTTCATATAGGTAGCGAGATAAATTCTCCTAGGTATATGCATGATTTCTCCTAGGCGTATGGGCGACTTCTCTCGCTTTCTGATGCAGCAGTTGTCGCCTTCTGATGTAACTTGGTAGGCAAGCGCCTATGTATCAATTAGAAGTAGAACTTAATAACTTAAAGAAAGGAAATCTATATGGCTAAGTACAAATTGCAAGAGATGCCTGACATGAATGAGTCGGGCAAGCGTAAGGTCTATCCCAAGATGGTGATAAACAGGACTTTATCTACAAAGGAACTCGTCGAAAAGATGAAACTCTATCGTCGTGCCTTCTCGCCAAGCATCATTGAAGGTGTCTTGATGGACTTGGAGGATATGCTCGTAGATGTTCTCTCGATGGGGTATAATGTGAAGTTAGATGGTATCGGTACCTTTTCTTTGTCTTTGGGGTTCGAGGATGAAAAACCAACTGAGATTCAAGAGGAAGGCGACAAGATGACATATCGAAAGGTGGGAGTGAAGAATGTGAATTTCAAGGTTTCCCCTGAGTTGCTGAAAGAACTCCATCGAAAGACAGACTTGGAACGTGAAATGAGTGGCGTGAAGGTCATCAAGAAAAATCTCTACGACCGTGAGGAGCGAGTAGCTCGTGCCTTGCAGGTGATAGAGCGCAATGGGTACATCACTCTCACCGACTACGCCTACATCAATAATATTTGCCGTACTACTGCCTCAAAGGAACTGCGAGAAATCACCAGCGACAAGACATCCCCGATAGATGGACGTGGCAGTGGAAGTCATAAGGTGTGGGTGAAAAGGCAAGGATGATAAGCGATTTCCATTCGCAGAAAATCCAAGAACTGTTTGCCAAAGAACGCCAATGGATGACATCACAGATGCAGATGCATATCCGTGAGGTCAATTCCATGTTTGCTGATGAACGGAAGAAAGTTCGTGAACGATACAAGGAATATGATGGCTGCTATCTCGGTCACTATGCCCAGTGGTTCTTTTGATTCTTATCCACCCAACAGGTATCAAGACACGATGAAGGGTCTATACGCCCTTTTGTCGAGGTGTATAGACCCTTGTTGCTTTCCCGTAATCAGATATATACTATAAACCTAATTATGTTTTAATGACGAGAGAATAGTTTTTTTACTGCAACAGTAATTCTTTTGGCTAAATCATCACAATCAGAACAACTGTTCTTATTAATCAGAATATACAAAGACTCATTTTCTATTGCATAATGCTTGAATAATCTTTCAGATACCACAGACGTAGTGAATTTCTTATATACACGAAATCGTCTTGTCGCCATTCCTAATTCATCATTTTCATCTTCTGCACCAACAAAGAAGAATGAGGCTTTGCTATCTCTTTTCAATACATCAAGCATAATATGGAACAATGTATAGAAAATAATTCTTGGCTCAAAAGTGTTAGTCCGAAGACTAAATTTCAATTTACTATTCATATTCGCCTTATCAAAGAACTTCACACAATAAGCATGTTCCTGATAACGTTCAACTCTTACAATATAAGAATGATGAGATTTAGCAGACTTGAATCTATATTGCAAAGTTTCAATCAGCCATTCATCAGCACTATCCCTATCTATCATTTGAAAGACGAATGGATAACCTTCACTTTCTTCCATATTAATTTCAAATTAACTGTTTATAGACAGGGATGCGGATTTTGTCTAATTGTTCTGTTGTCAGAGCCTTAACATCATCGTTAACCGTAAAATACACTGTAGGATATCGGTACTTACCATTAGGCATAAGTACCTTTGTTACCTGCTTGATAATCTCAACCCCATCAAGCGTAACTATCTTAGTCTCTGTTTTATCTACTATCTTTCCCATAAGCAGAATTTTTGTTATTTGATTCATTGGCTATGCAAACAAACGCAATGAAAACTTGTTTTCAAATAGCCAAGTGCAGCATTCTGCTGCAAAGATACACCGCTTTTTTGTAACTACCAAATTATTCGTGAAGAAAACAACATAAAACACAAAATTCCGACTCTTTCGGCATCCGTATCATATCCCAAAAGGGCTGCAAACGGCATTGTTACCGTCTGTATGCCATCCACCATATCATAAAAATATAATAGCGAAAATGTAGATTACGACTATCACCAAATAATCAAGGGTCTATACGCCACCCGTTCATCGTGGCATATAGACCCTTGTCGTTTCCCGTGAGGCGCAATGTGTAC